>Ga0209121_10004453_pt1 | contig 13072 bp, 13 predicted proteins | sample Cruoilmetagenom3_FD_187292 | JGI IMG/M metagenome (GOLD analysis project Ga0209121, IMG submission 187292) | Oil polluted marine microbial communities from Coal Oil Point, Santa Barbara, California, USA - Sample 3 (SPAdes) (version 2) | ecosystem: Environmental > Aquatic > Marine > Oil seeps ... | reverse complement strand
ATTGTTAGGGTCTCGGGTACTCTGTCTACAGTCCTGGGTGAGTGTCCTGATAGGTTAAATGAAAATAACGTTTTTGAGGTTCTTGAAATGCGGATCTCCGGTTAGTATTTTAGCATTCAACCTCTCTGCCAATTCCAAAACGAAGCAATCGCCAAGACCGAAGTCCTTTATCTCCTTTCTCATTTTGGCGTGTAGTTCGCCAATCCTGTAGCTCGATTCCAGGTCAACATGATGGATTGTGGAAAGTTGGTTAATAGCCGAAAGAACTTCTTTAGAATCCTGACCTGAACGCTCAGCCTTGCTGGTAACTTCGATGGCGTTGAAGATGGATGTATGGAGCTCGTTGTCTTCTATGATAGACGCCAAATCCTCGTTCTCGCCCTCGAAGTAGGCAACCCATGCGAAGGCGTCCATTACGATCTTCTTAGTCATAGTCTGGTATCCAATTTATCACTTGCATCCACATGGCCGATACCCCTAAACTTTCCAAAGAAGCTTGGTTTCATCTTCTTAATTTCTATCTGCACCATCTGGTTTCTTTCAAGGGACATGGCCTTCCTGACGCTCTTCGGAATCGCTACCATGAGGGAACCCCCGACCTGTTTCGTCTCGGTTATCGCGGTTGTCATTTTATTAATATATAAGTTAATATTGTTATATCTAGAAGTTATACGTATAAAAGGGGATTCCATACCTGAAGCCCTATACCGCCTGCGAAGTGGAATTGGTTTTTGGCTAGGGATTATTTAGGCTCTTGGACGTGAAAGTGAAAGTTTATAAGAAAACTTATAAAGATTTATAAGAAATCTTATACACTGGTCGGGGCACTCAATTTCGCATGGCGTAGGATTAATTTGCCTAAAGCCCCTCTACGAAGGCCAAGTCGTTGGTGGGTTGGTTACGCTACATCAACGTAATGTAACTTGCGGGTAAGTGTAGTGTAACTTAGCTTAGAGTTCAACTGGCCATCTGGAGGCATAACTCCTATTTGTCAATTCTGCAGACTGTATACGAATCACTTCAAAACTCCGTATGCCTGGAGAGCTAGAGCCACCGGCTAAATTGTATCCGTAGAAATACTCTTTACCATTCTTGTATCTAAAACTATATGGTTCAACTAATCTCTCGGCACCATTGTAAACCAACTTAATTAGAGTCAGGGACTTCCCGGCCTGTATAATCCTCTCACGGATACCCAATATATTTGGGTTAGCAAGGTATTTCTTTGGATGCAATATCCTAGTCTCTAAATCAGGTATGCTTAATTTGAAGAGAGCCTTCACAAGTTCGTTAAATTCGCTACGAATTCTCTCGAGTTGGGGGGTATAGACAAGCTGGTGGCTTAATTGTGCCTCCCAAGAAGGTTTTATGGCCATATATTTGTCATCACCTATGAGTGAATCTATGTCTTCAAACGGAACATTTTTGTACTCTGCTTTTTTCTTGAATGCATCGATTACTTTCCCCTTTTGTATGGCATTCCCTTTGTTCTTCAGAATATACCATATATCGTAATAGTCTCTAGCTCTAGATCTTTGTAATAAGGCCCTCAATTTTTCAGCGATGATTTCTTCGATGCAGTAAGATGCCACTTCACACTCGCAGTTATGTGCATCGGAATAGGGATGCAAAATCTTCGCTTTTACTACCGGTAAAACTATCTTCTCATAGTGACTTATGTCAAATTTTACTCTAAGGGGGTTCCGATTATCGCCTCTAGGACCTATAAAGTATATTGTGGCCTTGTATGACTCTTGGCCCTCAAAATCCCTAGTTTTCCTGACGACTGTTGCTTTCTTGTCAATAAGCAAACCGGAGGACTCGGAGACTGTATCTGATAAAGTATCCAAGGATTCTTTCAGTTCTATTTCGCTAATCTGTTGTCTTGCGGTGAAATCTAAGTCCTCACTAAAACGATAGTCTCCAAACCAACACTTCTTTAAACAAGTGCCTCCCTTGAAAACCAACCGTCTTGAGAGAACTGGGTCTTTTGAGATGCCCCACAGTATCCAACCAAGAGCATAATCCCGCTCTACAACAGCAGGGTTTATCTCCTTCTCCCCGGCTATCCTCAAAAGCTCCTGTTTTGTTATCATATTAATCTGCCATAAGGTCAGCTATACTGACATTTTCGATGAGATTCCACCTACTATTGTATTTACCTGTTACAGGTAAGGAAGGATCTAGCTTCGAGTACCCCCGCGAGATCCCCTTCAAACATTGATTCTCGATACCGGATGCATCCAGATTCAGGGTTTCTACTAAATATCCAAGTCTCTTAAAAACTGTTCTGTTGCCTATTCTCTCTGCATAATCCAGTAATTTGTGGATAGACACTTTCTTTTCTTCGAATGCTTCTCTCAGTGCCTTTGCCACCTCTGTTATTCCACCGCAGTACTCCGGATGATCAAGGCAGTCGATGAGGGTCCGTTCCCTGTCAGTCACCATCACATTGTGATCTCCCACCCACACCAAAATCACACCGAAGAACTTCTTTTCTGCTATGCGAATAAATCGATATGTTTCCCCAAGTATCTGCTGTGTTCTATTGAACTTCTGCACGGTTGTAAGAACAAAGGTGGTATTTAGCAGCTGCTCGGTATAGCCCCAATGTGAAAGAGCAGACCAGTAGGCTATGGAATACGGCTCCGCAAGATAGGATGCTATTACAAAGGGATGTTCAGTCCAATGTCCATTGCGTCCAGCTTCTATGGGTATTATCAAATACTTCTCGCGCTCTAGTCGCAGAACCCACCCCATTTCCTCAAGACGATGTAGCAAAATGTTCAAGTAGTTAGGCTTTATATTGAGTGCCTTTGCAGCATCTGCTCTTGTAAAAATACTGCTTTTTCGCTGGAGCTTCTGAAAGAGCTTCACTGCCTGCGCAGGTAATTTTTTCCTATTTTGGTTCATGATAATATACCAATTTGTTAATTATCATATATCATAATATACAAATGCCCTCTTTAAAAATGCAGAAGGTTGCTAAAAGAGCAAAAAAGAGGAGTGAGATGAAGGAGGATTAAGCCTAGGCTTTTCCGACATACGTTCCTATGACTTTATTTCCTATCCTTACTGACTTGTATAGGTACCAGTGCCCCTCTATCAAACGCTTGTACATTTTGCCTCCTCTGCAACTGATTTATGGAGATTGAACAGCATCATCCGGGTCACTTTCAGCCAGTTCTGGAAGTCCTTACAAACTTGGACACCCTCAGCAGGCTGGTTCTCTGTCAGTCGCTTCAAGTTTCTCTCGTAGCTCCTGCGCATTCGGTAGATCCTGTTGTTGCCTTCAGCTACGTCCCATTCGGATTGGTTCAAATCCCTTTTGGGAAACGCCCTTTTCGGTTCGGGTCCCTTCTTCGTGTTCATCTTTCGCATCCTTAGAACACGCAGCTAGGGCCTTCATAACAAGACCGAAGACCCAAGACTGAAGACCCAACCCAAAGGGTTGAGAGCCCCCGGCGGGATCCGAACCCGCGACCTCGTCCTTATTGGAACCTTTCTTGCTTATCACCCCCCTCTTTGGGGATGAAACACCTTTCTCCGGGAGAAAGGGGTTCTACCAAGGACGCGCTCTACCAGACTGAGCTACGGAGGCAAGCGACTCACTTTGCTTGGATGATTCCCGCCGCTTAACTCGGGGCGAGAGATGCTTAGATGGGCAACTCGCCTATCTGAGCGGGATATTTTGTGTTACACTACATAAAAAGCGTGCAGAAATCGAAAAGCATTTATATGTGGTGTAACTCTTTGTCACCGGTGAAAAGTAACGAAAGCATGGAGGTTTTTAAGGCGCCTGGAGAATGTTTTTATCCTTTTCCGCCTTTAGATAAGAAAAGGTTTTTATGATGCTTTCGATAAATAGAACAGAGATGGCCCACCTACCCGACAGCCTGACAGAGGTAAAGGAATACTGCTCCAACTGTGGGAAGGTCCTCGGCAAGGGGAGCAGCTACGTCAAAGCGGTCATAGAGCAGGTCACCGCCGAGGGGGAAGTCGTCCTGGTGGACTGCGACAACCAGTATTTCTGCAGGGACTGCCTGAAGAAGGGCATCTGCATAAACGTCAAGAACCCGGATGTGGGCGATGTCCAGTGAGGAGAGTGTAGGGCTGCGCGCATTTATGTCGAAAACCAAGGGCATAGGCGGAGCCATAAAAAAGGAGCCGGAGGACTTCATCGTCGAGGAGATAACTCCTGATGGCACTGTCTTGGAAGTTGGCAAGAGCCATGCGTTTGAAGACCTGCCGGGCGACTACATCCATTTCACCCTAGAGAAGAGCAACTGGGACACCATGCGCGCGGTCAATGCCGTGGCGCGCGCATGCAGCGTCTCCCACAAGCGGCTGAAGTTCGCCGGGACCAAGGACCGCAGGTCCGTCAGCGCGCAGCGGGTATCCATCTGGAAGGTGCCAAAGGAGAAGCTGGAGACCGTGCGCATCAAGGACATCACACTGCGCGACTTCACAATGGGGAGCGAGCCGATCAATCTGGGCACATTGAGCGGGAACCGGTTCACTGTCGTCATCAGGGATGTGGACAAGGGTGCTGAAAAGACTGCCAAAGAGACTGTTAAGCAGTTGGATAACAGGATGCCCAACTTCTTCGGCACCCAGCGGTTCGGGCTGCGCCTGAACAACCACATCGTGGGCAAACACATACTCAGGGGCGAGATCAAGGAGGCAGCCATGGCCTTCCTCTGCGACACCGGCAACGAGCCGGAGGAGGCCACGAAGGCGAGGAGCGAACTGCGGAAGACGGAGGATTTCAAGACAGCCTTCGAAAGCTTCCCCAACTACCTGGGCTTCGAGAAGAGCGTGCTGAACCATTTAATCAAAACGCCAACGGACTTCGTCGGCGGGCTGCGCGTCCTGCCCAAGAAGCTGAGGAAGATGTTCGTCCACGCATACCAAGGGTACATATTCAACCTCGCTTTGAGTGAGTACATCGAGAAGGACGAGATACCCGACGAGCTCCCACTAGTCGGTTACACTACATCTGCGGATAAGGTCACCAAGGCGATACTCAAGGCGGAGGAGATAAAAGTCGACGAGTTCAAGGTCCCCCCAATGCCGGAGATGACCATGAAGGGCGAAAGCAGGAAAACAATCATCCAGTTTAAAGAGTTCGAGATTCTTGATTTTAATGATAAGAATCGTAACTTAAGGGTGAGATTCAGCCTCCCTCCGGGCTCCTATGCGACGATGCTCCTGAGGGAGCTTATGAAATGACCTTTTTAGAAAAAGGGTCAATCAAAAAGTGAAATAGAATGGAGTGGATGTACCCCTTGATCCTTATCGCCTCATCACTGCTCGCCCTAGCCTTCGTCCGGCTGGTGAAGGGCAGGATGCTGTCGTTCGGCATCGGCGGCGTGGACATAAACAAGGCCAGCAAGCCGGAGATACCCGAGGCCTGCGGCATGCTGCTCCTGCCTGGGATATGGATTCTAGTCATGGTATTGGTCAACCTTGAGATAATAAACCCTCTGGCCTACGCGTTCCTGTTTGTCATAACCTGCTTCGCGGCGATAGGCTTCTTCGACGACGGCTTCCGTTTGTTCAAGAGGGAGGAGGGCTGGGCCAGGTATGTGGCAAACCGAGGAATCCTGCTCTTCATCCTGACCCTCCCGTTCACCTACCTGGTGCTGCCGTCGCTCGTTGGCGGCTGCAGCACCTGCGCGCTCTATGGATACATGGCCTTTGGAGGCCTCCTCATCCTGGCGACGTCCTCGTTCTCCAACTCCTTCGCCGGGCTCAACGGCTGGGAGGTGGGCTCGTCCATGGTCGTGCTGGCGGGCATGACCGTCATGGCCGCGTTCTCGCAGGTATACACCAGCACCCTGATAATCCTCGGCCTTATCATGGTGGGCGCAGCTGGGGGGCTGTTCTACTTCAATAAGTACCCATCGCGCGTCTTCCCGGGCGACAGCGGCACATTGCTCTTCGGCGCGTTCGCCGGCTGCATGATACTCTTCATAGACCAGTGGTATCTGGCCCTGGGGCTGTTCGCGCCCCACATATATGACATCCTCCTCAAGCTGAAGACCAACCGCGGCGACATGAGCCAGAAGAAGGAGATGCCCTACGTCCTGAAGGGCAGCAAGCTGCACGTCCCCGCTTCGGGCAAGCTGGACTTCGCCAAGCTCATCATAAGCAAGCTGGGGCCGATGACCGAGAAGGCGGTGTCACGCAAGATACTTTTGATAGTCGCCAACAACACTCTCTTCTGGACCTTGCTTTACATTCTCTTAAAGATAATTTAGGGGAGGTTTTAATATGAAAATAGGCTTCTTCACAGACACGTATTTCCCGCAGATAAACGGTGTCACATACACGGTCAGCCTCTGGAAGCGTGAGCTGGAGAAGCTGGGCCACGAGGTCTTCGTCTACTACCCGAAGGATGAGGGCTACAAGCCCGGGGATAATGAGGTCCCGCTGAGGTCTATACCCTTCTTCTTCTACAAGGGCTACAACATCGGGCTGCCCTCCTTCAGGAAGATCGAGAAGGATCTGGACATGGTCCACATCCACGGGTTCGTGACCCTAGCCACCCTCGGGGTGGCCGTGGCCAGGAAGCAGGGGATACCCAGGGTGCTGACTTATCACACCCCGCCCGACCTTTATATTAAGCAGATAAGCTCGAACCCGCTGGTGGAGGCATCACTCAAGGTGCTTTACTACAAGTACGAGCGGGAGCTGCTGGAGAGGTGCCAGCTGATAACCGCCCCTTCAGATGTGATGATAGGGGTGCTCAAGGACCGACTTGGAAAATACATCTCCAAGACTGTCGCATTCTCCAACGGCATAGACACGGACTTCTTCAGCGAGACGGACGCGCGCAAGTTCAGAAGGGACTATGATGTCCCTGACGGGAGGGTCATAGGCTTTGCCGGGAGGCACTCCTGGGAGAAACACTTGGAGGAGCTGATAGGCTTCGCGGACGGCTTCGACGGGACCGTCCTGATAGCGGGCGAGGGTGAACAGCACGAGGAGTACAAAAAGCTCGCAGAGGGCAAGAAGAACGTCCGCTTCCTAGGCTTCCTCCCGAGGGAGAGGCTTCCCGAGTTTTATTCCTGCCTGGACATCCTAGTCCTGCCCTCGAGGGCGGAGACAGAGGGCCTGGTGGTCCTGGAGGCGAACGCCTGCGGGACGCCCGCTGTGGGCGCGGACGCGATGGCCCTGAAGACTACCATAGAGGGGGGTGTGAACGGCTATCACTACGAGCCCGGGAATATAGGGGACCTCGGCAGGAAGGTCGAGAAGGCCTATAAGAACCTCGGGAAGCTGAAGAAATCTTGCAAGAAGCGCGCCGAGGAGCGCAGCGCCGAGAAGACGGTCAAGAAGCTCGTCGGGATATACAAGGATTTGAAAGATGAGGGTGTGCCTGTATCTGGAAGGTGATATGTTCTTGAGGAAGAGCGGAATAGGCGTGGCCCTAGAGAGGCAGAAGAAGGCGCTGGAGAAGGCGGGAGTGGAGTATACCACCAACCCGCGGGACGACTACGACATAATCCACATAAACACCATTCTCCCCAAATCCCTGCTCTACGCGAAGCTTGCTAAAGACAAGGGCAAGAAGGTTGTCATGCACGCCCACACGTTGGAGGAGGACACACGCAACAGCTTCACCATGAGCAACACCCTGGCCCCCGTTTTCAAGAAATACCTCAGGTTCTTCTACGGCCAGGCCGACCACATAATCTGCCCCAGTGAGTACGCAAAGAAGCAGCTCGAGGAGTATGGGCTGGAGCAGGGGATAACCGCAGTAAGCAACGGCGTCGAGCTGGACAAATTCGAGTTCAGCGAGAAGAAGAGGAAGGCTTACAGGGAGAGATATGAATTGGATGGAATCGTCCCCTTCTCGGTGGGCCATGTCTTCGTGAGGAAGGGCGTCAAGACATTCATAGATGTGGCCAGGGGCTTCGACCAGCAGTTTGTTTGGTTCGGCAATGTGTTCCATGGCGCCCTGGTCAAGAGCAAGGAGCTGGAGGAGGCCCTGAAGAGCAAGCCGGAGAACGTCAGGTTCACGGGCTATGTGGACAACATACTCGCAGCTTATTCTGCAGGGGACATATTCTTCTTCCCGTCGCTTGCGGAGACGCAGGGCATCGTCATACTCGAGGCCTGGGCCATGGGGCGCCCGGTCCTGATACGCGACCTGCCCGTCTTCCGCGACTGGACCCATGACGAGAAGGACTGCCTGCGCGCGAAGACGGATGATGAGTTCAGGGAGTATCTGAGGCAGCTGATGGAAGACAGGAAGCTGAGAGATAACCTGGTGAAAGAGGGCAAGAAGGCGGTCAAGGAGCACTCGATGGAGAAGGTTGGCCTCCAGTTGAAGGGGGTCTATGAGGAGGTGCTCGATGAGAGTTAAATACGTCATCATAGGGCTATTGCTGCTGAGCCTGGCAATCAAGATACACCCTCCGCTGACCCATGATTATCTGGTCAACTTCGACTCGATATACCACGCGCGCATAGGGCAGGTGGTAGCTGAGACTGGATGGGTTCCCTCCTGGGACTATGTCGCCGGCGGGAGGCCGCACCTCTATCCGCCGCTGTATCACCTCACGCTGGGCTATAGCAGCATCGTGTCGGGAATCCCCGTCATAGAGCTGGTGCGATACGTGCTGCCGCTGGTCAGCGCGCTGCTGATGCTGCCCGTGTTCTTCTTGATCAAGAAGTACCGCGGCGTAGAGGCGGCGCTGCTTGGGGCCGCTTTCACGGCCCTGAACCCAATAATAGCCGCGCAGTCCTACGACAGCCCCCAGCTCTTTGGGCTGCTGCTCTTCCCGCTTATAATCTACGCCTTCCTCAAAGGCAAGTACCTGATAGGCGGCGGACTGCTGGCGGTCTGCATGCTCTTCAATTATTTCATAACCCTCACTATAGTGACGGTCCTTGTGGTCTTCGCGCTTGTGAAGCTAATCAAGGGCAAAAGGCTTCCGATACTCTACGCCGCACTCATCACAGCCATAGGGGTCGGGCTGGTCTCACCCTGGCTATTGGTCTCGTTCAGCCGCTCGGGCGAGTGCTTTGACCCGTCCACGGCCGTCTCACCAGTGACGGAGGCGGGCATCCAGTATCTGCTTTTCATGGCGCCGTTCATAGCCATATTGGGCTTCGGACTGCTCTACTGGCTGAAGAACAGGGAGGACGACTACACCCTGCTCTGGAGGGTCGCGCTTGGCCTGGGGACTGTGGGCTTCCTGGTCTCGCTGGCCATCCCGCAGCTGCACCCCTACGACCAGCTGCTGCTCTTCGGCTTCAGCATGTGCTTCATACTACCGGAGCTGAAACTGAACAAAAAGTACATAGCGACTGTGCTGGCGCTTATGTTGGTCGTGTCGCTGTCCACCGTGGCGTCGGTCAAGCCGGCCCTGTCCGAGGGCGACCAGGATGCAGTCTACTGGGTGAGGGACCATGTCGTGGAGGGCACGGTGCTTGCAAACCCTGAGGTCTCTGGCATGATAAACACCCTCACAATGTCGCGCTCGATAAGGACTGAGTTCGACTTGTTCCTGGAGTGCATACCAGACAGCACCAGGTGGAGTGATATGTACCGTGCGCTGCAGACTAACGACCTGGAGGAAGCACGCAGCATATTGGGGAAATACGGCGTGGACTATGCGGTGGTGGGGGCCAGGGACGTCTGGAACTACGGCTTTGACATTGGGAAGTTTGAGTCGCTGGGGAGTTTGGTTTTTAGCTCTCATGGTTCAAGAATCTACCGGATAGGATGAAAGTCGCTAACTTCACGGACACGTACGTGCCCCATAACAACGGCGTGGCGACCTCGCTATATGGGGTGCACCACTCCAAGAAGAATTGGGAAAGCCACATATTCGGCCCTGTGGAGCACCATGACGTGATGAAGATAGGGGGTGTGCCCTTCCCCATATTCACAGAGTATATGATAGCCCTGAACACGGGCTGGCTGAAGCGCCATATGGGGGAAATCGACGTAATCCATAACCATACCCCCTACGGCATGTTCTACTACGGCAGGAAACTGTCGGGGAAGCTTGAAAAGCCCCTGATAGGGAGCTTCCACACGGACCCGGCCGCGGTCTTCGGGGCGGTGATTCCCACTGATTCTCTCGTGGGCAAGCCGCTTACATGGTTCACCTGGAAATACCTGATAAAACTCTACAGGAGATGCGATATCGTTATCGCGACGTCCCCCTGGGTTAAAAGGCAGCTGGATTCCAGGAGGCTGAAAAGGCCCATTGAGATAATACCCAATGGGGTGGATATCAGGAAGTTCAGCCCGGACATCGACTCCCAGGAGTTCAAGCAACGGTACCACATAGGGAACCGGCCCGTCGTCTTCTTCACCGGGCGGCTCGAGTATAAAAAGGATCCTGAGACCTTCCTGCGCGCGGCCATGGAATCCGAGTCGGACGCGGTCTTTGTCATGTCGGGAAAGGGAGAGCTCGAGGGCAAGCTGAAAAGGATGTATAAAGGCGAACCAAACGTAATCTTCACTGGTTACCTACCAGACGAACTGATCCCCCAGGCGTTCTCGGCCGCCGATTTGTTCGTCATGCCGTCGGAAATGGAGACTCAGGGGATCGTGCTGCTCGAGGCGCTTGCATCGGGGACCCCATGCATAGCGACAGGCACGGGAATCGCAAAAGACGTCATAGGCCCCGAGTTTGTGATGGAACCCAGAGATGCTAAGGGCCTAGCGGAGAAGGTAGACGCACTCATTGAGGACAAGAAGGGGAGGAAAAAGCTGGCCAGGGAGGGGAGGAAACTGGCAGAGAATGAGTACTCGATAGAAGTCATGGTCAAAAGGCTGGGCTACCTCTATGAAAGGGTGTGCGAGACTGTATGAAAATAAGTGGGGTCGCCGGGATTTGGGGGTGGACACATCCGCTGGGCATATGACCTCAACATCAGGCGAGCCCATTCGAGGCTAATTCTAGAGCAAGTAGAGTGGGGTCGCCGGGACACGAGGTTCACAAAGTGAACCTGTGCACATGTTCGCCTGCGGCGAACATCGTGTGGCAAGAAGAGGTTGAGCTAAGCATCGCTTCTTGGCATAAGGCGACCACATCCGAGCTATCTCTAGCATAAGTAAGGATGGGGTCGCCGGGATTTGAACCCAGGTCAGCAGGTATCTCCATGCCATTGATTGTAATCAAGAGCGTATACCTACGTATCGTCATTGCCCGTAAAGGCTCGGTGCTCCAAAGCTCTCTTCTCTGAAAACCAACGTGCTAAGCACCCCTTTCTTTTGGGGGTGAAGCCCGAAGTTCACTTTCGTGAACTTGGGCGCAGGTTCGCATTCGCGAACCTCTCGCACCTTTTCTTTTCGAAAGAAAAGGGGCTCTCTGGAGCCTGCGAGGATGCCAGACTACCCTACGACCCCGTTACAGTCGGGCGAGCGATGCTCAAATAAGCGACTCGCCGGCCTGACCGGGATATTATAGCAACAGGGCATAAAAACGGTTTTTCAGTTAGCAGCCATAAGATATGTGATGGACAACGGCCGAAGAATCTTCGAAATCGCGGTGCTTCTGGCAGTCTCGGCCTTCATGCTCCTGAGGGGGGCTGATTATTATCTGACCATGAGCACGGCCATAGGCTTCATCGCGCTCTTCAACTATTGGAAACGGGAGCGTCCGGAGAACCTGGGGCTTACGGGCAAACGAATATGGCCAGCAGTCAAGCTACAGCTGCCGTTCACGGTGGCTGGCGTCGCAGGGTTGGCGATTTTCGCCCTCGCCAATGGTTACGGTTTGAGGGTGCCGCATCTTGAGTACCTCACCTACTGGATTATTTCGATACCTATGCAGGAGTTCATATTCAGGGGCTACGGCCAGGGGCTGCTCAGGGGGGCCATGCCCACCTTGGCGAACGTCCTCACAGTCTCCCTGGTCTTCTCGCTGATGCACTATTCTATAGGCATCCCACAGGTCGGCATCGTTATGCTGACAACGCTCATAGCCGGTTTCGCGTGGGGCTGGGCCTACGAGAAGGAGAGGAACCTGATTGGGCCGATATTCAGCCACGCGGTCTTGGGGACGCTGCTGTTCCTGATACTGCCTTAAGATGGACTCAAATGAAATCCTGAATAAGCTGAAGTCGATGGCCAACCCAAAGAACGTTGAGGGCATGGCCCACTTCGGGATAAACCCGGACAATACGCTGGACGTCTCGGTTTATGTGCTGCGCGATATGGCGAAGGAGGTGGGGAGGGACCATCAACTGGCCGAAGAGTTGTGGGCTTCTGAGATACATGAGGCCAGGATGCTGGCAGGCTTTGTCGACGAGCCGGGAAAGGTCAGCGAAGCGCAGATGGAAGCATGGGTCAAGGACTTCGACTCGTGGGACATCTGCGACCAGGTTTGCAGCAACCTCTTCGACAGGACGCCCTTCGCCTACAAGAAGGCGGTGGAGTGGAGCGCGCGCGAAGAGGAGTTCGTAAAGCGCGCGGGTTTCGTCCTCATGGCCGCGCTGGCAGTGCATGACAAGAAGGCGCCCGACGAGAAGTTCGAGCAGTTCTTCCCGATAATCAAGAGGGAAGCCACGAATGAACGCAACTACGTCAGGAAGGCGGTCAACTGGGCGCTGCGGAACATCGGGAAGCGCAACAAAAGGCTGAATGCGCGCGCAATAGAGGTCGCAAAAGAAATCCAAAAGATTGACTCCAAGGCGGCGCGGTGGATAGCATCGGACACACTGCGGGAGCTACAAGGGGAGAAGGTTCAGAAAAGGCTGAGTAAAAAAAGAGCGGACCCGGCGGGATGTTGAGAAGACCCCAAGCCAAGCATCCCTTCTCGACATAAGCTGGGGACGGCCGATGCTAACCCAAGTAGAATGAGGACGGACCCGGCGGGATTCGAACCCGCGATCTACAGCTTAGAAGGCTGTCGCCCTATCCTGACTAGGCTACGGGCCCGTATAGTTTGCGTTTTTTACTATAAAAGGGCTGTGCAGCTCAAAGATTTCTCACTTGACTAACCACTAACCCGCAGAAGCGGGTTAGTCACCCATTCTGCGCGCGCAGAGAGAGTTACACTACACCCAGACTGCGCGCAAAACAGGTCTCAGTCGCGGTTAC
>Ga0209121_10004452_pt1 | contig 13073 bp, 11 predicted proteins | sample Cruoilmetagenom3_FD_187292 | JGI IMG/M metagenome (GOLD analysis project Ga0209121, IMG submission 187292) | Oil polluted marine microbial communities from Coal Oil Point, Santa Barbara, California, USA - Sample 3 (SPAdes) (version 2) | ecosystem: Environmental > Aquatic > Marine > Oil seeps ... | reverse complement strand
CTTGAAGAAATTATCCAAAGAGCTCAAAAATTATCTTCTCAGAAAATACACTTTATAGTAATTAAAGAAGAAAAAATAGTCAGAAAGATAAAAGAAGCAAATCCTGATTTCTTTACTCTTTGCAAAAAAGATTTCCCCATGAGAAACTTTATCCACTTAGGGATAGAGAGAATCAGAGGAGGAAAATTAAATAATGTTTTTACCTTAACTCCCATTTATATTTCTTCTTCAGAGATAAAAATCCGCCAGATGAAAAAGAACGATTTAATCAGAGTAGGTGAAATTGAAAGACTCTCTTTTCCTATTCCCTGGTCTCAAAATACTTTTTTTATAGAACTCGACAAAAAAGAATTTGCTTTCTGGTGGGTAATAGAATATCAAAAATTAGTAGTAGGCTATGCAGGCTATTGGAAAATAAAAGATGAAGCACATATTGTTAATTTTGCCATCCATCCTGATTTTAGAAGAAAAGAACTGGGGACAAAATTATTAACTTTTCTCCTTAGTTATATTCAAAATCAAGGACTACCAGTGATTACTTTAGAAGTAAGGGAATCTAATGTTATTGCTCAGCATTTATATGAAAAATTTGGGTTCAAGAAAGTAGCTATTCGTCCCTACTATTATATCTATGAAGATGCTATTGTTTATTGGAAGAGGCTGCCTGACTAATTATTTTTTGGGTTACTTCTTCGGGGACTTTCTCGTAATGAGAAAATTTTTTTCTAAAAATTCCCTTACCTTGAGTTAAAGAACGAAGGGACGTAGAATAATTATGCAATTCGGCCAGGGGAGCATATGCTTTTATCTTTTCTCTTCCCTTAAAAGACTCTACTCCCATAATTTTTCCTCGACGACTACTCAAATCTCCATTGATATCACCTAAAAAATCGTTGGGAACTTCTACTTCCAGTTCCATAATTGGTTCTAAAAGAATAGGTTTTGCTTGCTCTATTGCTTTTTTAACACCTATAGAACCAGCAATCTGAAAAGCCATATCAGAGGAGTCTACAGGATGATAACTCCCATCAAAAAGTGTCACCTCCAGGTCAATTAAAGGATAAGAAGCTAAAATTCCTTTTTTTAATGCTTCTTTAACTCCCTTTTCTACTGCTGGAATATATCTTGAAGGGATCGATCCCCCCTTAATCTCATTTATAAATTTAAATTCCTCTCCTCGAGCTAAAGGTTTAACACGGAGCCACGCATCTCCATATTGTCCGTGACCCCCGGTTTGTCTCTTGTATTTTCCTTGAGCTTCGCTGGTAGCGGTAATAGTCTCCCTATAAGGAATACGAGGTTCTTCTTTTTGAACATTCAAACTAAATTTATTTTTTAAACGTTCTATAGTGATTTCCAGATGAACCTCTCCCATTCCTGAAAGAATTGTTTGCTTGGATTCTTTATCTACTTCAATTTTAAGAAAAGGGTCTTCCTTAACCAATTGTGCTAAAGCTGAACTCATTTTTTGCTCATCTTTCCTATTTACTGGTTTGAGAGCAATAGAAGTATTAGGTTCTGATAAAATTACGGAAGGGAAAACAATGGAAAATCGCGCATCACATAGTGTATCCTGAATATATGTATTTTTAAGTTTCACCAGCGCCCCTATATCTCCTGCGTTAATTTCTGATACTTCTTCGCGCTCCCTGCCTTGAATTAAATAAACCTGCCCGATCTTTTCTTCTTCTTTTTGCGTAGAATTATAAACAGTACTTCCCGAAGGAAATTTTCCGGAGTAAACCTTGAAAAAGTTAATTTCTCCCAGGTGTTCCTCAGTCAAAGTTTGAAAAACAAAGGCAGATAAGGGTTCCTCTATACTTATCTTTCTTTCTATTTCTTCTTCTTTTCCTGGATAATTTCCTTTTGCAGAGCCCTTAATTAAAGGTGAAGGCAAAAGATTTACCACTGCATTTAGAAGAGACTCTATTCCTGTATCTTTTAAAGCGCTTCCACAAATAAGAGGAACAAATTTACCCTGATGGGTCCCTTCTTCCAGTCCTTTTTTTAACTCTTCTTTTGATAACTTTTCTGTTTCCAGATATTTTTCAATGAGAGAATCGTCAGTCTCTGCTACAACCTCTAAAAGTTTTTTTCTGAATTCTTTTACCTCTTTCTGAAATTCAGGAGAGATTTCTGTCCCTTCTTCGTCTAATTTCACCAGGTCTATTATTTTGTGAAATTTTCCTTGAGGAGTTAAAGGAAATTGCAAGGGGAGACAGATAATTTCCGTTTCTTCTTCTATTTCCTTAACAAAATGAGAAAAATTTAATTTTTCCTCGTCTATTTTGTTAAGAAATATTAAGAAAGGTATCTTTTCTTCAATAAGAAATTGAAAAATTCTTTTAGCCTCACTGGTTATTCCTCCCAATGGGGACAAAACTACTATTGCTCCTTCTACCGCCCTTAAAATAAATTTTGTTTTTTCTATAAAGTCGGCAAATCCTGGCGTATCCAGAAGATTAATTTTATAATCTTTCCATGAAAAATGGAATAAACTGGGATTTATACTAAATTTTCTTCTTTTTTCTATCTCATCATAGTCAGATAAAGTTGTTCCTTCTTCTACATTTCCTATTCTTTCTGCAACCTTTGCTTTATAAAGGATAATTTCTGTTAAAGAAGTTTTTCCTGAGCCCTGAGCTCCTGTTATAGCTATATTCCGTAAATTCTCTATAGACATATATCTCCTCTCTTATTTATAAATTCATATTCTCTTGCTGAAAGGCATTTCGGCTTTTACTTAATTTTTGCTTTATATTTAACTTCTCTCTGCTCTTTTGGAGGAATCTCTATTTCATAAAGTATAAGATTATTCTTCCTTAGATATTCCAAAGGCTCACTTTCCAGGATTTCACCCTCTCCATAAAGATGCTCCCGCACTTTTATCTTTACCGAATAATCCCGGAGATTCCAAAGGACTATCCTGTATGCATATTCCTGTCCTCCAGACTCTAATCGCTGATAAAAAGTTTGAACCTTTTCACCTTTTAAGCCTTTTGCCTGTCCTAAATAAAGAATTCCTTCTCCTTCGGGTAAAACAGAAGGAAAATTGTCCTTGCTAACAAAAAATACTTTTCCTTCCTCTTCTCTATAAATATACACTTCTCCTGGAGGAAGTAGAGCCTCTAATCCGTTTTCTTTTTTGTTTTCAAATACTATTTCTTCTCTTACCTCATCCCCATACTTATCATAATCAAAAAGATATTTTATTTTTAGAGGGACTTTTCTATATAAAAACAAAGGGACTTGTTTCTCTTCTCCATTTTTAAAAGTTAAAGGCAGGGGTAAAGAATAAGAAATTTTTTTTTCTTCTCCACCTGAAGAAATAAAAGCAACTAAAGTTAAGGAACTATTATAAAAATTTCTACCACTTTTATTCTCTATTTTCGCCCAACCAGATATATCCATAAATCCTAACTCCTTATTTAGCTTTATTCTATAACTTAATGTCCATTTTAGACCAGAGGTTAAATAAAGAACTTTAAGAGAAGTAATTTCTTCCTTATTTGATTTTACCTTCCAAAAAATGGAGTTAGAAGTATACTCTTGTTCTATAAACTCAGCATCCTCTATTAATGGATAAACTGAATCTAAAACTATTTTTGTGCTTACGGGAGTAAGAATTATCTCATTGATCCCTTCCTTTAACTCTACTTTTCTCGTCTCTTCTATTAAACTCAAATTTTCTGAAGAAATGGTGATTCTGGTTGATTCTTCTCCTGCTAAGATAGGTGAATTCAGGAGAGAAAATATTGCCCATCCTGATATTAACAATAAAATATTTTTTTTAAATCTTATTTTTACCATTCTAATACCATAGAAGCCAAGGTAAGTCCTCCACCAAAAGAAGTAAGGAGTAATTTATCTCCTTTTTTTATTTTTCCTTCTTTTACTGCTTGATCTAAGGCTACAGCAATAGAAGCCGCTGACATATTCCCACAATGATCAAGATTAATGCAAACCTTATCCATAGTTAATCCTACCCTTTTAACTACTGCTTCTATAATGCGAATATTTGCCTGGTGAGGAATAAAAAAATTAATATCTTGAATGTTAAGATTACTTTTTTTTAGAGAAATTTCTATAGCATCAACCATAGCTTTTACTGCTTTTCTAAATAACTCATTTCCTTTCATCTTCATAAAATGTTGTCTTTTCTGGACAGTTTCAAGACTTGCCGGGAGTCTTGAACCTCCAGCAGGAACTCCTACTATATCTGCTCCAGCTCCATCAGCTCCTAAATAACTGGAAATTATTTGGCTATTATCTTCAGAGGGCTTTAGAACCGCTGCTCCAGCTCCATCAGCAAAAAGAACGCAAGTATTACGATCTTCCCAGTCAATAATTTTAGAGAGAGTTTCTGCGGCTACTATTAATATCGTATCGTACATTCCTGTAGCAATAAATTGACTTCCTATGGTAATCCCGTAAAGAAAACCTGAACAAGCGGCTTCTAAGTCAAAAGCAGCAATTTTCCTTGCTCTTAACTTTTCCTGGAGAATACAAGCAGTGGCGGGAAAGATCATATCCGGAGTAATCGTAGCCACTAAAATCATATCTAATTCTTCTGGTTCAACTTTTGCTGCTTTTAAAGCTTCTATAGAAGCTTTAAAAGCTAAGTCCGAAGATGCCTCATTCTCCCCTGCAATACGTCGTTCCTTGATACCTGTCCTTTTACTTATCCATTCATCTGAAGTATCCACCATTTTTTCTAAGTCAGCGTTCGTGAGAACTTTTGTGGGAATATAAGATCCTGTTCCCGCTATTCTTGTTTCCCTCAATTCTTCCTCCCCGAGAAAATACATTTTCAATATCCTGGTTTATTTTCATTTGTGCATATTCAAAACTATTTAAAATAGCATTTTTGATAGCTTTACTGGAGGAAGCTCCATGAGCTACAACGCAAACCCCTTTTACTCCTAAAAGAGGGACTCCTCCATATTCGGCATAATCTAGATTTTTCTTTATTGCTTTTAGTGAGGTTTTGAAAATTAATTTCCCTACCAGAGGTAATCTCTTGTTTATCTGATTATTTATTACTTTCAAAGTAGTTTCAGCAAAGCCTTCGGCAAACTTTAAAAGGATATTTCCTATAAATCCATCGCAAACAACTACTTCTGCCTTTCCTTGAGTAATATCCTTCCCTTCCGTATTGCCTATAAAATTTAAAGAGGAGTTTTTAAGAAGCCCGAAAGTCTGTAAAATTAAGTCGCTTCCTTTACTATCCTCAGTTCCAATATTTAATAATCCTACCCGAGGTTCTTTCTTTCTAAAAATCCTCTGAGCATAGATACTTCCCATCCAGGCAAATTGAAAGAGATGATAAGGTTTACAGTCTACATTTGCCCCTACATCCATTAAAATCACTCTTTTACCATTGGAGGTAGGGAGAACTACCGCCAGGCAAGGACGCTTTATTCCTTTCAATCTTCCCAACTTAAATAAACTGGCTGCCATTACTGCCCCGGTGTTTCCCGTACTCACCAAAGCTTCTGCTTCTCTTTTTTTAAGTAAATCCAGAGCTATCCCAATAGAAGTTTTCTCTTTCTTTAATACTGTTATCGGTAATTCTTCCATTTCTACTGTTTGAGAGGCATGAATTATGCGAAAAAAATTTTCTTTTAACGATAATTTCTTAATTTTTCTCTTGATTTCCTTTTCATCACCCACCAGAATAAGTTCAATTTGAGAGTTTTCTTTTACTGCTTCTATAGCTCCCTCAATTACTACACCTATTCCTTTTTCTGCTCCCATGGCATCTACTGCTATACGCATCCTCAAACTTCCTTCTTAGCCTTTTTCTCTTTTACCACCACTGCTAATCTTCCCTTATAATAGCCACAATTTGGGCAGGCAAAATGAGACAATTTAGGAGACTGGCAACGAGGACATATGCTAATCTCTGAAAAAAGTTTCTTTTGTTTAGTCTTTCTACTTTTCTGACGAGACCGAGATCGTTTCTTCTTAGGTACTCCCATATTACACTCCTGTGTCCTTGATTTTACTATTGTTACCGATTTATGTCAAGAATATCTCGGGATTTCCTTCTATACTATATAAACCTTCCAGAAATCTAATACTTTCCTGGTATTATCAAGTTTATGTGTTTACTCAAGAATAATGCGAGCATCTACAGCATAAAGTTTATCAGGGTAAACGCGAACTGGGTTTATATCCAGTTGCTCGATTTGAGGAAAATCAACTACCAATCTTGAAATACTGGCAACTACTTCACTCAAAGAATCAAAATTAATTGATTTCTCCCCCCTTATCCCCTTTAAAATAGGTAATCCCTTTATTTCTTCAATCATTTCCCGGGATTCTTCTCTATCTATTGGCGCTACTCTAAAGACTACATCTTTAAGAACTTCCACAAAAATTCCTCCTAATCCAAACATTACTACTTGCCCAAACTGCCCATCCTTAACCGCTCCAATTATGACCTCACGAGCGGGAGGGGCCATCTTCTGAACATATACACCTTCAATTTTAGCTTGAGGATTATATTTTTTAGCATTTTTTAGAATTTTATTAAAAGCATTCTTAACTTTTTTTTCTTCATTAATATTTGTTATTACTCCTCCAGCATCAGACTTATGAATGATTTGAGGAGAAACTATCTTTAAAACTACAGGGAAACCTATTTTCTTTGCAAACTCTACTGCCTTATCCATTTCCTTAGTAAGATAAGCAGAAGGAACAGGGATATTATAAGAAGTTAAAATTTCCTCACAAATTGGCTCTGGAAGAAATTTCTGACCATCTTTTTTAAACTTATTTATCTCAATTAAAATTTGCTCCTTATTCATCTCTTTCTCCTTTTTAGATACCTTCCATACTCTATTAAAGCCCACATTGACTTAGCTGCTCTATCCATATCATTATAATTAGGAATATTATGTTCTTCCAAATATTTAACACCGGGTTCGGTAATCGTTCCGCCTACAAAGGCAGCAATTACTGGTTTTTTATATTTCTTTTGCATTTTAACCACAATCTTAGCATCTTCAACAGATTGAGTCATTGTTTGTAAAGTTTGAATTACTATCACTCCATCATAGACATCAGAACTCATCACAGCTTCTAAGGCAACTTCATATCTTTCTGGACCTGCATCTCCTACCACATCCAGAGGATTCCCTCTGCTCCAGGCAGGATGCATACGGCCACTTTTATCAAGCTCATCTATTAATTCTTTTGATGGCTGTGGTAACTTTAGTCCTAACTCTTCACAGTAGTCCGCACATAAAACCCCATTGCCTCCACCATTAGTAACAATGGCTATTCTCTCACCCTTACAGGGGGGTTGGAAAGCTAATGCTTTAGCCATATCAAACATTTGAGTTAAAGTATCGGCTATAATTACTCCTGATTGTTTAAAAGCCCCTTTATAAATTTGATAAGACCCTGCAAGTGATCCCGTATGGGAACTGGCTGCCTTTGTTCCTGCTGATGTTTTTCCCGCCTTTAAAGCTATAATAGGCTTAATTAAGCTAACTTTCTTAGCCACTTCTAAGAAATATCTTCCATCATTAATCCCTTCAATGTAAAGAGCAATTGCTTTTGTGTAAGGATTCTTGGATGCCCAGGCAAGAAAATCAGGAGCATCTAAATCAGATTTGTTACCATAACTTATCATGGCACTAAATCCATATTCTTCCTTAATTGACCAATCTATGATACTATCCATTAAAGCTCCTGATTGACTTATAAATCCCACTTTACCAGAAAAAGGAAGAAACCCTCCAAAACTGGCATTTAAATGATTTGGAGGATAAAGTATACCCAAACAATTAGGGCCGACTATCCTCATTCCTGCCTCTTTAGCTATTTTGAGAAATTCTTCCTGAAGTTTTTTTCCTTGTTCACCGATTTCACAAAAACCTGCAGAAATAATATTTATTCCCTTAACACCTTTTTGAGCACAATCTTGAACTGCTTGGGGAACAAGTTTTGCAGGAACACAAATTATAGCTAAGTCAACCTTTTCTGGAATTTCTGTAATTAGAGGATAACACTTTAAATTTAAGATTTCACCTCCTTTAGGATTTACAGGGAAGACCTTTCCGGGATATCCTTTAAGATGAGGAAGAAGGACTACTCCTCCTTCTAGTAAATTTTTAACTACTTGATACCCAAGCTTTTTCGGATTGCGAGAAGCACCAATTACAGCTACTCCCTCAGGCTCAAAAAAGCATTTAAGCTCTCTATGTTTTTCTTCTAAATCAATTTGCACTTCTTTTCTTCCCCCTTTTTCATTTAAGAGTATTGTCAAATATTTTGACATTATCCATTTAAGAAATGTCTTTAAATTTTTCTAAGAGTCTTTTTTCTACCAAACTAGGAACTAAATTCTTTGTGCATCCTCCTAATTGAGCAATTTCTTTTACTATACTAGAAGAAAGATAAGAATATCTTTGATCAGTCATAAGATAGACAGTTTCAATTTGAGGATTTAACTTTCTATTCATTAAATCCATCTGGAACTCGTATTCAAAGTCAGAGAGGGCTCGAAGTCCCCGAATAAGAAATTTGGCTTCCTTTCTCTGAGCATAATGAACCAGCAACCCCTGGAAGCTTTCTACTTCAACATTAGAAAAATAGTTATAGTTAAGGACATCTTTTATCATTTCGACTCTTTCCTCTGCTGTGAACAAAAATTTCTTTAAAGAATTATTGTTCACTGCTATAATCACTTTATCAAATAAACAAAGACTTCTCTTTATGATATCCAGATGCCCATTAGTTATGGGATCAAAACTACCCGGATAAAGAGCAATTTTTTTCATAAAAAATTTCCTTTAAAATAGTCTTTTAGAATTCTTTTATGGTCAAAAACAAGCGTGGAAGGAATTTCCTCTTTTTTAAAAACTTTTATTTCCTGAGCATCATCACCGGCTTTTAATTCTCCCTCTCCCTTTCCTATAAAAACTGTGGAGATAGTATGAAAGCGAGGATCTCTATCTGGATCCGAATAAGTATGGAATTGCTTTAATTCTTTTACATTAAAGTTTGTTTCCTCTTTAGTTTCTCTTTCAACTGCTTCTTCTAAAGATTCTCCATAATCTACAAATCCTCCGGGAAGAGCCCAGCCATAAGGAGGATTTTTTCTTTTAATTAAGATAATTTCCCCTTTTTTCTTAATTATTATATCTACTACGGGCAAGGGATTTTGGTAATAAACTTTACCACAGTAAGGACAAACCCACCTTTTTTTTCCTTCTATCTTTTTTTCTTCGAGTTTCCTCCCACACTCACTACAATATTTCATCGTGACAACCTCTACTTTGAATTTCAAACTCTTTTTTATTCTTCATACGATGATTTTTTATCACTTCACTTAACTTCACTACTGAAGTATCATATTCTCCCTTGCACATTTTCTCAAATTCCGGCCTGGTGACTTCATCTACTTTTCGGGAATACTCATCAAGATACTCAGCAATTTTCCCATTGATAATTGTCTCTGCTCCCGGATGAGTAGGATAAGCATTATAATTTTTTACTACCTCTCTTAAATAATCTGGTTTGTCAATAATAGTACAGGGAGTTAACCAGTTATCATTCTCAAGTTGTCTCTTCCTTATAGAGAGAAAGAAAGGAGAATTAATAGCTTCCCTTAATCCTTTTCCTTTCTTCCATAAATCAATGATATTATCTACAGCAAAGTGAATAAAGACACAGGGTTCTATATCGCCTAATGCATTAATATGGAAATATTTTCTTCCTCCAGCAATACAACCTCCTACCCAGGGTCCATCATTCCAGAAATCTCCAATGAAAATAGGTTTAATAGAACGCCATTCCCATATTTTCTGACGAAGTTTAGCCCTTTGCTCAGGAGTAGGCATAAGCTCAACAGCCGGTTTCTTCCCTATAGGAATGTAGATAAAATACCAACCAAAAGAAACCTTCCTAGAGATAAGGTCATCAATGAATTCATCACTGGTAACTATATCTGCGTTTTGCCTGGTAACTGTAATAGAAAATCCCTGAAGAACTTTTGCTTTATAAAGATTTTCCCTTGCTTGACAAATTTTTTTCCAGACGCCTTTTCCCCTTCGTTCATCTGTTTCTTTTTCGTATCCTTCCTGGCTTATTGCAGGAGCCACATTTCCTAATTTAGCCAATCGTTCTATTGTTTTTTCATCAAGTAAAGTTCCGTTGGTATATACCTGGAAATACATATCATTATGTTCTTCAGCTAAATCTAAAAGAGTCTTGCCTGTTTCTTTATCTTTATAATAAAAAGGTTCACCACCGGAAATAGTTAGCCAGCGAATTCCCAATTCATTAGCCTCTCTGATGATTCGACTCAAAGTTGCGTAAGATAAACCCTGTCCTCTCTTATATTCATGAGCATAGCACCCGTAACAATTAAGATTACAGGCATAAGTCGGGGAGACAACAAAAAACCAGGGAGCTTTAAATCCTTCTTCTTCTAATTTTTCTCTTTTTTTACTCTCGGTTACCCAATCTACAAAGAAGTTTTGAGCAAGTCTCTCTCTGCTTATTTTACTTAACCGATCTTGAAGAAGGTATCTCGCTAACTGTGTCATGGGATGCTTTCTTTGGAAAGCTTTTCTTACATTATTCATAGCTGATTCATTGTTTCCCGCAAACTTATCCAGCCCTTTTAATATGTAATCAAATTCTTTATAGAACTCATCTTCATCGGAAGTGCGAGATAACCTACTTAGATAATGGTTAATTTCCCGCCTTACAATTTCCTTCTTTAATTTTAATCTTATTCCTTCTTTATTATTCATTTTTTTCTGCTATTGAAACCGCTTACAAAGATAACTCCTCTTTAGCTTCACCTCCTCTTTAATTATTTTAACAATTTAAAACGGAAAAGTCAAATGCACCTTCTTTTCTATCAAAATATTAGAAACTTATCTTTATACTCATACTCACTGATTCTTTATCCTTTAATCTGCCAAATTCCGTGTCTTCATTACCGAAAAATAAAATTCCTCTTAGAGATAACTTCGTCACTTCACTAAGAGGACGCGTATATTGTGGTATTAGAACATAGCTGGAATCATTTAAATTAATTAGCCCCCCTAAATTTAAGCTCTGGATTCGGTTGGTTCTGTAAGAGAACTGAGTCATAATATAGTTGCCACCTGCTACTTTCTCACTGAATTGGTGTTGAGTATAGGGACTAATTAGAGACCCATTTCCATAATAAATATATTGTCCTTGTATATAAATATCTCCAAAAGTATAATCTGCTCCTAAAACTGTTTGTAGGTAAGGTTTATTCATAGAAAAAAACGTACTTGCTAAATCCATCTTCTTTATTTTCTCGGGCATTACATAAGCCAATTCACTCCATAGACCTATATTTTTAAAACTACCAGCTGTAGCCAGACCAACTTTATTTACTCGTTGGTATTGAGATTTAGCATTGCAATGAGGCGGAAATCCCGGTTCATATTCAATCCATAAAGCAGGATAATCTTCCCATCCGTGAAAACAGCTTAGTTTGACATCCCAGCTATTAATTCTTTTTTCCGCCCTCAAGGCGAACTCCATATTTTTCAGGGTATTTTCTATTTCTTGAGGTTCTGGGAATTTATCAAACCCAGGAATTACCTGTCTTAATCCCATCTCTAATTCTTTTGGTATCTCTTGAGGTTGATAATCAAAAACCACAACCCCGGTTATATCTACTGCCTTACTATAATTAGCTGCCCGAAGACAGGCTAAGGGTTTTCCTTTAAATTCTGTTTCTGTTAAGGAGAATTCCCGAGGATTTATATAATTAGTGGGATTAATCGCATAAGCAGTACCCCAACTAACTACCTGTTGGCCCACTCTTAAATCTGTATTTTTAAAATATAAATCTGCGTAGGCTTCATCTAATTCTATAGGTATAATATTTTTCTCTTTTATTGAATCATAGCATCCTTTGAAAGAAAGATGCATTTTCCCTCTATTCATTCTGAAATCTTTTTCCAGAAAGAGCTTATATTGAGTAACATTCTGGGATAACTCTCCTTCCTTTAAAAGATAAAACAAACTATGGGAAATACTACCCCCAATCTCCAATTTTTCAGCCAAACACACATTCCCGAGGACAAAGAGAGATAAAAATATCCCTATTCCACTGGTAACTATTTTTTCCATCACATCTCCTTTACCTATAAGTATTATCCATTTTTATCTTTATAGGTAGCCGCAGGCTTTAGCCTGCGTTTATACGCCCCAGTTTTCCTTTCTTGCGCAACCTGAAGGTTGCGACTACCAAGTTGCGGCTGCTACCATCTATCCTTTTTATTGTTTAGTGACGCAGATACCGTAGAGTAAAATAATCATCAGATGGCTCTTCTCTTTCCGTCTCTAAAATTTCCACAATTGTCTTTGTGCCTTTAATTTCATTAGCCATAACTATCTTATAAGCCATATATTCACCATCTTCTTTTCTTAAATCAGAATTAGTTAAACTTTTAGTAAGTTTCTCTTCCTCCTCATAGAATTCTATTTTTAAAAGAAGAAATTCCTCTTTCCAGACCCACATCTTAAGATAGGTATATTTAGTTCCTTTTTCTTTGGGGTCAAGTTTGAGAACATAGCAAGAGTAATCTTCAAAGATTTCATCCTCCAATTTTTCAGCCTTATATTTTTCCTCGTAGCTTTTGCCACCCCCAATTTCTTCAAAAGTGAAATCTGTGTTCATAAAATAACCTTTTTTGCTTTGGCCAGCGATTCTTTGTTCTATCCCCAATGCAGGAGAGTAAAGCCGCATTATATCCTCTTTCCCTTTCTCAATTATACTTAAGAGTTTAATTCCTTTTACATCAGCCGGTTCTAAATATTCTATAAGTTGCTTTTCTATTTTTTCACTTACCTTGCGATAGACCTTGATAGTGTTCGACCCCTGTTCTCCCCTTTCATTTTCCATAATGAGCTTAATGGTAGCCATTCCACTCCCAGTAAGAGAAATTTTACCTTTTATTTTCTTTAGAATTTCTTCTCCAGTTAACTCTTGAGCAGAGGATAATGAAGTCGCTAAAAACAAAATAATTAGCACCAGGATTATCCATCCCCCTTCTTTTGTTTTC
>Ga0209121_10004451_pt1 | contig 13076 bp, 6 predicted proteins | sample Cruoilmetagenom3_FD_187292 | JGI IMG/M metagenome (GOLD analysis project Ga0209121, IMG submission 187292) | Oil polluted marine microbial communities from Coal Oil Point, Santa Barbara, California, USA - Sample 3 (SPAdes) (version 2) | ecosystem: Environmental > Aquatic > Marine > Oil seeps ... | reverse complement strand
TAGTGTTTATGGTGTAATTCTAGTAGTACATAATATAATACACTAACAACCTGAACCTATTATTCGCAGAACATTGAGGTTTATTCTTACTTTCTCACATAGCTTTTATCCACAATGGTACTTGTTGATATTTAAAGTATAAAAGTTCTTCAACAAATCATTACAGGTGTTAATGAGCTGATTTGTTAGGTTAATATTCAATGAGTAATATAGTTGTAGTAATTTAAATTTGTCGTTGCCAAATCTTACCAAGCAAAGTCATGGAAATAGAGTTTAAAAAAATTATACAATTTGCACCTGCTATAGAACCTATTTTTGGAAAGTTCACCTAATTTTATGAAACTAATAAAATTTAACACAGCTGGCATTCAACAAGCAAACTAAGTAATGTACCTTTCTACAATAGCTTATAATCTATAGAATTATTTAAAATTTATTTCTAAAACAAACAAAGTGATGCATCATTTTATTTCTAATATAAAAGTGTTATTTAGATTAAAATAAGCGTATTAAATTACTTATGGTTTTTAAGTGCTTTCCCAATTTTTTAATGACTTACGCAACGATTACTATTATAGTTTATAGGTTATTCTTATTTCAGATTATTAATACCACTAAAATATCCATATTCTTTATCTATTAAAATCCGTCTATCAAGAAATGAATTAAACATTTCACAAGAGGTTTCAGGTAATAAAGTACAATTAAAACAAGCAGATAAATTTTGATTTCCGACACCTTGTCCTGATGTGTGGTAACAAATTGGGTCAGTTGCACAATCGTTTGCTCTTATTATAGCAGATTGTATAAGGCTTCCTATTTTTTCATTATCACATATTGAGGTTAAACCTCCATAACTACCTTCTGAACCTGCAACTGTATAAATCAAAACGCCTTGCATTTTTAATTCTTCATCAATATATAATCTTTCTTGAATTGATGTTGCTGGATAACCTGCTAAATATTCTAATTCTTTGATTATTAGATGTGAAAAAGTATGTATCAATATAAATTTAGGTGTTACTTCTAACTCCTTGTTTAAGGATGATTCAGATTCAAGATGATTTTCAATAATAGTGCTTATTCTACTTGTTACTTGTGGATTTTCTTCAAGCCATTTTTCTAATTTTTCATTATCAAACTCAAAGAAAATCCCTTCTCCAAAACTTTCAACAGCAGGTAAATACTTTGTGTTTACACCATAAGTTGAAGTGAATTTTTTCTTAATAGCATCTTTGGTGTCTGTTATTTCACTATCATCTTTTAAAAACAAATCCGAGGATATTGGCTCTTGTCTTGTAAAAGAAGTTTGTACAGATGTTATCTTTATTTTATCCATTTTGTAAATGGATTTTATTAACTCACTCTGAAAAAAGGAAGTATCTATCTTTTCAAAAATTAACAAATCATCAATTTTTTCTTTTTCTCTATTTGTTATAAACTTAAATTCATCATAACGATATTCATTTTCAGTTTTTGAAATTTCTACATTTCTTTCACTAAAATCATTATCTATTAATCTTTGGATTGTAGATTGTTCAAACTGTTTGAAATGCGATTTATTAAGTATTTTCAAAATTTGCTCTACGTTAAATCCATCTTCAATGTATTCTTTTATTAGATTTATTGTATTTTCATTTAGTTCGTCTATTGATGGTAAATAAATACTTGACAATATGTTTGGATAGTAAACACTATTACTTGTCCTAATTACAGGCTTAAAAAGAATATCTTTTTTTGGTGTATTTGGTATTAATTCTTCAATTTTCATTCTTAAACTAAATAAACCTGATAAAGTTGAGAAATTTAATTGTTCACCCTTACTATCTTTTGCAATTATCCAAATACCTTTCATATCATCTAACTTGTCAGATGTTTTATACTCTAATTCTAAATCGCATGGAATAGTAATATTACTTAATGTTATCTCGCTTTCTTCTTCTGATTCTCTGTTCTCTTTTTGTGCTTTTTTCAACATTGCCCATTTATCCCAAGGAATATCAACCATATCACCATTTGGTGCTGTTAAAATAAACCTTACTTGCTCTAAATCGTACCATTTTCCCTTTTTACTTTTATTCTTATAGCATTTATGACATTTTGGTGGAAAGAATTTGTCTTTATCATAAGTTTCTACATTATTATCCCAATTATATTTCCAATTAGAGAATTTATCAAATTTCTTACAACTATTACAATAGAACCATTCAGGAAAATATTTTGCAGAAAGTAAAGAGAAACCATCTGTAAGTTTATACCCAAACATTAAGTCATTTACAGGAACTCTTACCAAATATTCCAACTTTTGAAAATATTTACTTATACGGTTTTTAAATCTTTTGTCTTCAATAAAGTTATGTTCTTGAAAATCACTTTCAACTTTTTGAAAAAAAGGCCATTTATCAAAAGGTTGTATCATTATTGCTCCATCTCTAGTTTCAAAAATAGAACCAACGCCACCATAAGCACTTATTGCTTTTCTTGTTTGTATTTGCTCAAATTCCCCCATTATTCATTGATAATTTTGATTATACTATTTGTGTCTATTTCTCTCATTGACATCATTAAACTCCATTCATCAATTTCTGCAATTGGTTTTATTAATCCATTTTTATATGTCAAACTATTATTCTCTTTTGCTTTATCAGTCCATTTTGTTGATAAAGTATTTAATCTATTCAAAGCATAATCTAAATGCTTTTCATTTGTGATTCTTAATTTTATAAAATCAAGTAGTTCATCAATATTTCCATTAAAATCTTTTGCTTGTTCATCTTTATTTAGACCTTGCTTGTGTCTTACAAAGCAAACTAGTAAACTTGATAAAACTTTATCTAAAGAAATCTCTGTAAAAGGTGTAACACTCAATGGTTCAACATATTTATAATAAGCATTATGAAAAGAAACGTAATTTTCAAAATAGGATTTATCTCTTGAACGATTTGCATCAAGTAAATTAATAACAATTCCTTTATGTTTACGACCTACACGACTTGATGCTTGTATGTATTCTGCTATGTTTTTGGGTTGACCATTCATTAGCATTACATTTAGTCGATTTATGTCAATACCAACAGAAAACATATTTGATGCTAAAACTAAATCAACTGTGTTTTTCACAAATTTTCTTTCATTATCAATAACCAAATTAAAAGGCTGTTCTAATTCGTTTAATAAAGTTTTAATTTTGGTGCTTTCTACTCTACTAGTTAATTCTTTTGTTCTATAAAGCAAACCACTATAATTAAATCCATAAGAATAACCTAAATCAAACCTACTATGAAGTAATTTGATAATGGTCATAATTTCGGCAGGAACTTTGTTGTATATTTTACCAATATCTTTTAAACTGTTGTAGAATGAAACAATAGTCCAAAAATTACTTTCTTTTTCTGCAATTTCTTCATTTGTCAGTTTTTCTTTTTCCTTGAAATATTTGTAAAGTCTAATTCGTGCTAAAAATAGATTTCCTAATAATTGAATTTGCGTATTTAATGCTGTCTTACCTGTTGGCAAAAAACCAATATGTTTTCTTGTGCTATCAGTAGAAACGTATGAAAAGAAATTGTCATCATAAGTAACTCCCATTGGTGGAAAAATATTTAATTCTCTATTCCCATACAACATAGCAATTTGATGTTTCGTATTTCTTGTAGTTGCTGTTGCTGTAATTATTTTTGGCTTTCTTTGTCCTTTGGTTGATAATAATTCTACAAGTGATTCGTATAAACCCGTAATTGAACCTAAAGGTCCGCTTAACAAGTGTAACTCATCTTGAATTATTAAGTCAGGTGGCATTTTACTTTCGTCCAAGGAATTAAATAGTTTGTGTCCTTCTTCTCTATGAGAAATCATTGCAAACTTATCTACAGTTGCAAATAATAATGTTGGTGGGTTTTTATAAATTTTATCATCAACATAAAAAATTGGTAATTCTTCACTAAAAGCACATTCATTGTTTATGCATTTTGTTTCAAATGATTTATTTGTTGCTTTATAACCTTGTTCATAAAAAGCATAAGTGTTTTTAGATATTAAATTACATCCACACCAAGGACAACTTGTAATTGGAAATGTATTTATCTTGTTAAGACTTGAAAAATGATTTTTTTTATTGTTTAATTTTGTGATTTCTTTAGTGATATTGTCGAATATAATTTTAGCACCTTTATAGTAGTTTGGTGTAGTGGAAGCACCTACCCACATTCCTATTGAAACTTGATTATTCCCAAAATAGAAATCGTCACTATCTATAAATTGTTTTCTTAAAAAATCAAGAGATAAAATCAATTTAGTTGCTCTTTCAAATTGTTGAGCAGTCAAAAGTCTTAATGTATATCTCATTATTACAGACACACCATCAGATTTTTCTTTATACAATATTCTTCTACTTACAATTGTATATGCGGTTAATGCTAAATATGCTTCTGTTTTCCCTCCTCCTGTTGGAAACCATAATAAATCAACAATATCATTTCTTTCTTCTGATTCTGTTTCAATAGTTGATTCTATGTTTAATAAGAAAAATGCTAACTGAAAAGGTCGATATTCAGGATTAAAAGAGTGGTTTTTAAAAAAATTAATATTGTTATAATCAAAATCGTTATTAATATCACTTAACTCAACTTCCTTATTTCCAAAAAAGTCCTTGTTTGATATCAGCATTTGTATATACATTGCTGTATTGGCAATTAAAAAGGATTTATATGCTACATCACTAGAGTTTAAATACTCAATATTTCTAATTAGTCGCTTATAAGTTCTTTCTTGATTTTCTATAATTGTATCAAATGATTTTTGATAGTTTGAATCTGCTTTAGTTTCCTTTTGAATTAATATCCATTTTTGATATTCATCTACAAATAATTTCAATTTTTTAACAATCTCATTTTTACTTAAATCAGTCCAAATTGAAAGTTTTTTAAGTTGTGTTATTTCTTTTAAATTTTTAGGGAAATCATCTTTAAATTTATTGCTATAATTTTTTATATCTACTTCTGGTAAAAAAGTTGTTTTAAGTTCTTTTGGATTGGTGTCATTGTTCCATTGAACAGCACAACCGTGCCCAATACCGTATGAATGTTCTTTTCTGTATTGAAAATTTATAGTATTCAATTCTTCATCAAAAGGATTTGATTCTAATAGTTGTTTATAAGGTAAAAAGGTGGTGCCGTTTACTGAAATTTCGCATTGAAATAATGCTTTTTGATTCAATCTTTCATTGCTAAATGAAAATTTATTTTTTGCTTGAGATTCTCTGTTTGCCATTAATATTTTTACAAACTTCCCGTAACTTGTTTCGTATATTTTTTTATAATAACAAGTAATAATTTTGTTTGATTCTTTATCTTCAACTAATGAGAATTCTTTAGATTCGTTTACATTACTTTCAGGCAATTCTAATGTTCTTTTTAAAGGTTCTTGTTTTACCCTTTGCCATAATCGACCAAGTAATTTATCAACTTTGTTATATGCTGATGAATACAAAAGTTCCTTTTGTTGTTCTTGCTGTTTAAAGCGTTCTTTTAGAGAATATACTGTTAGTCCACTTTCCGAAAATGTTTCTTTATTAAAAAACATAAAACCATTTTCAAATACTAAGTAATTTTTTATTGGATTTACTGGATTATTTATGAATGTATCATATTCGTCTTTTTGTATTTCAATTTTTGCTTGACTCGGATTTAATTGAATGTATTTTGCAAATGAAAAAGTAATGTTTACACTTTTTGTTTCTTTAGGTACACAAAATGATAGTCCGAAATTAGTAGGAAAATATTGATTTGCTTCAGAATACTCTTTGGTTATATCTACTGGTTTTGGTTTGGTATATTCATTTTCATCATCATTATTTTCATTATCAATTTCATCTTTAAAAACTTCTTCTTCTTTTCCATCTAGCAATTCGGAATTTGCATTTGTGTTATCATTATCTCCTACTGAATCATCAGTTGTACTTTCACGTTCAGGAAATAAAATACCTGAATAATATCTGCTTAAAGGATAACTAGAAATTATTTCTTGCTCATTATCAGATAAAAACACATCTGAACCTGGACCAATTAAATTGTCCTGTATTGTATCTCTAAAAATTAATCTTTGTTCGTCTTTATAATTATCCATCTTCAACTATTAGTTTAGTGAGTATTTTTCTTTCTTGTATGCTGTCAACTATTTTATGTAATATATTTTCAGGTATTTTTTTCAATGAGTCGCTAATTTCCTTTTTGTCAGATGCAATATAATCAAGTAAATCATCACTTAAAACTCTTCCTGCTTGTTGTCTAATTGAATGGTCTTTTTTTGAATAGAGAATGAATTTATCAAACTCCTGTACTAATAATTCATCTTTAAAATCACAACTGACACAAAAGTTTTTTATTAACTTTAATGTATTCTCTCTAGGGAATCTTGTTTTAGAATTCTCTTTAAAATATAGTTTAAAAGTATTAAAATGTATTTTTTCTTCCACAAATAACTTATCAAATAGAGATTCTATTCCGTTATATTTTTTAGAAAGTTTATGTAATGTATTTTTCCAACTGTCGGCATATAAATCGAATGTTTCTAAAAGTCTTTCAGTATCAAACAGTTTCATTATTTTTTTAAATTCTGTTGAACTTGTATTTTGATAAAACCTAATAGTTGCTCCTTCTGTAATTTCAGCAATGTTGGTTTTTATTTGGCTGTTATTTTCTACTAAAAACACTCCTTTTGTAGAATCAAATTTTTCTGTGGTGTTATCAGTAAATGTGATATTGTAAACAACTTTTTCTTTAGGTAAATCAATATTTTCAAAAGAATTATCTTTAGAGTCTTTGGTGGTAAAGTCAAAATTAAAAACATCATCAAATTCTCTACGTTTTAGAATGTTTTCAGATGAAAACTTGGTTTCAAAAAATTTATCTCTATCATTATGTTCTAATCTTATTTTTTCATCTTGATGATATTTAAAAATTAATCTATCAAATACAATTTCATCAATATTTTCATAACACAGTACCTCACAAGTCCCTTTTAACCTATTAATAGAATCAAATAAGTCAATACTGTTTAGGTATGGTAATATGTATGTTTTTTTTGTTGAGTTCCTTTTGTCATTTTCCCATTTGTCTAAATATTCTTTTTCTTTATCAATCCTTTTGTCACTAATTAAAACTATGTTATATATTTTGTTGTTTGAAATTTGAGTTTCTATAAAATCGTAACTCTTTTTTTCAATTATTAAATACAATTTGTCGTTTTTTAGGGATTTAGCCTTATCTTTTATGTATTTCCATTTTTTGTTCTCATTTTGAATGAGGTTAGATATTGAATGAAACTTTTCAAATATCCTAGTTGTATATTCAATTATAATTTCATCTTTATAAGTGTTTTGCTCATAGAATAAGTTGTTAATTTCTTCTTTAAATTTTTCACTTTTAAAATATAAGTCCAATCTATCAGTGTATTCTTGAAAAATTCCTTTTGACAGATTTGATTTTTCTAGAATTAGTCTGTAATAAAAGTTCGTGTATTTCAGCATAAAAGAAAAGTCAACTTTACTTTCTTCTTTTATTTTGTTAATTTCATTTTTAAGTTCAATTAGTATTTCATACAATTCTACATTTTCTATTATTTTTTTACTTGGATGTTTAGGCTCTTCATTGTTCGCTAGTTTTATTTCATCTTTCGACCATAACCATTTTGTAAATGTGTTTTCTGTTATTGGTAGTTCTTTACCAATAAGAATTATATTTTTCACTTTGCCTTTCCATTTTGCTTCTTGAAGTAATTCAGAAAACGCATCACGATATTTTGTATCTCCAATTATAATGATTTCATCAAAAGTTTGATTTTTATCAAATAAATATTTTTTTGCTGTTTTAAAATCACTACAACATTCAACTAGATAACTAAAAAAGGGTAAATCATTACTGATTTTTCCATTTGAAGTTGTGTGTCTAATTGGTAAGTATTTACTTTCTCTGTAAAATTCTTTATTTGCTATTACAAGTGTTCGGTTTTTAAAATCTGTTATAAAAAAGTCTTCTCCAAAACTTGAAAAAATAAAATCTTTATATGATTCAATGTGTTTAGCAGTATTCTTATTGTTTCTAATACTAGGATTTATTTTTGAATATGATTTAGATGAGTTTAATTTGAAATTATGAATACCTTTTTCATTTTTTTTTTGAAATTTAAAGTTCATGAAAATCGTGTCATTGATATTGCTTTTTATTTCAAAAATTCTATAATGTTTACCATATTTGGTATAAATTAAGTCTCCATTTTCTAATTGGGTTTTTATTTTCTTTGAATTAAAGTAATTTTGATATAGTTTGATTAAAATGACAGAATGAAAAATTGAAGTATAAAAATTTTCTCTTTCATCATCTTCTGGTATACTTAAAAAGAAATCTTCTTTTTTTTTGTCTTCAAAAATGTAGAAATAAATTAAATAGAAGTTTGTAAAATCGAAAGTTGTAAATTTTTCAAACTGTTCTTGTTCGAAATTAAACATTTTAGTTTTTGCTTTTATTTCGTGTCTAATTCTATGTAAGTATTCTTGTGTTTTCCTTTTCATTTTGGTTCATTAGTAATTTTAGGGTAGGTTGTAAGACTTGTAAACAACTGCCTAGAATAAGAGAAGTAATGATTTTTCACGCACTAACTTATTCGGTTATACACAGACCTTCTTTATATTTACTTACTTTGGTTTTAGCGATTAAACAACTATTATTTCTATAAATTGTTATACATAGTGCTTTTCCCATCAATTGGTAACCAATCATTTGGAATTAATTTTAAACCTCCTCTCCATACTTCCGTTACAGATTCTTCAAATCTATCGTTTTTGAGGTAAGCGTGGTCTGTAATTATAACTTGTAATTTTGGCGTTAATGATGATACCACATTAAACATAAAATCGAACATTTTATTTACGGCTATTTCATCTGTACTTACTTCTACAATATTATCACTTTTTTCTGGTGGGTAATAGACTTGAGTAGGTTGGTCTATTATTATAAAATTGGGTACAGGTCTATTATTTTGAATGAAATGTTTATGAAGTGCAAATACTATTAATAAATGATAAGCAACCCAATTTGCTCCACTACCTATTTGTGGTAAAGCAATTGGTTTAGCATCAGAGTCAATAAACATAGTTAATCTATTTATGTCAAATCGAATTGGATTATTTTCATATTCAACATCTAATCCCTCAACCCATTTACTCATTTGTAAATTTATTTTATTAAGGATTGATAATAAAAGTTCACGTTCATTATCACTATCTACAGTTTTTTCCAATTCAATAATCCGTGATTTTAGATTCTCAATTTTAGAATCAATACTTTCTGTCTCCTGTTCAACAATAATACTTTCTAAAAATAAACTAACTCGACCAATTATTTTACCCCTTCTTATATTTAAGTCTCTAACAGTTCTTGCTTGTTCATTCTCAATATATAGTGCAGAAATGCTTTTCTCTATTTTTTTTAATTCTGTTTCTATAGAATGATATTGTGAGTCTACAGAATCAATATAAGATTGAATCCTAGGACTTTCAGCTTTAGTGAATTTTAAATCTTCTCTGATATTTTCTAAAGAAATATTTATACTATCTATTGAGGGAATTGAATTTGTTAGTTTATTATCGCATAAAGGACATATTGAATTGTCTTGATTTGACTCGCTATATAAACTAATTGATTCCAGTCTAATTTCTTGTTGTTTGGCTTCTGATGAATAACCAAAAGAATTTTTTAAATAATCTGTTGCCGCCTTTTTATTATCTGAAATTTTACTTAACTCAGTTTTTAATATACTTCTTCTGTCAATTAACTCTTTTATTGCTGAATTTTCTGCTTTCACAGTTAAGGGTTGATATTCCCAATTTGCAATATATTCTAAGTATGTGTAAGCCTCTTTTTGACTTGAAGGATTAGCAGATTTTTCTAATATTCCGATTTCTTTAGCTTCTTCGATTAAGGAATATGCTTGACTTACACCTTCTGATTTTATTTTTTCTGATTCTCTTTTTTCCCTTAATAATCTATTGAGAAGCTTTTTCAGTTGGGTTATTTCACTTTCAATTGCTAGCGAATTTTCATTCACAGCTCCTAAGAAATAAGGAAGAGTATCTTTTATTGATTGCGGAACAAACTCTTTATTTTGGTTGTAAAAAAGTTGGTACGGGTCAGCTACCAAATATTGAGGTTGGTAACAATAGAAACGTGAATGTTTAAAATTGGCTTTCAAGGGTTCCCTTGTTAGAGAATCAGGTACGTGTACATTCTCTGAAATACCAATTTTCCGAGTCAAAAAATCTTTTAAAGCCTCTATATTTAGATTAGAGTTTATTTCTTCTAAATCTGGTAATTTTTCTCCAAGATTACGAATTAAACAAGCCGTTGTGGAAGATTGAATCCCTTTAATGTTTGGATTTTCACGAGCGATAAAAGCAGTTTCTGTGTCATTAAATACTAATGAAATGGCGAAATATGAAACTGTGTCACGTATAATTCCTTCAGGAATATCACAATCACTTGAAACCAAGCAGTAATTTATTATTTCAATTAATGCAGATTTACCAGATTTAGATTCTCCAGTTATTATATTGACTTTCCCAAGTTCAAATGGTAATATCCGTTTTTCTCCATTATGGCTATAAAGTATAATTTTTTGTATTTGCATATTTATGGTGTAATTCTTAGAAATGAATAAATTGATTTAACATCACTTGTCGAAGACAACCATTTACCGAGCATTTCTGCTCTTTTTAATATGTCATTATATTCTTGATAATCTTCTTCATTTATTTTTTTGACTCTTTCATCAGATGCAATTATTTCTGCATTTTCATTTAGTTGAATTTTATTGTGTACCAATAAAAATGATAAAGCCTCTTTTGTGTATTTAACCATACTTCGTGTACGTTTGGAAAAATCAAAAAACAAATCGTCATTTTTCTCAACCCAAACGAAGAAATAAGTTCTAACTGACCTTGGCATTCTCTCTCTCGTAGCTTTATGTAAAACTATTGGCAAGACTAAAAAAGCAAAAGGATATGGGAATTTGGTATTAGTATGTTTATTAAACTCTTTTGCCGTTGCTCTAATTATTTCTCCGCAAAAAGCAGGGTTAAATAAATTTGCAACAATAGTATTTCGTTCTGTCCAACTTATATTCATATGTCTTTTTTATAATTAGGGTGCCATCCAATTTTTTTAGAGTCTGCTAACATTTGATAACTTCCTCTTGTTAGATAGTCTTCGTTGAATTTTTCTCTAATTTTTATTTGAGGACAAGTCTTGGCAAATTGTTCTATATAGAATCCTTTCCCTAATTCTATTAATTCTTTAATACTTTTCTCCTCTGCTTCGTCGCACATTATATCAAAAATATTTTTCCAATAATTATACAACTTTACATCATACTCTTCTTCTTCATCTGGATTTAGTAAATGAAGTCTTAGCCATTTTGAACGCTGCTCAAATGCTCTTCTAAAATCACTTATTGCTCTTTTTACAGTTCTTGAACTTGCTTTTATTTTTATCAGTTCTAATTGTTTCAAAAAGTTACGTTCCTTTAAATTTTCTACATCTTCATCCGTAATATCAAGTTGATCTGGAAAATGATTTGGCAGATTATCGGCTTGGAAAGAATCTCTTATATTCGCTATTTTTAGTTGTAATTCATTTGAGCTAATGAAATCAATTTGATCTGTCAAATTCTCAATTGATTTTTGGAACCACCATCCTTCTAACATTTCAAGAAACGCATCTATGGTACTCGGGTAAGTGGAATAAATAAGTTCATTTTTAATCTTAGAATTAATTTCTGAAATCCCAATTGAGTTATCTAAAATTCTAATTTTTTTAATTAAACTTTTTTTATTTTCGATAGATAAACTTTGATAAGCTAGATAAGCTTTTTCGTTAGTTTTGCTAGTAGATTCAATTGAAATTTTGTCTAGGCTTTTAATTACTTCTAATATTTCGCTATCTAGAGTTATATTAGACCTAAATTTATGTAGTAAACTAGAAGTAGGAATCTCTTCTGTAGTAATTAAATTGAAAATCGTGTTATCTAGGTCAATTAAGCCATTGTTTATATGCTCAGACCAAATCCTTATTGTTTTCCAAAAATCTACACTTGCGTCAGTTAGATTTGCTTTGTTTTTTATGTGTAATTTTGTTTGTAAAAGGCGTAAAGTGTTTACGTCTTCAATTTCAATGTCATCTAAGTTTTCAATTCTAACTTTTGGGTTGTCAAGTTCTTTTGAATGCGTTAGTAAAATCAGCAAAGCATATTTAATTTGATAGAAGTAACCTAAAGAAGGTTCTTTTGCAGAAAAGTCAGTAATTGTTTTCGTCATAAATTTAATTTTTATACAACTCTGCTATATGTTTATATTATATCTGCTTATCCCAAAACCATTACCTTTTTTAATTTTAGTCCCGAAAGGATATTACAATAAACATAAAAAATAATTTTTCATGAGTTTGAATTAAAAATAGACAACTTGGTAAGGCAATTTTTACTTGTATTGGATACGTCTAATTTAATGAATTTTTGTTTCACTTTAAAACTAAACTATTAATTTAGAATCATTATTAACAAACATCTTGTTAAACCTAAAATGAGTGTCTTATTCTGTTGAATTGTTAGTCACAAATACTAGTTGTTACAATTAATCATAAAGCCTTTTAAATATTATTAAAATGGATTTTACTGTTCATACAAATAATACTGATTGTTATTTTAAAATTCATTAATTAAAAAAAGATATTTAACTGTATTTTAAGTGTTTAATTAAATGAAGATGTAATTCTAGTAGTACATAATATAATGAGTTAACAACATGAACGCCACCCAACACCTTAAACTCACTCTTAATTAAGACTTGTTCTTTACCTTTCTTCCACGACTTATAATCACAATGGTATTCGTTGGTGTTTATATTATATAAAGGAAGTATTATAATCACAAAAAACCGCTTACAAAATTATATGTAAGCGGTTTTGGAGATTTATTAATCAACTAATTCATTTTAGCCTGTAATTTCATTGCCTCTTGTGTCATTTTTA
>Ga0209121_10004450_pt1 | contig 13078 bp, 10 predicted proteins | sample Cruoilmetagenom3_FD_187292 | JGI IMG/M metagenome (GOLD analysis project Ga0209121, IMG submission 187292) | Oil polluted marine microbial communities from Coal Oil Point, Santa Barbara, California, USA - Sample 3 (SPAdes) (version 2) | ecosystem: Environmental > Aquatic > Marine > Oil seeps ... | reverse complement strand
GATGGCAACGAATTGTCCGTGGTGTGTGCGGATCAGTTGATCTTTGAGACGCAGGAAGGCAGCACGTTCTCTCTCCAGAGCAGCCAGAGCCTCATTTCGCAATGTAGCCGTTTCGACATGGGTCGTAGACCGATGTGCCTGCTCCCGCCAGGCGATGAACTCCTGATATTCATCCACGGGCACAACAGCGGCCACTGCTTTGCCATTTCGCTCGATGGTGAACGGCGCCTGACGAAGTCGTGCTTCGTCTAGTGTTAGGGCGTAGGTAGCCCCCGCTTCTTTCAGCGTCACGCTTTTGCTCTTTTCCATCGTACATGCCTCCGATTCACCCTCGACTTGTCAAACTTGTCAATCGCTCGCTTCTACGTCGTCGAAGTGCTCGTTGATGTGTGGATTCACGGTCAGCTACTCTTGCTACCGCGCAGGATGTCCGGCCGAGTGTCCAAGTTCTCCATCATCTCGTGAGTCGCCGACCACTCCACGAAGTCCGCATCATCGCCCACTTCCCCCTGCTCGAAGCGGTCATAGAAGTCCCTGCTAGACAGATCGTACCGTCGTTCAAATTCGGTCAATTGCGCCCGTAGTCGCCTCTGTTGGGCAGCAAGACGGAATACCTCGCGGGCCATGAGCTTATCCAAGGCCAACTCTAGCCCCCGGTCCTCCAGGGTGTCTCCTCTCAAGGTGACATATTGCGCAAGCTGTTGGATTTTCCCCAAAGCTACTGACATTTTTTCCCTCCGATAGGCTTAGCTCACGCTAACTCCGCCCAGGCGCCCAGCAGTTGCTGCAACTGTGCTTGTGCCTGCTGGTGCGCCAATCCCAGTTCCTCTATTCTCGCCACTTCCCTGGCCTGGCTGGCAACCGCCAGCTCTGCTTCCAAGGCTGTCAGTCGCACTTCCAGTTCCTCGATCTGCTTTTCTAGCTCCGCTGTCTGGTCGGCCCGCTTCTCCTGTGCACGACGGGCACGCCGTTCCGCCCGCGCTCGCTCCCGCCAGTCGGGTACTCGCGGTGCACCTGTGGCCTCCTTCCCCTCAGCTTCGGCCGTCTTTTCCCGCTCGCGAGCCTTCAGATAGGCAGCGTAGCCTCCCTCGTAGGCGTGCAGTTGGCCATCCCGCAGCATCCAGACGTGGGTGGCCAGTGCGTCCACCAGGTAGCGGTCGTGCGAGACGAGCAGGATGGTGCCAGGAAACTCCTTCAGCACTTCCTCCAGAATCTCCTGCGACGCCAGATCGAGGTGGTTCGTTGGCTCGTCGAGGAGCAGGAAGTTGGCCTCACGCAGCGTCAGACAGGCCAGCGCCACGCGGCTCCGCTCGCCACCCGAGAGGTCGCCCACTTTCTTGAACACGTCGTCGCCGCTGAACAGGAAGCGGCCCAGGAAGCTGCGCGCCTGGCTGATGGGCAGGTTCTCCTCGTCCAGAAGGGTGTCCAGAACACTCTTCTCCGGGTCGAGATTGGCGTGCATCTGCACCAGGTAGCCGAGGTCCACGCTGGCGCCGATGCGCACGCGACCTGCCAGCGGCTCCACCTCTCCCAGGATCGTCTTCAGGAAGGTCGTCTTGCCCGAGCCGTTGGGGCCGATGAGTGCCACTCGCTGCCCGCGCAGCACCTCCAGGTCCGGAGAACGGAACAGGACACGAGACGCCCCCTCCCGATGTGAGGGGGTTGCACTCCCGAACGTAGGCTCGGAGTGCAACTCCTCGCCATCGTTGTTGCCCCTTGCCTCTTGCTCACCGTAGCCGACGACCAGGTCCTTTGTCCGCAGCACGATGTTGCCGCTGCGGACGTCGGTTGTAATGCCCAGTCTGATGCGCTTGACTTCCCGCGGGCGCTCGATGGCCTCATCACGCTTGAAACGCTCCAGCCGCTTGAGTCGTCCTTTGGCTTCCTTGGAGCGCTGTCCCGCCATGTAGCGCCGGATGAAGTCTTCCGTCTTGGCAATGTTCTCCTGCTGCGCTGCCCACTCCTTACGGCGGCGTCCCATTCGCTCGGTGCGCTGGCTGGCGTAGTGGCTGTAGTTGCCCCGATACGCTTCCAGCCGGCCCAAGGCCAAGTCCCAGATGCGGGTGGCGACTTTGTCCAGGAAATAGCGATCGTGGGCCACCACAACCATGCTGCCATGCCATTTCAGAAGCGTCCCCTCCAACCACTCCAACGCCTCCAGATCGAGATGATTGGTCGGCTCGTCCAACAGCAACAGGTCGGGCTCCTCGAGCAAGAGCCTCGCCAGCAGCGCCCGCGTGCGCTGCCCGCCGCTCAGATGAGCCAGCGGCTGGTCCTGTTCTTCTCTCTGGAAGCCGAGACCGCTCAGCACCTGTTGGATACGCAGTTCATACGTGTAGCCGCCGGCCGCTTCGAAACTGCTTTGCAGCTTGCTGTAGCGCTCCAGAGCTGTTGCTCGCCGCTCTGGGTCGGCCATCTCTTCTTCCAGCCTGGATAGCTCCGCCTGCTGCGCCCGCAGCGGTTCGAAGACGCTGAGCATCTCCTCATAGACGGTGCGTTCTCCCGCCAGTGGGGGATCCTGCGGCAGGAATCCGATGCGCAGCCCTCGCCCACGATGCACTGTGCCAGCAGAAGCAGCTTGCAGTCCGGCGATGACGCGCAACAGGCTGGTCTTCCCCTCGCCGTTGGGGCCGACCAACCCGATGCGGTCGCCGTGGGCAATGCTCAGGGTGACGTCACTGAACACGTCTTGAGCGCCGTAGGCCAAAGCCAAGCTAAACGCATTGATAACGGACATGATCGTATACTTGCACCAAGCGCATCTGATGATCAAACTACATTATACCACAGCCAGGCGAAGGAAACCAATTGCGACACAGGCAGCGTAAACAGTTCCAGCCTGATGCCTTGCGTTTCGAGTCCCCCAACATAGCCATTTGGCGAAGTTGTGGTATAATGTCAGGCGGAACAGCACAGCAGTCTGAGGTTGCCCACGTGACCTTCGAGGCTTCCAGGTCTAGTGTGCGAGGTTCGGTATCTCTCGCCGAACTCCGAACCATGAACTCGAAACCTGAAACCTCGAAACCACGACAATGAGGTGGACATCACCCATGAAGCGACTCTGTCTCCCCACACTCTTGCTTTTCCTGGTATTATCGTCTAGCTGTGCGTGGCCTTGGGCAGGGCAGCCAGACGAAATGGCTCCTTACCGGCCTGCTATGCAGCACGAGGCTCAAGGGCAACTGGAGATGCTGGGCCCCATGCCCCGCTATGATATCCGCGTGCACATTGACCCCACTGCTGAGCGGCAGTTGACGGGATGGGAGCGAGTGTTGGTGACCCATTGGGGTCAGGACGAGTTGCACAAGCTGTATTTCCGCCTCTATCCAAACCTGCCGCAGTACGGCGGTGGCATGGGCATTGATGGCGTGGCGGTGAACGGCCACACCGCCCCTTTCAGCTACGAGGCCGAGAACACCGCCGTCCATATTTTGTTGCCCGAGCCGCTGCCTCCCGATAGCACGGCGGCGGTGGAGCTCAGTTTCGATCTCAAGGTGCCGGAGCGAGAGGAAGGGTACGTCCTCTGTGGCGAGAGCCGGGGATTCCTCAGCCTGCCGCTGTTCTATCCTGTCCTCGCTGTGCGCGACGATAGGGTGGGCGTTCCCCCATGGAATCTGGACATCGCCCCGACTACTCACGGCGACGTGGCCTTCGTCGAGGCGGGGTTGTACCGGGTGACGGCGACGGTGCCTTCGGACGTGGTGGTGGCTGCCACCGGCACAGTGATCAGCACCACTAACAGCAGCGAAGGCGAAGGTTGGACTGACATTCACATCGTCGGCGGGCCGCGGCGGGAATTCATGCTCATCCTCAATCCCCACTTCCAGACCGCCAGCACCGATGCCTGCGGCGCGAGGGTGACGTCGTACTTCCTGCCACAGGATCGGACCACCGGACTGGTGGCATTGCAGTACGCAGCGGCCGCGCTGCGAGTCTATTGCCAACGCTTTGGCCCCTACCCGTTCCGCGACATGGCCGTGGTCTCCGCTCCGCTCAGGTACTTCGGCATGGAGTATCCGGGGCTTACCCTCATTGGACTCGATGTCTATCGCCAGCGGCGGGAGGATCTGGAGTTCCTCATCGCCCACGAAATGGCCCATCAGTGGTGGTATAGCGTGGTGGGCAACGATCCAGTGAACTTCCCCTGGCTGGACGAAGGGCTGACAGAGTACTCCACCTATGCTTACTACGAAGCGATCTATGGCACGCCGGCTGCCGATGCGCTCTGGGAGCGGCGCTGGCGTGCTCCCTATCAGTATGCCGTCGAGCAAGGTCTGGACGCTGTGGTGAACCAGCCGTCGTCGGCCTTCAAGGTCACCAACTACGAGACAATGGTCTATGCTAAGGCGGCCCTCTTCTTCGACGCACTGCGGCGGGAGGTAGGTGATGAGACGTACTACCGCTTGTTGCGGGAGTATCTCGACCGCTACCGCTATGGCGTGGCTACGCCGGCTGATTTCCTGGCCGCAGCCGAGGACGTGAGCGGGCGAGATCTGAGCGAGCTGTATCAGCAATGGATACTCACGGCTGCGGAGCCGTAGCTTGGATCCGCTTTGCGAGTTCTTCCGAAGAAACCCTTACGGCGACAATGGAGGCTGGCCAGCAACCGTACCTATCGTCTACTTCGACAAGCCTGGCAAGCGGAACACCGAACGCACGCTGGAGATTGCCCGTGCTCGCGCCGAGAAACTGGGCATTGGCACCATCCTGGTGGCGACTACCACCGGAGCGACAGGGGTTCGGGCGGGGCGGGTTTTCCAGGGCTACGACGTGGTGGCGGTGACCCATTTTCACGGCTTCCGAGAGCTCGACACCGCGGAGGTGCTCCCTGAGCACCGTGCTGCAAGGACACGAAAGGAACGAAAGTATGGAGGCCGCGGGCGTCAAGGTATCCGCGGTTTTCTGTTCATCCGCGGCTAGTGCGGGCATGCCTTCGCCGGCATCAGCCGCGCTGTGCGCAAGAAGCTGGGCACTTACGAGGTGGGGGAGATTGTGGCCTTCACCCTGCGCGTCTTCGGCGAGGGGATGAAGGTGATGGCGGAGATCGCGCTCATGGCCGCCGACGCGGGGTTGGCCCGCACCGATGAGTTGGCCGTTGTCATCGGTGTACCGGTCGCGGGGCAGACACAGCGGTTGTCCTGCGCCCAGCGAACACGCAGCACTTCTTCGACATGAAGATCGAGGAAATCCAAAGCATGCCGTACCGGAGGTAGATACCAGGTATCAGGGAGAGCGGGGATGGGCACACGCGGACTGGCATTGGTCGTCATCATGGTGGGTCTTGTCAGCGGCTGCACACCGCTGGCGCAATTGGCTACCGCGCCTGCTGCCACACCCGCGCCCACAATGACCCCAGCACCCAATACCCATCCCCCAACTCTTACCCCCCTTCCCACCCCAACTTCTGCAAGCCGCCCTTTGGCATCGCCACAGGCCCCCCCTGCATCCCCCCCAGTGGGGGGGACACAGGGGGGGGACGATCAGCCGCTGCAGGAGATGGCGCTGATCCCTGCCGCCCACGCTGACCTGGACTTGCTCGATTACCCCACTCGCTACAGGCTCGACCTTACGCTGGACATGGACGGGCCGCGGCTGAGCGGCCACGCGGATGTCCTCTACACCAACAACGAGGACATCGCGCTACACGAACTCTACTTCCGCCTTTTCCCCAACATGGACGACGAGCAAGGGGGCGGGACGGAGATCGAGCAGATCACCGTGGAAGGCGAGCCGGTGGAGCCGCAATTCGAGTTGGATCGCACGGCCATGCGCTTGCCATTGGAACCGCCACTGGCTCCTGGCGCATCGGTCGAGGTCGGTCTGGATCTCCAAGTGACTGTGCCTCTGGGAGCGGGAGGCAACTACGGCGCTTTCGCTGCTCAGCAGGGCGTCCTGGCCCTGGCTCACTTCTATCCCTTTGTCCCCGTCTACGACGACGAAGGGTGGAACGTGGAGTTGTCGCCGACCATCGGCGACGTCATCTACGCCGACATGAGCCTGTATGACGTGACACTCACCGTGCCGGAGGAGATGACGGTGGTAGCCACGGGCAAACCGCTTCCGCTCGTAGCGCACGACGATGGCACGGCCACCTGGCGGTTCGTCAGCGGGCCGGCCCGCGATTTCAACATCGTCCTCAGCCACGAATACGAGGTCACGCGGCGCGAGGTGGACGGTATCACCGTCAGCTCCTACTATCTTCCTGGGGACGCCGAGGGGGGGGAGGTGGTGCTCGACGTCGCTGCCGAGGCGCTGCGCATCTTTGGCCGGCGCTTCGGGCTCTATCCCTACACCGAGTTGGATGTGGTGGCCACGTACACTTCAGCGGGCGGCATCGAGTACCCTGGGTTGATCGTCATCGCTGAGAGGCTGTATAAGGACACGAAAGGAACGAAAGGATGTAGCGATCGTACGGAGTGGGTGGTAGCGCACGAGGTGGCCCATCAATGGTGGTACAACCTGGTGGGCAACGATCAGGTGGACGAGCCATGGCTGGACGAGGCGCTGACGCAGTATTCCACCTCCCTCTACTACGAGGACAGGTACGGCGAGACAGTGGCCCAGCGGGCCCGCCGGGCCGGCTTTTGGGATCGCTGGGAGCAGGCGCGGAAGGAAGGGAGGGATCGGGCAGTCGCAGGGCCTGTGGCCAGCTTCGACGTGGAAGACTATGGCCCCATCGTCTACGGCAAGGGGCCGCTCTTCTTTCACCATTTGCGACAGCAGGTGGGCGATCTGGTCTTCGACGACATCCTGTGCGCCTACTTCCAAGAGCATCGCTACGGGATCGCCACAGCGGAGAGCTTCCTGGCTGTGGCGGAAAAGGTGAGCGGGCGGGACCTGGACGCATTGTACCAGCAGTGGATACTGGAGTAGAGAGAAGGGGCTGAGGGAAACAAGGGAAGAGGACTCTCTGATGCACAAGCGACTGTCGCAGTTCATCTACATTGTCCCTTTGCTTTTCCTGGTGCTGTTCTTCTTCTACCCTCTCTACAGCATCTTCGCGCTCAGCCTGGCACCAGAGGGGATACTCGATCTGCGGCCGCTGCGTGTGCTGATCAGCGAGTCTTACTATGCTCGTGTGCTGTGGTTCACCGTCTGGCAGGCGACGGTCTCCACGCTGCTGACCTTGCTGCTAGGCCTGCCGGCGGCCTTCGTCTTCGCCCGATACGAGTTTCGGGGCAAATCGCTGCTGCGGGCGCTGACCACCATTCCCTTTGTGTTGCCCACGATGGTGGTGGCAACCGCCTTCACCTCGTTGCTGGGGGCTCGCGGCCGGCTTGGCGGTTGGCTGATGGCCATCTTCAATCTCAGTGCCTCGCCCATTGACATCCAGCACACCATCTGGCTCATCTTGCTGGCTCATGTCTTCTACAATGTGACCATCATCGTGCGCATCGTGGGAGGCTTCTGGGCTAATCTCGATCCCCGCCAGGCGGACGCAGCGCGAGTACTGGGCGCAGGCCGTTGGCAGGTCTTCCGGGAGATCACGTTGCCGCTGTTGGGGCCAGCCATCGTCGCGGCTGCGCTCTTGGTCTACCTCTTCTGCTTCACCAGCTTCGGCGTCATCCTCGTTCTGGGCGGGCCCCGCTTCGCTACGCTGGAGGTGGAGATCTACCGCCAGGCTGTGCATCTGTTCCACCTGCCGCTGGCGGCGGCGCTGGGCATCGTGCAGATGGTGTTCACCTTTGTGATCATGGCTTTCTACACGCGGTTACAAGCGCGGCTGGCCGTGCCCATCGAGTTCCGGCCACAGCGGGCCACACACCGGCGCCCGACCCGCTGGCGAGACCGATTCCTGGTCGCCGCCTGTCTGGGAGGGATGTTGCTGTTGCTGCTCTCGCCGCTTGCAGCGCTGGCTGAGCGCTCCTTTTCCCTAGGCGGGCGTTATGATCTCCACTACTATCGAGAGCTGTTCGTCAACCGTACCCAGTCCATCTTCTTCGTCCCTCCCGCCGAGGCCATCCGCAACTCGCTGATCTTCGGCGCGGCGACGGTAGCGCTGGCGTTGGTGGTGGGCACCATCAGCGCCTATCTGCTCGCCCCATCGCAGAGGAGGGGGCGGGCTGACATTGGTCGTCATCGGGCTTTCCTTGACCCGCTGTTCATGTTGCCTTTGGGGACGTCGGCGGTGACGCTAGGCTTCGGCTATATCATCGCGCTCGATGAGCCGCCGCTGAACTTGCGCACCTCGCCCCTGCTGGTGCCACTGGCGCACACGCTGGTGGCTTTCCCCTTCGTCGTGCGCACGCTGCTGCCCGTGCTGCGGGGCATGAACCCGCATCTGCGGGAGGCGGCTGCGGTAATGGGTGCTTCGCCGCTGCGGGTGGTGCGGGAGATTGACCTGCCCATCCTCTTCCGGGCGCTGCTGGTGGGGGCAGTGTTCGCCTTCACGGTCAGCATGGGAGAATTCGGAGCCACGGTGCTCATTGCCCGCCCTCAGTTCCCGACCATGCCTGTGGCTATCTTCCGCTTCCTGGGGCAGCCGGGGTTGCTGAACTACGGGCAGGCGCTGGCCATGAGCACGCTGCTGATGGCCGTCTGTGCCGCCGGTTTCCTGCTCATTGAGCGCTTCCGCATCGGCGACGTGGGCGAGTTCTGACCCGCGAACCTTATGCCGTCGGGATGTCAGCGGAACAGCGGAACAAGCGGAAAGCTCAACCAGGCAGCTCTTTGCGCTACCCGGCTCCCCCGATGGACTGGTGCGCAACGAACCGGACTACTCCTCCAGGGGATGGGTAGAAGAGCGCATATCGTGGGGCCCATGAAGTACTACGCCTCACGTTTCCACGTTCGACAGATTTGATTTTTCGCGGGTTTTGGTGTATACTACGAATGATGATGAGTGGGAAGGGCTCGCCCCTTCGGGCCCAACTGATGGGTATACCACGAGGAGTAGAGTAAATGTCGGATACAGGTCGTGAGCAGGCCCTAGAGACCGCAGTGAGTGATTTGAGAAAGCGTTTTGGCGACACGGCTATTATGAAGTTGGGAGAGGCCACCCACCTTGATGTAGACGTCATCCCCACCGGCTCCATTGGTCTAGACATCGCGCTGGGCGTGGGCGGCATCCCCCGCGGCCGGGTCACCGAGATCTACGGCCCCGAGATGTCGGGCAAAACCACCATCTGTCAGCATATCATCGCCGAGGCCCAGAGAATGGGCGGCGTCGCTGCCTTCATAGACAGTGAGCACGCACTCGACCCCGCCTACGCCGCCCGCTGCGGCGTGGACGTGGACAACCTCTACATCGCCCAGCCGGACACCGGCGAGCAGGCGCTGGAGATCGCCGAAGCGCTGGTGCGCTCCGGGGCGGTGGACGTGATCGTGATTGACAGCGTCGCCGCGCTGGTGCCGCGGGCGGAGATCGAGGGGGAGATGGGCGCTGCCCACATGGGCTTGCAGGCGCGGCTGATGAGCCAGGCGCTGCGCAAGCTGTCGGGCGCCATCAGAGCCTCGAACGCGGCGATGATTTTCACCAATCAGTTGCGGCAGAAGATCGGGGTGATGTTCGGCAATCCAGAGACGACTTCTGGGGGGAGGGCGTTGCGGTTCTACGCTTCGGTGCGGCTGGACTGTCGTCGTATCCAGGCCATCAAGCAGAAGGGCGAGGTGGTGGGCAGCCGCACGCGGGTGCGGGTGACGAAGAACAAGGTGGCGCCGCCGTTCCGGGTGGTCGAGTTCGACATCATGTACGGTTCTGGTCTCTCGCGGGAGGGGGACCTGCTAGACCTGGGTGTGGACATGGACCTGGTGGACAAGCGGGGATCGTACTACTCCTTCGGCGACACGCAGTTGGGCCAGGGGCGAGAGAACGCTAAGTCCTTCCTGATAAATGATCGAGAGCTGGCGTTCACCCTGGAGAACGAGATTCGTCAGACAGCCGGGCTGCCTCCACGGGCAGCAACTGAGGAGGTTGTCACGACGGAGCAGCCGCCTGACGGGGCTGCACTAGAAGGGCGGGCCACGAAGGGTTTCTCGGCTACGGCAGCGCCGAGAATCGGCTCGCAGCCATAGCAATCTTTGCCTGTGGGGATGGCGCGGTGACACGCTGTACGCTGCGCTGTTCCTCGGTACCATTCCATGACACCGTTTGATCGCCCGTAGGGACCCAGCAAGTTGGTAGAGCGGCGACTGATGAATTGCGAGTAGCATCGGGATGAGCAATAAGCCACTCTCCCTACGAAGGCTGTATCCATTCTTGACGGCTGCAGTCGTGGGACTGATAGACGTCCTTCTTCATCATTGATGTGTCAGTCTTCAGTCCACCAACTTGCCAGTCCATCAACCTACGAACTACCGATTTCAGCGGTTTCCGTTGGATGTACGAGACATATGATTTACTGAAACTGTCAGAAGTGGGTTAAGCGTTTTGTCCTGCGCGGCACCATTTGCCGCCTTGCTGGCAAGGGTTTGATCGGGTGTTCACAGCGTAGTGGAGTGGTGATGGGAGGGGCTGTCCCCTTCTCTCATCAGGCGCGGGGGGAAAGATAGCTGTGGCTGAGAAGCCACAGCTTTTCTTTTTTATCGGATGGGGTAGTGGTGCGGTTTTTCATAGCCGCCAAGCCCAAGCGGAGCGAATAGCCGATGGCTGGCACAATCACCAAGTTGGCCTTTCAGCAGCGCAATCGCGAGCGGGTCAGTGTGCACCTGGATGGACGATATGCCTTCGGCGTGCCTGCTATCGAGGCGGCGAAACTGAAGCGGGGACAGTTCCTTTCCGATGTGGATATCGCTCGCCTGCGCGAGCTTGATGCTCGGGAGCGAGCTTACGAGCGAGTGCTGCGTCTTCTGGCGCATCGCCCGCGCAGCAAGGCTGAAGTGCGACGCTATCTGGAGCGCAAGAACACACCGGCCGACGCGATCTCATCGGTGATCGAGCGTCTGAGCCAGGATGGGTATCTGGATGATGCGGCTTTTGTTCGCTTTTGGGTGGAGAACCGGGAGCGCTTCAACCCCCGCGGGCTGTGGGCGCTGCGTCAGGAGTTGCGCCAGAAGGGAGTGGCTGAGGATCTGATAGAGGACGCACTGGCGGACCTGGATTCCGAAGCCAGCGCGTACCGAGCCGCCCGCCATAGTCTTCGAAAATGGGCCGGTCTCGAATACGGTGACTTCCGTAAGGCGGTGGGAGGCTACTTGGTTCGTCGCGGTTTCGGCTACGGTGTCATGAAGGACGTCGTGGAGCAGCTATGGCAGGAAATGGGTACAGAGAGAAACAGCTAGACGAAAGAGGGTATTGAGGCAGAAGTCACACATAGAGCCGCCGGGCGGAGCGGCAGGTATGGAAACTTGCCCTACGGAAAGCGGATGTGAGTGTTGAGAAGCTGGAATATTCAACGGTAGCGAAAGGGGTGAGAATATGCCGAGAGGTGGTATCCAACCGATAACGCTGGTGATGGGGAGTTTAGCGCTGTTGGCCGCGGGGGTTGCTCTGGGGTTCTTCCTGCGTCGGCTAATGGCCGAGGCGAAGGTCAAGTCCGCCCAGGCGCAGGCCGACCAACTCCTGGCCGAGGCACAAGCGCAGGCTGCGGCACTGATCTTGAAGGCGAAAGACGAGATCATTCATCTGCAGGACGAGGCCGCTCAGGAGAGGAAACGGCAGCGCCAGGAGTCCCGTCGGGAGGAAGAGCGGCTGCGCAGACGTCAGTCGAGCATTGACCGCCGCTTTGACAAGATCGAGCAGCGTGAGCGGAAGTTGAATCAACGCCAAATTGCGCTGGACAGACGAGACCAAGCCTTGAAGAATCTGGAAGCCGAGAAACGTGAGGAGTTGCAGCGCATCTCCGCCTTGACAGCCGAGGAAGCCAAGGAGCTTCTGCTACAAGGCATCCGGGAGGAGTACCGGGACGATATGGCGCGGGTGATCCGTGAAATCGAAGCGGAGGCGAAAGAGGAGGCTGACCGCAGGGCACAGAAGATCATCACCGTGGCCATCGGCAGACTGGCGTCGGATCAAGTAGCAGAGGCTACGGTTTCCACTGTGCCTTTGCCCGGCGATGAGATGAAGGGGCGTATCATCGGGCGGCAGGGGCGCAATATCCGGGCGATCGAGAGTGCTACGGGCGCTGATCTGGTGGTAGATGACACGCCGGAGGCGATCACCATCTCCTGCTTCGATCCTGTTCGTAGGGAGATCGCTCGCTTGCTCCTCACGCGGCTGGTGCAGGATGGTCGGATCCACCCTGCGCGCATCGAGAAGGAGGCGCAGCGGGCCAAAGACGAAGTGGGGCGGATTATCCGCGAGGAGGGAGAGCAGGCTGTGCTGAAGGTTGGGGTGCGCGATCTGCACCCGGAGCTGATCAAGCTAGTGGGCAGCCTCAAGTTCCGCACCAGCTACGGCCAAAACCAGCTCCAGCACTCACTGGAGACGGCCCGTCTGGCCGGTCTCATGGCCAGCGAGCTGCACGCTGATGTGCGCTTGGCCAAACTGGGCGGGATCCTGCATGACATCGGCAAGGCGGTGAGTCACGAGAATGGCGGGCCTCATGCACTGGTGGGGGCGGACCTGGCCCGTCGCTACGGCATGCCCGCCAATGTGGTCAACTGCATTGCCGCTCATCACTACGAGGAAGAACCGCAGTCTGTGGAGGCGGTTCTGATCGCCGCTGCTGACGCTTTGTCCGGGGCGCGCCCTGGGGCGCGGCGAGAGTCGCTGGAAAGCTACATCAAGCGCATCACGGCCCTGGAGGAGATTGCCCGTGCCTTCGAGGGGGTGGGTGAGGCTTATGCCATCCAGGCTGGGCGGGAGATTCGCATCATCGTCAAGCCGGAAGAGGTTGACGACCTGGCGGTCATCGAGCTTTCACGGGGCATCGCCGAGAAGGTGGAGCAAAACCTGCAGTATCCGGGCCAGATCAAGGTGACAGTCATCCGCGAGACGCGGGCAGTGGACTACGCCAAGTAGGGGCGGGGTAACCCCGCCCCTACGTTCCCGCATCATCAGAGATGATGCACTCCAACGGCCCAGTTTTCAATGGGGACCTACTCTACCTTCCGACAAAAAAGACCCCATTTCTGGGGTCTGGAGTGAGTATCGAGCCATCGCGGGGAATGGCTACTCGTCGGGGAGAACCAGGCCGTG
>Ga0209121_10004448_pt1 | contig 13082 bp, 13 predicted proteins | sample Cruoilmetagenom3_FD_187292 | JGI IMG/M metagenome (GOLD analysis project Ga0209121, IMG submission 187292) | Oil polluted marine microbial communities from Coal Oil Point, Santa Barbara, California, USA - Sample 3 (SPAdes) (version 2) | ecosystem: Environmental > Aquatic > Marine > Oil seeps ... | reverse complement strand
CGAAATCTGCAAGACCCATTAAAATAGATGTACCTAACTTTGGAACTCCAAAAAGCAAAACTTTACTATTGTTACTTTTACTTCTTTGTATAATTTCATTTTGATTCATGATGATTTCACTATTTATTTATTTTAATTTTTTGTTTTTAAATTAATAATTAAATTAAATTAAACTAACCATCTATTTTAATGTATATAAAATTCATAAATAACATTCTAATTAAAAAGTCAGAGCAAAATAATTCTATAACAAAATCATCTATTTTTAATTTTTTTAATAGATATTTTAGTTATTGAGCAAGATCATTAAAAACAAAAGTGATATTCAATTATTTTACTAGAGTATGGATATTTTTGACAAAGTTTTAGAGATTTACCAAGAATATTACATTTGCCCACATTGTTTAGGTAGAATGTTCTCCTTGTTAGGGACTGATACTACCAATTACGATAGAGGTATATCTCTATTACTGGCAATTACTATGGAAAATCACAGAGCATATTTAGCCCGAGACGGAGACCACGAAAGTGCTATCGTTAAGTTAAGAACGCTAGCAGAAAAAGCATTCTATAAGCCCGCTCAAAGTGTTTTGAAGAAAGAAGGTTTTAAATATAACAAGGTTAGTTTACTTAAAAAATGTTATTTGTGTGAAGATCTTTTTGCCCATATCCATAAATATGCCAAAAAAGCAGAAGAAAAACTCCAAAATATTGAGTTCAAAAACCTTCTTGTAGGAACTGCCGTTAACTCTCAAATTGTCAACAGAGAAGATAACTTAAAAGCTCAATTCTCTTTACTGAATTCTGAATCGTTTAAAAGTCATTTTAACCGAGAAGTTGGAAAATGTCTATCAATAATTATAGAAAAACCCGTAGAATTTGCCAAGCCTGATATAACGGTTGTTTACTCGTTAAAACTTGACTCGTTTGAAATAAATTTGCTGATAAGATCAATTTTTATCTATGGACGATATAATAAGTTTCTTAGAGGGATTCCACAAACTCATTGGGATTGTAGGACATGTAGAGGAAAAGGATGTGAAGAGTGCAATTTTACTGGGAAGCAATATAAAACTAGTGTAGAAGAAATTATTAGTCCAGAGTTCGTTAAAGAAGCAAGAGCAGAAGGCTCAAAATTCCACGGGGCAGGAAGAGAAGACATTGATGTGAGGATGTTAGGAAAAGGTAGACCCTTCGTTTTAGAACTAATAAAACCCAAAATCAGGTTTTTAGAGCTAGAGAGAATACAAAAAAAAATTAACAAAAGAAATAAAAGAAAAGTTGGAATTAACCAGTTAAGGTATAGTAATAAAGAACAAGTTAAAGCTCTAAAGCTAGACGCTGAAAACACCAGAAAGATTTATAGGGCTTTGACTTATTCTAATGAGAAAGTAACAAAAGATAATTTTGGAAATTTATTAAAAAAGTTAAAAGATACGCTTGAAAACAAAAAAATACATCAAAGGACACCTGTTAGAGTGTCTCATCGTCGTGCCGATAAAATTAGAAATAAAAAAATCTATCTATTGGAAGGAAAATTCATTAAACCGGGCATATTTGAATTTCTTATAGAAACTCAGGGAGGAACTTACATTAAAGAACTCATAAGCGGCGACAATGGACGAACAACGCCATCAATTACGGAAATATTTGGTTTTTCCATTGTTTGCAAGAAATTAGATGTTCTAAAAATATGTTAGTTAACTTGTAAAAGTTGTTAAATCAAAAAATAAATAAATTATGTTTCATATTTTGAAACAAAATACTTGATTTTTTAATAAAAAATAAATCAATTTAGCGAAGGGAAGCAATTTGACTCTGCATAAAGGTTATAGGAATAAATCGCGTCAAAGACATAGGAAAAATATACGAGATAGAGGTTTGGGCTCTATAGAAAAATACTTAATCGATTATGAAATCAACGATAAAGTGGATGTTATTACCGACCCATCGCAACATAAGAGAGGGTTTCCCCACAGGAGATATCACGGGCTAACTGGCACGGTTATCGGTAAAAGAGGGCGCTGCTACGAAGTTGAGGTTAAATTAGGAAATTCTAAGAAAATGCTATTAATTGGAAAGGAACATTTACGAACTAATAAGGGAATTGCAAAATAATTTATTATATTAGCTAATAAATCAGTGAATTGTATGTCTGGACGAAAAATAAGTGAAAAAACTATTTCTATACCCGAAGTAAAAAAAATGATGGAAATAGTTAAAGAAAGAAAAGAAAAAATTGACCCTGAAGAAGGACTTACTCATTTTCAAGAAATTACATATAATTACGTAAATAAATTTGCTAAAATGAGCGAGAAAGATGCGATTAAAATTCAAAAATTTTTAATAGACAAATATGAAATCGAAGAAATTTACGCAATAAGCATCGTAAATATCGATCCTCATACTATCTTTGAATTAAGAATGATCTTAGAAAAAAGTTTCATCGGAAAATCATTAAATGAGGGGCAATTACAAGAACTTCTCGCTCAAATTGAAGAGCTTAAAACTTCTTAAACGGATTCTTACGATATAGCTTTTAAAAAGTGAGTTAAACAACGAAGAATTTATAAATTCTAATTGTTTTAATTTTTATTGAGCAATCCTTATTAAAAAAGGAATATTCAAAATTTAAATAATTATGCATATCGGGAAAGTAAATAATAAGAAAATTGGTCGGTATGGAAAGGAATATAGATCGAAGAAAGCCTCCTCGCAGATCCAAGTATCAAAGAAGAGAGCCAAGGAAAAAGAAACAATTTATCAAAAAATATCGGGAACTAATAATACTAGACATATTATTACACGGCCATCCAGAAGAAGATAAACCTAGTTGGTCAAAAACGCCAATTGCTCAAGTACTTACTTTTCCGGACTTTGTCCTTTATGAAGTTAAATGTAATAGAGATTCTGAGATTAAAATTCAAGAAAAAAATACATATGAAGTCTTTATGATACAAAACAAACTTAAAGAAGTTTTAAAAAAAATTGATTATAAAGATTTAACAAACACTTCAAAAGCTCTAATTCAACCAATCCTTGAAATTGAAATATTAAATTACGAAGAAGAATTCCTAAATTTCTTTAATAACTCTACATCAATAACTCCAAGAATGCACTCTCTTAAGTTATTACCTGGAATTGGCCAAAAGCATATGTGGGAATTAATAGAGGCAAGAAATAGACAAAAATTCACAACCTTTCAAGATATAACTGACCGGACAAGTTTATCTCACCCTGCAAAACAGCTCGCTCAAAGAATAATCAAAGAATTGCAACGTGAGGGAATAAAATATTACTTATTCTCAAAGACACGCAGATATGAATGAATAGCATGAATAAAAGAGAAGCTCAACTTATTTTAAATGAATTAGGAATAATTCCTAATAAAAGACTAGGCCAGAACTTTCTCATAGATAAAACTATTGTAAAAAAAATAATATTTGAATCGCAAATTTCAGAAGACGAAGTAATATTAGAGATTGGTCCGGGTTTAGGCGCACTAACAGAAGAACTATTGAAGTTTTCTAAAAAAGTTTACGCTTATGAAATAGATGATAAATTGTTCCAATATCTTAAAGAAAAGTTTTCTCAAAATGAAAATATTGAGGTCATAAATGAAGATATATTAAAAGCAAATATCCCCCCGAATAATATCATAGTTTCAAACATCCCTTATTCCATTACCGGACCTATTTTTGAAAAAGTATTCTATAACGAAAAACCTCCTCGAGGGGTTTTAGTAATTGAAAATAGCATTGCAGAAAGAATATTTGTACAAAATAAATACAAGGTCTTCTCACGAATTACGGTTAGTTTCAACGCTTTCATGATACCTGTAAAAAAATACAATATCTCTCGATTTAAGTTTTTTCCAGCCCCAAGGATTGATTTATCTTTAATAATTGTTAAACCCAGAGAAAAAATTAACCCCTTTTTATTATCTGACAAGAATAAGTCGTTCTTTTTAAGGTTTATCGCTGGAATAATGCCTTACAAGAATAAAAACATTGTAAATGCTATATATTTGTTTCTAAAGAATGAGAAAGTAATTAATTTTCCAAAACCAAAAATTCTTCAGTATTTAAAAAATAAAAATATAAATAACGAGAAAGTAACAAAGTTTAAGGTCGACGAACTCGTGCAATTGAGCCAGTTAATCTTTGAATTAATACAAGAAACCCTTCCAATTTAGATGGTGAGAACAATTTACTCTTTTCCCGAACCAAAGATCAATAACAATTTTGACGACGTTTATTCGCCTTCTGAAGATAGCTACTTAATTATAGACTATTTTAAAGAAAATATCGATGAAAATTATTTTGATGGGTTTGAATTAGCTAAAATTAGAAATGTCTTGGATATGGGCACTGGAACTGGAATAATCGCAATATTTTTACAGTTAATAAAAATGATTGTTCCAAAATTTTCACCTCAAATTTTCGCTTCAGATATACATGAAAATGCCATTAAATGCGCAATTTCAAACGAAAACGCTAATAATTTAGAAAGTAAAATAGAATTTATCCAGTCGGATCTGTTTAAAACTTTTCCTCCTATCCTTAAGAAATCGTTTAACATTTTAATTTTTAATCCACCCTACTTGCCTTCTTTTAAGTTTAAGAATGGAGGTGGGGATAAGAAAAACATCGACTATTGTTGGAATGGTGGAAAAGAGGGTTTTGAGTTATTCCTTGAGTTTATTCGAGATGTCAAACCTTTTTTTACTCCAAATCAAAAGTTTTACATTTATTATATCAGTTCAAGCACAACGAATTTAAAAAAATTGAACGATAAATTAAATATTCAAGGTTTTAAGAACACTATTTTAAAAAAAAAGCATATTTTTTTCGAAGATATTATTTTGAATCGCTTGGAAAAAAGAATTGATTAAAATGGTCTTCTAGCTCTACGTTTTTCTAATAATGAGACGCCATAACTATTTAAAGTTCTTGATAAGTTATTAAATAATAAATTAACCTCGGTGGGTTTAAAAACAGCTCTTCTATGAGCTTCAATTTGAGGAATAGGTAAGCCATAGTATTCATTTAAGCTAGAGATAGGCAAGAGGATAGACGATATTAAATCGGCTTTCTCTGAAGCGTCCTTCAATGAGTGTTTCTCGTCCATAAAAAACTCAATTCTACACGGAGTATCATGAAGCGTAGTTTTAAGGTAGAACGCATAAAAACTAAAGGGAAAATAATAAGGAATTTCTTTTTTTATACCTGTATCTCTAATTTTGTCAAGTTCATTTTTACAATTGAAGATACAGCTTCTTTCTGATTTTATTAAAACTCTATTGAATAAGTCTAAATCGGAAAAATAATCTACTATTTGGCGATAATTAATCTTTATAAAATCTGTTAAATTCGTAGTGCTTGGCTTCAACATCTGAATTGAGTTCCTTATTAGATGAGTTAATGCTGAAGTCCGCGTATCCTTTATTGAGCCTATTAAAATTATTCCCTTATCAATACAATTAGAATATAATTTTTGATATTCTTTCAATAATTTATCATATTTTATTGAAATCTCAAAATCTTTGGAAAAGATTAAATTTATAGGCATAATAACGACTGAGCCATCCATAATAATTAAATCTATTGAATCATTTTTTTCAATTAATTCATTTAAGAGTTTAATTTCCATAAAGGTCATATCCATAGAAACCTTAGCCTCCACAGCGTTCTCTTCACGATTTATATAATTTGCTTGTACCACATAATTATTGAACCCTGTTATATCTGGAAAATAATCTATTTTAGAAGAATGATTTTTGTAGAAATAGTATTTCACAGCTATAGCTTTCAAAAAAGAAAAATCTACATTCATGAATTTTTTTACAACAGAACTTCCATCCACGCTAACAACATTCAAACCTCTTATGTTTGAAGCTGATACTTGCTTTTTAACTATATTTTCTTTAATATTGTAATTAGGGTATTTTATAAATTCTGAAAAATCTAAATTCTCACGATTATCGAGTAAACTTTTAGCAAATTTATTTTTTAAATTTTCAATTCCTAAGTATTCTTGAGCGATTGATTTTAAATCTACTAGCAACAATTGTTCTTTTGTTAAACCTGATTCATTTGAACGAGTGGTATTTTTGATATGTTGATTGGAATTGGTAATATTTGACTTTGAAAAATTATCTCTAATAGTCATCTAAAATTATAATGAAGAGAGTTAATATTAATAACGATGAGAGATTAAATTTTATAATTTTTTCCAATTTGAATCATTAGAACTCCTTAATAAAATTGGCTATTAATTTAGGAAAAGATCCATGGTTACTAATCGCTATTATGTTTTTAGAGATTTTCTTAATCCTTATACCTACTTTAATTGCTTCAAAAATAGAAAAAAGACCGATTATCGAAGAATTTAAAGAAATGGGCTTTCAACTAAAAACAAATAACTTAAAAAATTTCATCCTAAAAATTTTCCTTGGATTACTAATTGGAACCTTATTTTTTTTCTTTAGTGGCTTTTTATATTTTTTTACAAATTTTATAGTGCAAATTTTGTTTGGAACGCAATTTGTTGAGCAAGGGGTAGAAAATGCGATCACAACAGCGCCTTTTAACCCCACAATTACCCAATTGATAATTATTATAACGATTCAAATATTTATTGTTGGTCCGTGTGAAGAAGGCTTTTTCAGAGGCTTTATTATAAAAAAAAGCCGGAAGAAAATGAAGCTAATATATTCAGTTATATTATCCACATTTATTTTCACAATTTATCACGTTCCTCCTTTCCTCGTCCCAGTATCAACAATTATTACTTTTTTCGGCTATTTCTTCACGCTTGGAACTTTATTAGCTCTAACTTTCATATTTTTTAAGAATTCTTTACTCCCGAGCTCTATCGCTCATTCTATATTTAACATACTAATTCTAATATTTTAAGTTTTAAGTATAATTGCGATAAAAGGTTTAAAAGTATTGAAAAATAAATAAAAAACATACATTTAAAAAATCTTACAAAGATAAATATAATTAGTTCAATCGAAAACAATATTAATTAAATTTAATGGTTTATCAAATAAAAAATTAAAAATAATTACAAGTCGCTTATACGGGTTAAGGAAATTGACGGACTATGATTATACTTGGAAGATAATGATGTTAGGTGATGCAGCTGTTGGCAAAACCTCACTCACTATCAGATATATCTCTGGTTTCTTCCTCTCCGATTTGAAGCTAACGATAGGAGTCGATTTCTATAGCAAAACTACCAACCACAAAGGAAAAAAAGTCAAACTACAAATATGGGATTTTGGTGGCGAGGAACGGTTTAGGTTTCTACTCCATCAATACTGTAAGGGTGCAAATGCGGCATTCTTTTTATACGACATAACTAATCGCCTTTCGTTAGATCACTTGCCAGATTGGACTCAGATCATTCGAGAACATGCAGGAGACATCCCCATTATGTTAATTGGTTCGAAAGTTGATTTAGAGGAATTTAGAGCAGTTCCAAGGGAAGAAGGAATATTAGCGGCCAAAAAGTATAATTTATCGTCATTTATAGAATTATCCTCCAAAACGGGGGAAAATGTTGAGAAATCGTTTGATGTTATAACAGATACTCTTTTTAGCAAGTATAAACCAAATGAGTGAACTTTCTTATTTATTTCATTATAACGCCTTTATAGAAAAATTTAGAATGATAAAATACATTATTAATTTTGAGAATTAGAGATATTAAAAGGGAAGAGATTAAAGAAGTTAGAGAATTAGATAGAAGTGAGATTGTCGAACAGATTAATTATTACCGAAATGGTCGGCTAGTTTTAGAAGATGAATATTATAATATAACAAAATGGAATCTTGAAGAATTAGAACATATCATTAGGGATCTTTATGATCTTTATGATCGAGGTGGAAATTTCTATGGAGCATTCAAAAATCATAAATTAATCGGAATTATTGCTCTAGAAACTAAATTTATAGGTAGTAATAATGATCAACTACAAGTGGTTTTCTTACATGTTGCTCACGATTATAGAGATAAAGGTTTAGGGTCAAATTTAATGAATTTAGTGACAAAAAGAGCGAAAAATATGGGTGCTAAAAAACTTTACATTTCAGCAACTCCTTCTAAACACACAGTCGATTTTTACATGGGTTTAGGATGTAAATTAGCATCAGAAATTAATCCTGAATTATTTAAATTAGAGCCAGAAGATATACATCTAGAACTACTTATTTAACCTATAATTTTTCAGAAATTTGGTATAAATCTTTTTAGTCGTGTAAAGAAACATGATAAATAAAGATAAATTAGAAATAATCTAGAGCGATAATATTTAATATTTATCTTTATTAAAATCAATATAAAAATACATCAGTTGGGACTTTATGATTTTTAAAGAATTAGGCAACACAGGTCTGAAAGTTAGTGAAATTGGTATAGGAACAGAATATTTATTTAGGGAATCAAAAGATACTACGATTGACGTAATTAATCAAGCTATTAAACATGAGATTAATTACATTGATATTCTTTTCACAGTACAAAATTATCTTGAGAAATTAGCGACAGGAATTAAGGGTCATAGAAATCAACTCGTAATTACCGGACACTTAGGGACTAAAGACAATAATGGAAGACCTCAAAAAACGAGAGATATTGAAGAATGCAAGAAATCGTTCTTAAAAATGTTATCTATTTTAGAAATTGATTATGTAGACATTCTTAATATACAATTTGTTACGCTGAAAGATTTACCTAAAATATTTAATACGGGAGGTTTATTTGGGTTAGCATTATCATTTCAAAAAGAAGGAAAAGCTAAATTTATTGGAATTAGTACTCATAACGCATCAATTGCTATACAAGCTGCGAATAGTGGAAAATTTGATACGATCATGTTTCCAATTAGTTTAGCAAATCATAATTTATCTGGTAGGGACGAACTATTAACAACATGTTTGAAAAAACGAATCGGATTAATCGCAATTAAACCTTTTGCTGGGGGAAAGCTATTAATGCGTAACCAAACAGTATATATCGCAAAGTATCAAACAGGAGGAATTAAGCTTAAAAAAAAGATACCTCGAGATATAACGCCGATACAATGTATTAATTACGTAAATTCTCTTCCAAGCGTATCAGTTGTTCTTACAGGAGTGAAAAGTGTTGAAGAATTAAACGAGAACCTCAAACATTTAACTCAGCAAGAAAATGATCAAGATTTTTCGTCGTTAATTGAATTTTTCAAGAATGATACAAATTAAATTGATTTGTGCCAAATTTGCATTTTATCTGGTCCCCTATTACTCCACGCAAAATAGGGTATTGCTGTGAATATCTCGTTGTTTGAATTTTTTCCGGTAATGATATTAATTCCTCCTAACAGTTCTGGTTTATATTTAACAATAAATTCTTGATTTCTTGGGATAACAGTCTTAAAAATATCGAACTTTTTATTATCTTTCTGTTCTAGGCAATAAATTAAAGAACCGTAAGAAATTGCCGCTCGACCTCTATTATCCTTAATTCTTGGGTCGTTTTCAATTAAATTTGGTTTCATTTTAAAAGTAAGTAGGATAATATCGTTATCCAACCAATTTCTTAATAGTTCCACGTATTTCCCTTTAGAGAGTCCATCAGAATGATTTATACCATTAACTGTTAGCTCGGTGTCGATGCTCCAATTTGGAATTCTAAGGAATATCGGAAACTTTTGACTTTTACTTAAATTAAGGCGAATCTCTACCTTCCCTTTCCATGGAAAATGACTTTTTTGGTTGATTTTAATTAAATTTGACTGGAAATTAATATTCGTCGTATTGCCAATGTATTGGTGAACCCAAATGCCTTTTTCTGATGTACTATAAATATATTGCCCTAAAGATGCAATTGTACGAGCAATGTTAGGGGGGCAACACGCGCAAAGAAACCATTCTTTCCTTTCATCTTTACCATGCGAAATTAAAGGGTTGTCGTATGTGTATTTTGTACCATCTATAGATTGCCCAACTAACATCGCGTTGTATAACAGTTTCTCGATTAAATCTGCATATTTACAATTACCCGTTATTTGAAGCATCCTCCAATTCCACATCATGTTTCCAATAGCTGCACATGTTTCAGAATAGGATTCTCTATTTCCTAAGGCAAAATCTTTTCCAAAACCTTCGATACTTCTTTCTGAACCAATCCCTCCCGTAATGTACATTCTTGCCTTATACATTTTTAACCAAATTCTTCTGAGAGATTTCAGTATTGCGTCTTCACCCATCTCAGAATAGAGATCTGTCATACCACAATAAAGATACATAACTCTTACGGCATGCCCAACAGGTTCAAAAATGGCTCTCACTGGTTTGTTTGACTGAATGAAATTACCGTTAAAATTTTCGCGAATTAATCTTATAAAATGTTTTATGGTAAGTCCTGATACAAATTTGGCAACTTCGCTTTTTTTTATGCTCGAAAAATCTTTTCCTCTAACTTCTTTTTCGTACTCTAGATTTTTTTTCTTCGCTAGTTTTGTAATATATCCCATGTTTAGATATTGGTTTAGAACGTATGTTTTATAATTGGAGATTTTACCCCTTCGATTAATGAATTCTTCAGCGAGTTCCAAGTAACTAGATTTATTTGTTAATCTATACAATTCAATTAAAGCTAATTCGATTTCTTCGTGCCCTGGAACCCCTTTCCTTTTTCCTCCTAAAAAGGTTTTTACTAACAAATCAGCAAATTTAATAGCTACATTTAATAATGTTTCTTTTCCCGTTGTAATATTATGGGCTACCGCAGCTTGAATTAAATGACCCGCACAATAAAGTTCGTGCATAAAATAAAGATTTGTGAACCTCTCTTGAAGAAATCTCGTCGAATAGAATGTGTTCACGTACCCGTCTTCACTTTGACTTTTATCTATTAAATCAACGATTTCATTCGCCTTTAATTCCAAGTCGGGATCGCTGTGTGTGTGTAAAATATAACTCGTTGCTTCCAACCATTTATATAAATCTGAATCGTAGTAAAACTCACCTATTTGAACTCCTTTTTTAACGCCTCCAGCAACTCTAAAATTGTCAATGTGGTGATCTTGCTCTAGCTTTTCGTGTTGTAAGTGAATTGACACGTCTCTATTGATCTTTTGCCTTTTTGACCAAAAATAATCGTTAATTTGAACTTTATAGAATGGAACGTAAGAAAGTTTGTTATAGGGGCGTTTTATTAAGTCCATAAATCTTAAAATTAAACATTAATAATTTAATTATTTATTATTCTTTGAACTAGAAGTTATTTTTAATTTACCTTCATGGAATTAAAATTTTATTCTATTGAATTTGAATTCTATAACTGTGAAATAGCAATAGAATATGGATATAACCCTATACCCTCTATCCCATCAACCAATACGGCATTTGGGACTACTTTTTTAATTATATTATACCCCGCGTTGACATCGGCGTTTATAACAATTCCTTTACTACTTCGATATAACCCTCTGTTAATTCGCTTTCCTGCGTAGGCTTTGTGTTTTTGAATCGATTCGTTATCTAAAAAACTGCATTTAGAAGTATAAGATTCCTTTTCTAAGATAACATAGATTCCTACTAAAATGGATTTGTATTGGATTTGAGAAATCAATTTGTAATAGGGAAGCTGAACGAATTTTTGGTTATTAATACACCCCATATTTACTTTTTGTTTCCAGGAGCTGTTATACCCGATAATTATCGTTCCAAGATTATTATCGACGCAATAATTAATAATTCTTCTTGAAATTTTATGAAATTGGTCTTTAATTTTGTTATTTCGCTTTTTAGTTAGCTTTTGAATTCTTCTCGTTTCAAACGCGAGCCCTCGCTTATCTTTAACGCTTTTATATCTTGCTAGTTGTTTGTTATAGAATTGATTAGTTGACTTGGCAATACCGCCTTTAATAATTGCAGGTTGTAGCCCTGCATTATTTACCATAGTTACGATATTTGCCAATCCTAAATCAATCCCTAAAATTCTTTTTTTATCTAACTTTAGATTTTTTACATCTTCCTCGTATATAATCTCTACAACATAATATAATCCCTTAGGAACGAGCCTTACTTGATGTAATTGGCTTTCAATGCGCGTTTTTATAGGAGATATGGCCACTTTTTCAGGAAAATATAAGTAGTTCTCCTTAATTCGGCATTGTTGATTAGTGAAAAGAAGTACAAACTCTCCGTTTCTCTTCTTATATTTTGGAGGTCTAGGGCGCCCTTGATATTTACTTGGTTGTACCCTCCAATTTTTAAGGGAATTAAAAAATGATTTCCAATTCTTATCAACTAATCTTAATATCTGTTGAGCTGTTTGTGAAGGAAGTTTCTTGTACGCCTCTTTATCTTTTAACATATACCATAAATCGTAGTATCTTAGCCAGTTTCCTAAATAAAAAAATTCTTGCCTTACATAGTAATTTGCCACATTATAGATGTTTTTGGATAAATGGCATAAGTACGAGAGGTTTGCCGTCTTTTTTATCTGGATTTGTTCGGTCAGTCTCATTCCTATGTGTTTCAATAGACAATTACGCTAATAATAAAGGAGAGGGTGTAAATTTACAGATAATTAAGGTATTTTAAGGAATTTATAAATGAAGGGAAATTAAAATTAATCTATTTAGATAACTTTTCTTTTAAACGATCAATTTTCTCTATATGTAAAATGCTTACTTGTCGTTTCATCTCTTTATATTCCTTACTAGCACCATCAAGCGGATAATACCACAACGACATTAATCCAACTACAATAAAAATTGCTGGAATTAGCCCAATTAACAACTTTATTCCAATTATTGCGCTTGCTGGCTGAGTTTCACCTACTCCTAAATTTTGATTAAAATTGGTAAAAGCGAATATATATCCTGAAATCATCGCGGAAACCGATTGAGCTGGTTTAGTAATAAGCGCATTAACCCCAAAAAACGCGCCTTCTCTTCTCTGTCCCGTAGCTAATTCGTCTTTATCAATAATATCGGCTAATAACGTGAAAACCAACAAGGTTTGACCTGAATAGCCAAATCCAATTATCATAAAAGAAATATTAGCAAAAACCGCTTTGTT
>Ga0209121_10004446_pt1 | contig 13085 bp, 10 predicted proteins | sample Cruoilmetagenom3_FD_187292 | JGI IMG/M metagenome (GOLD analysis project Ga0209121, IMG submission 187292) | Oil polluted marine microbial communities from Coal Oil Point, Santa Barbara, California, USA - Sample 3 (SPAdes) (version 2) | ecosystem: Environmental > Aquatic > Marine > Oil seeps ... | reverse complement strand
GAATCATTCTGGCGTAAGCCTATTCTACCATCTCGTCGACAGACTGCTGCCGCGGCGACTGCTGCCGCGGCGACTGCTGCCGCGGCGACTGCCGCAGTTCCAGCGCGGTCAGGCATACGCGCCGCATCTCGGCCGTGGTCGCCTCAACATCCACGGGCGTATCCAACCACAGTGCCAGCGCCAAAGCGCCCTGGCGCGCCAGCATACCCAATCCATCGATTGCGCGCGTCCCTGAATCCCGCGCCTGACAGAGGAGTCGCGTCTCCAACGGATTGTAGACGAGGTCATACACGGTCAAATGGACGGGCATCGCGAGTTCGTCGGGCCATGCTGACTCGTCCCCTTTGGGCCACATACCCTTTTTGGTCGCATTGACCAATAGCGCGGCACCGTGGGTCTCAGCCTGGAGCGCGTCCGGCGTGAGTGATCCCGCACGAACCCGAGACGGATGTTCCACAACCCGGCGAGCGGCAGACGCTCGCTGAAGATCCGCAACCAACGCCTGCGCACGGCTCAACGTACGATTCAGTACGACAATCTCTTCCATACCCGCTTTCAGCAACCCATAGACAACGGCCCGGGCCGCACCACCGGCCCCGATCACGACGCCCTTGCCCCCGCCGGCAGGCTCAAAACCGCCGGTGCGAAGCGAACCGAGGAACCCGTCGACATCCGTGTTGTGGCCTTCCATGGTGACGCCACCCCCGGTGTCGCGCGTCATCACAACAGTGTTAACAGCCCCCACGGCCGCCGCCTCAGGCGCGACAGTGTCCATCAGCGCCATCACCGCCTGCTTATGCGGCACCGTCACATTCACGCCGCGGAAGCCCAGGGCAGCCGCCCCGTGGATGGCATTGCCGACGCCGCGCGGATGCACCGGCAGCGGAACATACTGCCAATTGAGTCCCATACGGCGCAACACGGCATTGTGCATCACCGGTGACAGGCTGTGCGCGACTGGCCATCCGATCACGCCGATCAGTCGCGTTTGTCCATCCACCTCAGGACTCTGTCGTGTCGCCCCCATCTCCTTCGCTCCGTCCCTATCCATATCCTAGACCCCGTGCCTGAGATCTGCGCCCAAAGAGTTCAGAGCCCCTACAAATCCCGGGAACGAATCAGGTATGCACCCAGCCCCCAGCACCGTCGTTTTGCCCTTGGCGACAAGACCGGCGATCGCCAGAGCCATGCTCAGTCTGTGATCCCCGTGACTGTCCACCTCGCCCCCTGTAAGCTGGGTCGGGCCATTAACCACGAATCCATCCGGTCGCGGCTCGATGCTCGCACCCATCTTGGACAACTCCACCGCCACCGTCGCAATCCTATCAGTCTCCTTGACCCGTAGCTCCGCAGCGTCCCGCACCACAGTCGTGCCTTCTGCCTGCGTCGCCAGAACGACCAGAATCGGGAACTCGTCGATCATACGCACAACGGTATCCCCCTGGATCTCCGCCGGCCGAATCGCCGACGCCCGGATACGGATATCGGCGATGGGCTCACCGCCCTGCTCACGCCGATCTCCCAGCGCGAGGTCAGCTCCCATCTCAGACAACACATCCAGAAGTCCGGTGCGAGTCTCATTCACCCCTACCCCAATGATGGTGACCTCCGATCCCGGCAGCATAAGAGCTGCGGCGATCAGGAACGCCGCCGACGAGACATCGCCCGGAACTACACGGTTGATTGAACGCAGCCGCCTGATCCCAGCAGGGTCCAGCCGGGCGGCGCACATATCATAGGTGAGCGGACTTGGCCCGCCGACCAGATACTCGACCTGGGCGGCAATCATCCGCTCCGTATGATCACGCGCCGGCCCCGGAAGCTGTACCGTCACCGGACCATCCGCATAGAGCCCGCCCAATAGAATAGCACTCTTCACCTGAGCGCTGGCCACCGCAAGCACATGATCAGATCCGCGCAGCTTGCTCTGCCCGTGAATGACCAGCGGCCCGTGGCCATCGGTCTCCTCGATCCTCGCCCCCATCGCGGAAAGCGGCTGGGTGATGCGGCGCATAGGTCTGCGTAGAAGCTGCGGATCACCGGTCAACACGCTATCAAAGGCCTGCCCAGCCAGGATGCCTGCCAACAACCGCATCGTGGTCCCCGACCGCCGGCAATCCAGCGGTACAATAGGCGCCTCGAGGCCGCGCAGGCCACGCCCGTGAACGATCAGCGTGGTTGAGCTGCCCGCGGCAGCGTGCTCGATCTCAACACCGAGCTGGCGCATACAGCCCAGGGTCGCCAGGCAGTCACCCGAGGGCAAGAAACCCTCTATCCTCCCGGTCCCATCGGCCAGCGCTCCCAGCATCAGCGCACGGTGCGAGATCGACTTATCGCCGGGGACCGCGGTGACGCCGTGCAGGACAACAGGGTTTGATTCAGAAGAGCCACGGACGGTCAGCCGGATCATCGGTAGTGCTCCTTCCGCGTGTTGCGGATATAGACCAACTTCTCCCGCAATGTGTCCTCATCACCCCGGGCGACCAAATCAGCGAGATCGGCGAGTTGCTCTCCGCAGATACGGGCAGCCTTGACGACTTCCTCACGATTGGTCATCAGGATATCGACCATCATCGTGACATCGCTCCCGGCCACCCGGGAAGTATCGCGATAGCCACCGGCGACAATCTGCCAGACCAGTGGGTCTGCCGACGTCGTCGCATCGGCTGTACTGACCAATGAGCATGCCAGAAGGTAGGGCAGATGGCTGATGGTGCCGACGAGATAATCCTGGCGCCGGCCATCGATAACCAGGGGCTGCGCCCCCACTCTCTCCACCAACGCCTTGCCCAGCGCCAGGGCCTTGTCAGATGTGCGCGCCAGCGGCGAGAGGATGAACGTGCGCCCGTCGAACAGCTCACGCTCCGCAGCCTCATAGCCGGAGATCTCCTTGCCACACATCGGATGTCCGCCCAGCGGCTGAACGTGAGCCGGCAGCTGTGCCATCGCCGCCAGGATCAGGCCCTTCGTGCTGCCCAGATCCATCAACAACGAACCGGGCTGCATCCACTCCCCCACCTGGCCCACAAGCCGAATGATGGACCGCACCGGCGTCGCCAGCACAACGATGTCGGCCTCGCGAACCCCGGCCTCCAGGTCCGCAGTCGCTTGATCGACAAAGCGGCGCGCCAACGCGCGCGTCAGCGTGTGCTCATCACGGTCCACACCGATAACCTGCCCGCACCGGCCCTGAAGGGCCCCCGCAAGAGAGCCCCCCATCAAGCCCAACCCCACAACGGTCACAGTACACTCAGAAAGAGATCTCATCGGCGCACCTACAGCGTACGTCCGACGGCCTCTGCGATCAGACGCAGCGAGGACATCAACTCGGCAAATCGCGCCGGCTTAAGCGACTGAGCACCATCCGACATCGCGGCCTCGGGGTGGGGATGGACTTCGATGATCAAGCCGTCCGCCCCGGCCGCCACAGCCGCCATCGCCATCGGCGCGACCAGCTCCCACTTACCGGTCCCGTGACTCGGATCCACCACGACCGGCAGATGGCTCAACTGCTTCAACAGCGGGATCGCGCTGAGATCCAGTGTATTCCGCGTGTAGGGTTCGAAGGTCCGGATGCCCCGCTCACAGAGGATCACCTGATTATTGCCGTGTGACAGGATGTACTCGGCCGACATCAGCAACTCCTCGATCGTTGACATCATCCCACGCTTGAGCATCACGGGGCGCTGCGACTCCCCCACCGCGTGAAGCAGTGCGTAGTTCTGCATACTCCGCGCACCGATCTGGAGGATATCGGCATAGGTGGTGACCAACGGCACCTGCTCCGGCGCCATAACCTCTGTGATCACCGGCAAGCCCGTCGCCTGGCGGGCCTCAGCCAACAACTTCAGCCCCTCATGTCCCAGTCCCTGGAAACTGTAGGGCGAAGTGCGTGGCTTGAAAGCCCCGCCGCGGATCACGTGAGCGCCGGCTTCCTTGACCGAGTGGGCCGCCGACATCAACTGCTCCCGGCTTTCCACGGCACACGGCCCAGCCATCATGATGATCTGTTGGCCGCCGATCGACACGCCATTGATCGGGAACTCAGAATCCTGCGGATGGAACTCGCGGCTCGCCAGTTTGAAGGGACGCAGCACCGGTACGGCCCGCTCCACCCCCGACATACGTGCGAGTTGCTCGCCGTCGATGGGGCGACCGTTGCCGACGACGCCGATGATGGTTCGCTCCTCCCCCTCTGAGAGGTGAACCTGGCACCCCATCTGCTCTATCCGAGCCACAACATTGGCGGTATCCTCCTGTGCTGCACCGTGCCTCATAATGATGATCATCACGACTCCCCCTTCTCGCTTTCTTCGCCTTCAGAGGGCACGTCTGAGACGTGCCCGTACAAGTCCTTCCCGTCGCACCGGGTTAGCTCTCAGCCGAGCTATCCCATTGCGTCGCAGTCTCAGGCAGCGGCGTCGTGGCTGCCGGGTAGGAGCCCAGCAGCTTGATGAAAGACGTATGTCGCAGCAATCCCATCAGCGCGGCCTCAGACGGCAAATCCTGGCAGTGCCCCTCAAAATCCACATAGAACATATAGCGCCAGGGCTCATTCTGGCGGGGGCGAGATTCAATCTTGGTCAAGTTGATCCCGCGGTTCGCGAATTCCCCCATTGCTTTGTACAAGGCACCCGGGCTGTGGCGGGTTGTGAAGACAATGGATGTCTTCGACCGCTGTGCGCGCGGCGGATCTTCCAAGCCCATCAGAAAAAACCGCGTGTAGTTGAAAGGATAATCCTCAACGCCACGATCCAATATCTGCAGCCCGTAAAGCTCGGCGGCCAGACCGCTGGCGATCACCGCCACATCAGGCTCAGGACTCGCTGCAAGGTCGCGCGCACTGCCCGCTGTGTCAAACGCCGCTTCGGGCTTGAATCCATAACGGTCGAGATAGCGCCGGCATTGTGCCAGGGCCTGGGGATGAGAGCGCACGCAGCGAATCGCATCACGCTCTACACCGGGCATAGCCATCAACATATGGTGCACACGCAGGATCACCTCGGCGTTGATGCGCAGGTCGCGCTGCATCAGAAGCTCGTACGCGCCCGTCACGGAGCCCGCCACCGCATTTTCCACCGGCAACATCGCGTGGCCGGCATTGCCGTCCTCAACCGCAACAAACATCTGTTCAAACGAGCGACATGGCAACGTCTCAACACCAGATCCGAAATACTCTCTGACAGCTTCCTCAGAGTAGGCCCCGGCTACGCCCTGGAATGCAATCTTGGTCATCGTTTCTCCTCCGTCAAGTCTGGTCTGAGTGCTTGAGCTCCCCTAAGATAAACGTACTGGATCTCATCTGATATGTGAGCCGTGTTCCAATGAATCAGGACCCTGATGCAACGTCTCAGGCTACCTGCCACCTGCATCTCCTGCATACACAGCAGCGGCGTCTGAGTCCACCCCAACTCACGAGCCGCTACCGCCGGATAGACAGCATCCAGATCCGGCGTTGCCGTGAAGATCACGCTGGCAACATCCTCAATCGCTATCTGGTTCACCGTGACGATCTCGATCAGCAGATCACAGGTTGCCTCCAGAATCGCCACACGTGAATTATCCTCGACCGTTGTCGCCCCCCTCACACCCAAACACGCCATCCATCCCCTCCTTGGTTGGCACAAAAAAAGACGTGGAGCCGATCGGCTCCACGTCTGTGATTGCTCTTGGGATTTCTTAACCTACGTCATCCTTCTAGCAGCGCGAAGCGACCGACCCGGGGGGCCAGCTAAAATAGAAGGTGTAATAGACGTAGGTCTCGGTAAAATTCAACTTGAGTTGTTCCATAGAAATAACACTTGCCGGATAGTGCTCGCTGCTATCCTAACACCAGTTTAACCGCATCACCGTCTTTGTCAAGCAGGTCGCACAGAAAACCTAGCCGGCCACGCGCTGAAGTGCGTCCAGAGCGGAGGTCAAGGCAGACCCCATCGACTTCAACATAGTCTCGCGGGTCTTTAGAGCTTGCATCACCATCGTCTGATGCATATCCCACACAGAGCGATCCACCTGGTCGTTCGCATCCACCGGCAGACAGATTGTCGTGTCACAGTCGAAGTCGATCTTCGTATAGGCACGCAGCTGCAGCTGCCGCGCCAACGTCGGGTCTGAAAGATCCAACTCGCCCCCGGCCAGTGTGGTGATCTCAGCGCTCGGCGTGGTGAACGTGCGCACCTCCAAAGTGCTGATATCTTCGACGAAGGACTCCGCCTTCCCAGCCAGGTCTTTCGCAAACTTCTCAATCGCCAGCCTCAGATCGCTTTCACCCATCTCATTCTCCTCCCGTACAGAGTACTTCGCTCGTTAACCCTAGGCGCTGAACCGCGCGCGATCAAGGGGATCTCCCGGTCCCTAGCCCGGTGCTTCTTGGCTGGCCTGGACCTGCTCCAGCCCTGCCAATACATCACGTACAAACCTGTAGACTGCCGGGAAGAGCAAGAACTGCCCCCCGGGAACCGACGCCTTGATCGATAACGACAGTGCGCCGGACGCAACAACCGAGACCAATCGCAGCCACGCCTGGCGTGATGCAAGTACCAGGCGAATGGCATCCAGGTGCAGCGCCATGTCCGCCGGCCCAACGCCATCTTGCCAGGTCACTTCGTAGTCACCCGACCAGTCAATGATCGTCAACGCCACAGGTTGCCCGCCAACGCTGGTCTCCACGCGCGCATAGTATTGAACCAGCCGCCGGAAGCGAGCGACCAGGGCCTCACACTGCTCATAGAGATGCAGGAACGAGACCGCCCCTGTGTCGCCTGCGTCATAAGCCACAGCGGAGCCCCGCAACGCCATCACCTCGGCGAGCAACGCAGATTCCGCACTGTCTGTTTGGGCGCTGTAAGCAGATCCCACGTGCAGGTCTGACAACCGTTTCTCGGCCGTCTCGAGATACGCCTGGCGGACCTTTGCCGCGGTCAAGCGCGTCTCAAGCTCAGACCTGGCCTCACGTCGCGACGCCGGAAGTTCAATCCGCCAGATCAAGCCCTGCTCAGTCGCGCCGGGCGGCAGGGCTGTTGTGGCAGCATCCTCTACTGTAGCAACATCTTCCGCCGTGGCGACATCTTCCGCCGTGGCGACATCTTCCGCCGTGGCAGCAAACGCAGTCGTCCGGGAAGCACTCAGCTCCCATATCCCCAGAGGATCCTCACCCTCCAGCGGGCTTAGGCCTAGACCCGTGAGTATGAATCGCGATGCAGCCATCAGGGTCCGATTCTGAGGCTATCCAGCAACCTGGCTGCCAGTTCCGCCATCGTCGCGAGGAAGTTCGCCCGGCTCACCTGAGCTTCTTCAACCATAGCCTTGTGAATCGACCACAGTTCCGGGTCCACACCCCGATCTATCTTCTCGGGAACGTAGACCTGAAGGTCGCCATCGAACGCGACGCGGGTGAGAGCGCGCAAAGTCGCACGGATAGCCTGACGGCTATCCAGCGCCTCCGCTACAGCAGCGATATCCGAGGCCGAGTAGGTCCTGACATCCAAAGTCACGATGTCCTCGGCTGCATCGCCCAACGACGTCGCCAGCTGATCGGTAAAGGACTTGAGCGATGCCTTCAGCTTCTCAAATTGGTCCTCCAGCCCATACCCGATAGCAGCATGATCACTCAGCGCAGCGGGCAGCACCGGTACAGGCTGGAACACAGGTTCGGGCACAGGCGCTGCAGCTTTCACAGCCGGAGTCACCGAGACCTCTTGCCACACTTCAGCCTCGAGAATCGATTCCGCCGGCTCAACTTCGGGAACCGGGGGGACGCCAGGGGAACCCTCAAAGCTCAACAAGGGAGAGGTCAGTGCATCCTCCACCCGTGACACGCTGTCATCCTCGACAGAGATTCCCGCCATGGTCGTATCCACGAGTTCATCCTCGACCGGCAGCGCCACAGGTTCCGGCTCCGGTGCCGCAGCTTTCACAACTGGAGTCACCGAGACCTCTTGCCACACTTCAGCCTCGAGAATCGATTCCGCCGGCTCAACTTCGGGAACCGGGGGGACGCCAGGGGGACCCTCAAAGCCCAACAAGGGAGGGGCCGGTGCGTCCTCCGCCCACGGCACACTGTCATCCTCGACCGGCTGCACCGCAGGTTCCGGCTCCGGCACCGCGATCACGCCAAGATCGGGCTGCACGTCCGGCGCCGGCGCCGGCTCAGCGATCGGTAGCCGCGCAGCGGGATCGCCGATCACGACATAGCTACGTGCATCGTTGTTAGCCGTCCAGCGATAGGCCAGCTCGTAATCGCTCAAATGCGAGGGATTCCACTTCAGTTCCTCCAGGTCGGCGCTGAGATCAGAACTGAGTTCCGCATAGCGCATATCAAAGCTACAATCGGTCGCAATCCCGATAGGAGCACCGTTCATCAAGGTGCGCATCGCCGTGATAAAGGCCTGGTTCTCTCCACGTCCCTGCGGAGAGATGAACGAATAGCCCCACGCGCGCTCCACATGCCCGACCACAGCCAGGGCACCCTGTTTCAAAAGCTGCTGGGGCAACGCCGCCGTGAAGCTGCGCGGGGCGATCTTTTCACGCACCTTGAAAGCTTGGGACGCAAACTGATCTAGCTGAGGTGTTCCGGCGCCATAGCAGGCGAAGAAAAACGCTATCATACCGGTGAGATCCGCCGATGTATCGACATCTTCGGCTGCGAAGTAGTGGTTTCTCAGCACATCAGCGCCGGGACCCGGCCAATCCTGACACAGCAGCGCGCCCTGCTGCCGTAGTTGTGCCGGGTGATTCGCCGGGAACTCAATACCGTGGCTGGCCGTAAAGAGCAGCGCCGGCGTCTGGGCCGAATCACCGCCCAGCAGGCGCTGGAGTTGGTCATGGGTCGCCTGCCCCTCCCCCATGAAGGGGGGCACTACATCCCAATCATGATCCAGAGCGATATCGAACTCCGGAGCTGCTACACTTAGGTTCTCGTAGAGAGGCTGCACCAGTACCTGCGCGCTCAGCTGGGTCGCTTTGTCGCCGCGGTTGGTGGGCGCGAAAAACGCCGCCTGGCGCTGCAGGACAATGTCACCGCTCTCTGCAGCGACGATGCTCCACGCATAGTTTTGGTAAGCCTCGATATCGCTGCCGAAATCCAATCGACCGACAGCGCGCATAACGTCCAATTGATATTGGAAGCTGTAAGGGATCTCCTCGGGCGTACCCACCAGCAGAAGATAGAAGGGCATCTCACGAGGGTCCGCCAGCCCCGGCCCCACACCCAGACGTTCGAGGAATTGCCCCTTCCGCTCCCCCGAACGGTAAGCGCTCCCGCCTTCGTAGATGTGAAAGAGATCGCCCGCCTGCGCTCGGCGCAGATCAAAGAGGGGCTGCAGGGCTTCCTTGATCTCCTCCTGCACGTTAGGATGCATTTCAGCAGGGAAGATCGCCCCCCAGCCGACATTCGCGACATCGGCGGGATCCCCCGCCCCTGGGATCGTGGGCCAGGGGGTAGGGTTCTGAGCCTTGAAGCGCAATTCACTCAGTCGGACCTCATCCAGCTTGGCCTGCAGATCTGACTGTGCATCGGTCACACGTTGGAGTCGATCTTCCACCTGCACCAGATCGGCAAGCCTCTTCTGGCGTTCGACAAGATCGCGGTAATCCCTCGGCAAGGGCACGCCACGGATCAGCCGCGCCAGTTTTTCACTGGAAAGCGGAGGTTGGCCGTACTCACCCGTGATCGCATTGATGCCGTTAAAGACCAGATCGCCCTCGATGTGTGCTCTTAGATCATCAGGCATAGCCAGACTCCTTTCGCCTGAGGCCGGAAACCAGCCACCCAACAGGCTTGATAAGCTCATAGAACCCACAGGGTTCTCGAAATCGCTGGTCTCGCAAAGTCAGCTCCTCCTGCTCCTAAAGCGTAGCGCCACTAAGACGTACGGCAGGATCACCGATAATGACATAGCCGCGCGCATCGTTGTTTGCCGTCCAGAGCTCGGCCAGCCGATAGATATCCTCAACCGTCGGCGGATCTCGCATATGATCGTAGAGATAGATCAACTCGGTTGCGATCGCCGCGTGCCGCATGTCGAAGTAATCCAGGGCAGCACCGACCGGCTGTCCCGCCAGTATGCGCTCGATCGCCGCCGCAAAGACCTCGACATGCTCTCGTTTTCGCCCCACCATACCCTCTGGCCGGCTCGACATCTCAGAGAGAAAGGAGAGTCCCCAGCTTCTCTCAACGTGCCCTACGACGGCCAACGCCCCACGATCTCGCAACGCCAGCATGGCCTTGGGAAGAGCTGCAACAAAGGGCACCTCCGCGATGGCCTGCGACGACGCCCTGAATGCGACCCGGTGATATTCATCATAGTGAGGCGTGCCGGCACTGAAGCACGCAAAAGCAAACAAAATCATACCACGCAGGTTGAGATCCTCGGTAACGTCACCGGCAGAGAAATAGGCGTCCGGCGACACTTCTCCAACCTCGCCGGACCAATCCTGGCATAAGAGGGCCCCTTGATTAAGCCGCTGCCTGGGATGCCCAACCGGAAACTCAATGCCGTGCGTCGCCGTGAAGAGCAGTGCCGGCGGCATCTCCAGACGCAGAATGCGCGCCAGATTGGCCTTGGTAGCGTGGGCCGGCGCGACGTGCAGCACGTTCCAGGCAGACCCGGCGGTCCTGGACCGGATGTGTCGGGACAACGGGGCGATCAGATGGTTGGCCGACAGGGATGTCGCGACATCACCCGGGTTCTCCGTCCCAAAAAACACCACCTGGCGATGCGCACGGACCGGCGCGGCCTCCGCCGCCACCACGTTCCGGGCATAGTTGGCATAGGCCGTAATATCCTCACCAAAGTCCAGACGTCCTACAGCATACTGGACGTCCAGCTGGTACTGAAACTCAAAAGGAATCTCCTCGGGACTTCCCACCAGGAGGAGATAGTAAGGAACACCGGTCTCATCCGGGGCGGCCGGATTTGCGGCATCAGCATGCCGCGGTGGGCGGCACAGAAAACCGCCGGCTGTGTCCCCGGGCCGGTACCCTTCAGCCCCTGCATAAAACCGGTAGAGCTCCCCCACCTGTCCGGCCCGCAGCTGAAGCAACGGCGCCAGCGCCATCTCAAGCGCTTCCTGACGAGCGACCGGCCATATGGCGGGGAATATCACACCCCAACCAGCTTGGGAGAGATTCCCAGGATCCACCCAGGGCACAGTCCCCAGCTGACCGGTGACACGGCGCTGCAGTTCGCCCAACCAGTCCCGCAGCGCGGCCTGAGTCTCATCGACACCAATGGGCGGTGGATCTCGCCGCAGGGAGAGCAGCACGCCCCGAAGGTTCGCCACAACACCGTGCCACGAGGCATCGGCGCCCAGCGACGACAGAGCAGCCAGACGTTGTCCGAAGTCTCCGGCATCCGGAGACACGGTTCCAAAAGGCGCGGCCTCTGAGGCCGCGGCGTCCCATCCCCGCGACAGTCCGCGAAGCGTGCGTACCAATCTGCGCAGCGGGCCGACCACCCCATCCGTGCCGGGAAGCACTTGCAGCGACGTAACCGGCAGCCGATCCAGTGAGCTGGCAAATCCCCCAATCCACGCCGGACGCAACAGGCCGTCCGCATCCCGTGCGACCACCCCGTCCCCCGTCAAATACGTCCGCCGGATCATATGCAAAGCTTGATCAAATCGTGACGTGAGATTACCGCGGAGATGCTCGGGCAGCAAGTCGTCGCGACGGAACAACCATTGAGCCAGGGAGATCCCCTGACCACCGTTCAGCAGCCGCACGATGTGCACCGCTGTCTCTACCGGCTCCTGCGCCAGGCGCGCAGCCAAAGCCTGAACGTCTTCGACAAACGGAGTCGCATCGTCACCAAGGAGAATCGCTAGGATCTTGCGTGCTGCGCTGTTTGGCCAATCAGCGGTCATATCGGGGGATTGGGACGGGGAACGGAGCACATCCTGAACTAGAAAAGCGACAATGTCCAGGACTTTCTGTTCATTAAGGGTGCGGTCGATGAGCTCGCGCTGCAAATCCTGGAGCTGCCGAGTCGCACTGTAGCGGTCATTGAGGACGTGGTCAACTAACGCCTCCGCCGACATCGGTTGGAGTCCGTAGTGCCCCGTGTCTCCGTTGACACCATTGAAGTAGAGTATCTCAGTCACTGCCCGATTCTCATCGATGATGGAGCGCCCATGTCCTACCGGCACGCGCGACCCGGTAACCCGAAACAACCACGAGGAAATGGTGACCGGCGGCTATGGATCAAGACCACAGTCGGCTGCGTCAGCGCATATTAATGAAGCAGCATCGGTTAACGATACTGCTTCTCGTTAGAAGTATAGCATAGCGGAGACGCCGGCGCAACGTATGTTTCATAGCAGGTGCGTTTCAGAATAGGGGCGATTGCACAACAGTGAGAGATGCATCGCCTTGGACGGGTTGCCGGCCCGAGTACTTCCCGGGCTTGTTTCACTTTCAGGGCAATAGCCAGGTATATATCTGTGCAACCTGACCATCAGAGCACAGTCTTGGCCCATAATTGCTCATCATGCCGACCATCGTCAGATTATCGGAGTGCCCTTCGCCCATTCTAAACCAAATCCGGCTTCCCCGCTATTGCCTCCGGCGGTTCTCCTCGTACAATCATACGGCGGGCCGCACTGGTGTCGGACGCGACATATCACGATTGGCGTAAGGAGTCGTTTGATGATTGGAATGAAAGCGGAAGGTCGGAGCTTCCCACTTGGAGCCACCTGCTACCCTGACGGTGTGAACTTCAGTGTCTTCTCCAAGTATGCAGACGCCATCGACTTGCTGCTATTTGACAGTGCGGATGATCCGGAGCCCAGTCACGTGATCCCTCTGGATCGCCGAAACAACCACACCTTCTACTACTGGCACGCCTTTGTGTCAGATATCGGCCACGGTCAGTTGTACGGGTACCGTGCGCGGGGCCCCTACCGACCCACACGAGGTTTCTATTTTGACGGCGACAAACTCCTCGTAGATCCCTATGCGCGGGCAGTTGCCCCCAGCAGTGCTTACAGCCGGGCCGCGGCCAAGGCCCTCGGCGCGAACCTCGGACAAGGTATCAAGAGCGTCGTCGTCGATCCCGACACCTACGACTGGGAAGGTGACCAGCCGC
>Ga0209121_10004445_pt1 | contig 13087 bp, 13 predicted proteins | sample Cruoilmetagenom3_FD_187292 | JGI IMG/M metagenome (GOLD analysis project Ga0209121, IMG submission 187292) | Oil polluted marine microbial communities from Coal Oil Point, Santa Barbara, California, USA - Sample 3 (SPAdes) (version 2) | ecosystem: Environmental > Aquatic > Marine > Oil seeps ... | reverse complement strand
CTTTATCGTGGCAACCACTTTCTGCGAATCACCAGGGTCTAAATGGAATGAGGTCTTATCCAGGGTGATAAAGGTTCGGGCGGAGTAGGGGCTGGTATCCTCTGAGGCCTCTAGCTCCCGAGGGGAGCCATCAAGGGATTGTCCAAAGCCTTTTACATCAACCAGCATGTCCATGGCAGGGTCCGATTCCCTGATGCCTATACTCATAGTATGGGTGATGGTCTCTCCTGGAACAACATCGGCTAGAAGTCTGGCTCCGCTTACTTTAAGAGCCAGAACCGGGGCAGCAGTTACTATAAGAGATAATACCACTGCGGCTATCAGGATAGGGGCGATAATATATCCATAGCGTAACTTCATAAATATAACCCTCCACAGTTATTGAATCTTCTCATGATGTCGGTAATATTCTCGCCGTTGTCACCATCCTGGTCGCCTACAACGCCTGTGGCAATCGTCGCTGCAGTGGGAAGTGTTACGTCCTTGCCCTGAGCGGTGGATTTCACATGCAAAGCATTGACTAACTTCGTGCTAGTGTCATACGCGGTGCTATTCCACGACGTCATGAATCCGTTGGTATTCGTGGTGTCCGCGTCCTTAGCTGTGACTGTCCACGAGTCATTGGCCTTGACATTTAGCGTCCCGGCTGTTGAATCGTTGACCCCAGGTATGGTAGTAAAAGTCCATGAGGAGATAGCAGCGGGTGCATCAATGAGGATTGTTGGTGTAGGATTTCCCTCAACAGTCGTGGTATCCTCTGAGTCAGCCGAAACCACCATCGGTACTGTCAGCAGGGATAGCAGGGCCAAGGTACCCAAAATACCTACTAATTTCCTAACTTTCATTCCTTTTCCTCCTTTTTTTAGATTTATCTCGCTCTGATTTTGACGGGAGAGCACCCGTTCCCTGGAATCTTCTATGCTTACCTCGTTTTCACCTCCTTCAACTGAAAAAGGCCTTCCGATTCGAGAAAGGCCTTTTCTTTTCGCAAACTCTCGGCCTTCGGCAGCCCGGCGGTCATGGTCGAGCATTCTCAACTATAGACCCGTGGCTTTGCGTCCCCACCTTTCGCTGGGTTTGCCTTTCTCGGACCCCTTATTCAGTTATAAATGTTCTGCACTCGATAATTGAGCACTAAAGTCAGTATTACATAGGGCAGATAAACAAGGCATAAAAATTTAGGGCAGTTTTATAAATATTTCCTAAATATTTTTGGTGGCAATAAAAAAGGGCGCCCGAAAAGGGTACCCTTACTCTTAAGCTTGAACTATAGTATCTTACATAAGTTCTTACGAAGTTCCTCTCCCTTGATGGGAGAGGATTAAGGTGAGGGTGAATTTCCCCCTCCCTCTAACTCCCTCCCGCTAGGGGAGGGAGGATTATAACAACTTTTGCGGTTAACTATATTATTATATTAGCCCTTTGTTTTAGGCGGCAGCTTGAAACCTGTAACCTACGCCGGGCACGGTGCTAATATACCTCGGCTTTGCTGGCTCAGGCTCAAGCTTAGCCCGCAGACGACCTATGAAGACACGCAAATACTCGCTTTCCTGCCCGTACTCGGGACCCCAGACCCTGTGCAAAAGGTGAGTGTGAGTGAGAACCTTTCCCTCATTAAGCACCAATTCTTGCAAGAGACTGTATTCCGTTGGCGTCAGTCTGACCTCATTGCCAGCAACAGTTACCCGTCTTTCCACAAAGTTAATCTGGAGGTCGCCGCTGATAAAGGAAGGCTTGGCGGTTATGGTGGCACCTGCCCCGGTGCGCCGAAACACTGACCTGACTCGAGCTATTAGTTCATTGATTCCAAACGGCTTGGTGATGTAGTCATCGGCACCAAGTTCCAAGCATTTCACTTTATCCTCTTCATCACCCAGAGCGCTGAGCATGATAATTGGGATTTGTGACCATTCACGAATCCTGCGGCAGACCTCAAACCCGTCTATCTTGGGCAGCATTATGTCCAGAACAACAAGGTCAGGCAGTTCCCTTTCAATAGTCTGAAGGGCTTCAGCACCGTCCATAGCCGCTATTGTCTCGAACCCGTTAGCTTCCAGGTTGGCTCGCAGCAATTTTACTATAGCCAGCTCATCGTCAACTACAAGAATACGAGGGCGGCGCATTTCACCATTACCTCCTGGCATCAACTTAATACGGTATGCCGGCTTATTAATATAAAGGCAATATGTTATATAAATGTATTAAATAGTCTCACAAAAGATATCATGTATCCTATTACTTATGTACTATTACTCAGGATATATCGCTTTTTGTCTGGTTGTCAACATGCTTTTTATGGCTAATTTTGGGTAAGCATTTATGCTCCCAGGTAAAGAGTAATGCAAGCTCTCTCAATTCTTGCAGATTCTATTCGTGTACCAGCTAAGAGTCTGCTCAATCTCGTATCAGTTGTTGCCAGGAAAGCTTTACCCCACCCCGTTTCTCTGATAAAGTAGCTGAATCAATGTTAGCTAGCATTGCACTGATATCAAGTGCTTATTTTTTTGGTTCCCTGCCCTTCATGGTCGCTCTAGCAAGGGCAAGCGGCCTAGATGTATCTCGAGAAAAAGATTTGCACCTAGCTTTGTGGCGAAAAGTAGGGCTAGCCGCGGGCTTATCCGGAGTTTTTGTTAGTTTCGGCAAAGGGGTTATCCCTATCCTCATTGGTTTTGGTTTCCGCTTGCCAGTTATAGTAGTCGCTTTGTCTGGTGTAGCTGCTGTGAGTGGGGAAATGTGGCCTGTATTTCACAACTTTAATGGGGAAAAGGGCAATGCTGCCGGCCTTGCTGCTGTAATTACTCTAGCCCTGGCATATGGAGTCTATCCTGTTCTTCTATTCCTAATACCTATGGTTATAGGTGCTGCTATGAGATTTTTCTTTACCATATTTAGCTCTAAGGAGTCTTTTGGTGAGCGTATCAGATTCCGTGAGTCTACTAATCCTATTGTTTTAGGTCTGCCTGTGGGTATGATTATCGGTTTTGCTATGGCACCTCTAGCTTCCTGGTGTTCGGGACAGCCAGCAGAGATAACGCTATGCCTTGCCATCTTATTCGGCATTATTTTAGTAAGGCGGTTGACTGCTGGACTTAGAGCCGATCTTAAGATAGCCCACAGTGTTACAAGAGTGCTTATCAACCGTCTCTTTTTTGACCGTAGTGCACGAGGCTAAAGCCTCGCACTACCAGATGGGATGAAAATTAACCCTTCCTCACTGCTGCCCAGAGCATCTACCATATCCTGACGAAAGAGAAAGGCAGTATAGGCTGCTATAGCAGCATCGTAAAGGTTGTGATCGAATACGTTAAGATATGGGTTAAGGGTAGGTAAAACGCCTCTTAAATGTTCTTTAAGGAAAGCCATCCCTTGGGGCGTGGTTTTCCTTGGCATAGCTTTGCCAAAGAGACGAACCTTGCTGGCGTAAGGATAAACTTCGATAACTTGAACAGATTGCTTCGCTTCGCTCGCAATGACAGTTTTAAGCTCAATGCCACGATAAATCAAATCTTTGATAAAAGTCTTTTTGCTAGTAGGGTAGCAGGGAATTCCCAACTGTCTTAGCTCTTGATCGCACTGCCTGTTTTTCCTGTCAGACTTTGGCTGGCAAGGACAGCTTTCCTCCAGGCAGCACAACCCCAATGGCAAGCTCAAGGGAGCATCAATGGCTACTACTTGGGGAGATAAATGGGTAATGATAGCAATGATATCGCTATTCTTAGTTAGAAAACCAAGGTAAACGAGCTTTAATTTGTCGTTTAAACCTAAACAGGCACTAGGTTTAGTTTTGGTCGAAGTTAAATCAATACCAAAAACTGTGAAATCCTTCACTTCGCTAGGACAGGTTTTTACCTAACCGTTTTAGTATTTCTCTAGCTGTCACTACGCCTGAAGCTGAAGCTTGAACCAGACCTCGGCTTATGCCAGCGCCATCACCGGCAGCAAACATATTACCAATCTCAGTTTCTAAGCACGAGGATAGCTTTAGTTGACTGGAATAAAATTTAACCTCTGTTCCATAAAGCAAAGTATGGGGTGAAGCAATGCCCGGAGCTAATTTATCCATAGCTTGGAGCATTTCGACTATTCCTTTAATATATCGGAAGGGGAGAGCAAAGCTCAAATCTCCCGGAGTCGCTGCCTTTAAGCTTGGCTCTATAGGGCTATGTTGGATACGGGATTGAGTAGAACGGCGACCATTCATTAAATCCCCCAATCTTTGCACTAAAACACCGCCGCTAAGGATGTTAGCTAACCTAGCCAGATACTTACCATAGGCAATAGGTTCGTGGAAAGGCTCCGTGAAAGCCGTGCTTACTAAAATGGCAAAATTAGTATTTTTTGTCTTAGGTTCGCTATAACCGACGCCGTTGACTGTAACCACTGGGTCAGAGCCTCCGGTAGATTCCATAATTACCTCGCCTCCGGGACACATACAAAATGTTCTAACTCTATCATCAAAACTTTGGGAATAGAACTCAAGCTTTGACTCATATAGCACTGAAGTTAGTCCCTCCATGAGCACCATCGGCACTTCGATTCTGCAGCCGACATCAACAGGGTTGGAATTAAGACTAAGCCTGAGCTTTCCGGCTTCATTGGTTAACCATTCTGAACCCTCTCTGCCTGGAGCTAAGATTAAGTAGTGGCAATCCAATCTTTCACCCTCGCTAGTTTCAACAGCTTTGACCTCGCCATCATCAACTATAATCTTCTTGACGGTTGTTCCTAGCCTTATATCTAATTTAGATAATAAGCATTTCTGCATAGCCTTCAATACCTCATGGCAGTGTTCTGTCCCCAGGTGACGTAACTTAATAGGGGTTAGTTTAAGCCCGGCTAAGGCAGCCTGGCGCTCTAGCTCAGCTACTTTTTCTCCTACTCCATAAACCTTGTGTGGAGCTCCAAATTTGAGGTAAACGGAATCAACATAGTCAATAAGCGCTTTGGCTCGGTCAATGCCAATTAGTTCCTTGAGTCGGCCGCCCACTTCTGTAGACAAAGTCAGTTTGCCATCACTGAAAGCCCCAGCACCTCCAAAACCACTTACCAGGTGGCAAGGGGAGCAAAATACACAGCGGTCACTTCCCTTCTGAATGGGACAAATGCGACTATCAATTTCCCTCCCTTTATCTAGAAGTAATACATCAAGCCCAGCGTCAGATAATTCTAGAGCAGCGAAGATACCTGCTGGGCCGCCACCAACTATAATGACATCATAATTCTTCATCATTAAATCTCTTTCCTTAACTATGACCAGCTAATTAAAAATTCCTTGATTTGAGGACTTCATCAGCTGCCGAGTAGGGGTCGATCTCTCCCTTTTCCACCTTATCAATATAGCTACTTAACTGACCATCTTGCTCAATCGACCTGAGTAACCTTTTGGTTATTTTCTGCTCTATTGTTTTTATAAATTCCTCTCTGCGTTGTTGTTGACGCCGCTGGAGAAGCTGCCCTGATTCATCCAGAGCTTGGCGATGTCTTTCAATTTGGTGATAAAGCTGCTCAATGCCCACGTTATTAACTGCCTCTGTTGCCACTATAGGTATATCCCACGAATCTGGCCCACTGCGAAGATGAAGCATAGCTTGTATATCAACGATAAGGTTATCAGCACCAGGGCGATCGGCCTTGTTAACTACAAATACATCAGCAATCTCAAACAAGCCTGCTTTCATAGTCTGGATGGTATCTCCAGATTCAGGAGATAAAGTAACAAGCACTGTATCCGCATTCCTCATAATGTCTAGCTCACTTTGCCCTACCCCCACTGTCTCTATCAAGATAATATCTTTACCAGAGGCATCAAGCACTTTGATTACTGAGCTAGCGGTTTGTGGTAGCCCTCCCATGCTGCCACGAGTTGCCATACTGCGGATAAAAACCCCCTCATCAAGATAGTGCTGCTGCATTCTTATTCTGTCACCTAATACAGCCCCCCCGGTAAACGGACTCGAAGGGTCTACAGCGATTATCCCTACTTTCAAACCTTGCCTCCTTATCACTACTGTCAATTTGTCAACTATGGTGCTCTTGCCTGCTCCTGGAGGTCCAGTCACTCCTATTCGATATGCTTTCCCGATATGTGAGCTGATGCGTTTCATTATCTCGGGGACTTCATCACCTTCTCCCTCTACTATGCTAATTACACGTGATAGGGCTAGGCTTTCCCCTTTAATCGCTCGTTCTACCAGCTCCATGTCTTAAACCTCCTGTAGTTAATCAAGTCATTTTATAGCCTTGCTAGTTATGCGTCAATTAGCCATGGGGACAGGAAGTTGAGCGAGCTAAGTTTTTGTTGCTATACTTTAAAAGAGGTGCAGCTATGGGTAGACGAGATTATAGACGGAGGGAACCCAAAAAACCTAAGAGAGAGGCTAAGAAGACGAAGACGATCTCCGAAATTATGCCACAAGTAGAGGTAGAGGTAGTCAAGAAGGGAAAGAGGGAACCAAGCACTGAGGAATAGACAAGTGGCAGCCTACTTGGAACTTTACCATAGAGGCGAACTAGAAAACCGAGTAGAAGCAGCTAAATCTCTGCTAGAGAGTTGTTCCGTTTGCCCTCGTCATTGCAGCATCAATCGACTAAATGGTGAAACTGGGGCGTGTCGCACAGCCCACGCAGCGATAGTATCCAGCTACGGACCTCATTTTGGTGAGGAAGCTCCGTTAGTGGGCAGGTACGGGTCGGGCACCATATTCTTTACTAATTGCAATTTAAGATGCCTTTTCTGTCAAAATTATTCCATTAGCCAGCTAGGAGAAGGTGAGAGGGTAAGCAAGGAAGAGTTGGCTTACATGATGCTCACCCTACAAACTAAAGGGTGCCATAACATAAATTTGGTATCACCAACTCATGTGGTTCCTCAAATATTAGAAGCATTAGAACTAGCCGTGGAATCAGGATTGCACCTTCCATTAGTGTACAATTCTGGCGGCTATGATTCACTAGAGACTTTGAGGATACTGGATGGTATCGTTGATATTTACATGCCTGACATGAAGTATAGCGATGAGGAAACTGCTAAAGAGCTCTCAGGAATTGAAAACTATCCCCAGGTAAACAAGACAGCAGTCAAGGAGATGTATCGGCAGGTAGGTGACTTGCAAATCAGCCAGGACGGGATAGCCGAGCGAGGACTTCTGATACGCCATCTAGTCTTGCCCCATGGCTTAGCAGGAACAGAAGAGATAGTGAACTTCATTGCTAATGAAATCTCACCCAATACTTATGTCAATATCATGGCTCAATATCATCCTTGCTATAAAGCTTTTCAAATCCCCAGTTTATCGCGGCAGATATCGCCGCTAGAATTTCAAGAGGCCGTGGAGTTAGCTCACCAAGCGGGGCTAAATCGGCTGGACAAAGCTCGCCCCATAATTCTAAAAATTTAAAATGGCGCAGTTAACACAGCTTTCAGCCAAAGTTTATGGTCGCGTGCAAGGTGTTTACTTCCGCTATTTTGCCCGAAATGTAGCTAGAACTTTGGGGATAAAAGGCTATGCACGGAATTTACCTGGTGGCAATGCTGTGGAAGTTCAAGCCGAAGGGAATAAGCAACAACTAGAGAAGCTAATTGAGCAACTTAGAATAGGTCCACCTGGAGCTCGAGTCGAGAGAGTAGAAATAAATTGGGCAGCCTATTCAGGGCAATTCACCGACTTTAGCATAAGATACTAGTATATATTCAATCTTCAAGCTGACTTCTACCTTCTTCAATCAGCCTTAAATGCTCAGCACTAAGCCCAGCTATCTCTGAAGCCTCACGGTCAATTTCAGATGGTTCGCCGAGGAAAATTTTCCCATACTCCTCCACCCTCCCTTTTGTTGGGTCATCGGCATAAAAGAACTTTTGCCGAGCTTCAATAATACCCATGTCAAAAGGTAAGGTGAAATAGAGGTCAGCAAGTACTTTTTCTATTCCCAGTTCATACAAACTTCCCCAGCCCCCTGATTCACCCTTCTGATATTTGCTTACAGGCAATAGGCTTAAAAGATTTGCCACAGTGAAACGAGCAGCATTGCCACAGACTTTGAACGGAGTCACACTAATCAACAAGTCGCTGCGCAATACTACATTAGGTATCCAGAAAGTAGGCACAGCGAAAAATTTAGACAGAGGGTTCTCTACCTCCACAAAAATGGAATCTCTGATATCAAGCATAAGCACGTGATGAAAGTTATATCCCAGAGCTTGGTACACTGGATAGATTGATTCTCCGCTAGGAGTCCCATCAGCAATAAGAATATCAGCACTGCTGACCTTCCTGATTCCTGCAATAATGGTGCTCAGTATTTCGGGGCTTGTAGTCACAGGATAGGGCAAAGGGTAACCTGCGCAAGGTTTGATTAAAACTCGCCTTGCCCAGGAAAGCTGTGGTGGAGGTGTAAAAACAAATTCAGAAGCCTTAAAAATCATTGTTTTTTCAGTTGGTATCCAAGTCTTGCTAGCTATAAAGCTGGCTTCAAAACTACAATTTCACCAGCAGCCGGAAGCTTCTCCGATGTGAACTCAGCCTCGCTGGAGTCCACCTTTCTTATATTCTTCTTGCCTTTAAGAAAATTAGCAACACCAGCTATAGGGTAATCACACTTTGGCGTCTTAAAATGCATTGGGATTGTTACTTTGGGATTTAGCTGGTCGCATACTCGACTAGCATCAACAGCATCAATGGTATAGAAACCACCCACGGGGATAAACAATATATCTACAGCGCCAATTTCGCTGACTTGCCCCGGGCTAAGCAGATGTCCTAAGTCACCCAAATGGCAGAATTTTATGTCATCTAAATTAAAGCAAAATACAGTGTTAAGCCCCCTTTGCTTGCCCTGAGAAGTATCATGATAAGTAGCAACGCCCCTAAACCCAATTCCCTTAGCGGTTTTTGTGCCACTGCCCTTAACTACTTCCGGTTTTCCTTGCACTGCTCCAACATTGTTGTGATCGTCATGCTCATGGCTTACCACGACAATATCAGCAGCTTCCTCAATAGGAGAATAGTTAATGCCCTCACCCACAGTATAGGGGTCAGTAATTATCCTCAGCCCTCCCTTAGATGTAATCAAAAAACAAGCATGACCTAGCCATTTTATCTTCATATGATGACCTCCTTAAGATTTTTCGCTTTGCTCAGAGCACTTCGTGGCTAGTGATAGAGCAAATTCCACTAAAGTTCTTACGCCGACTCCAGTAGCTCCTTTAACTATGTAGCCCTTCTCTTTGTTGCCAGAGGCAGTGCCAGCTATGTCGATATGAGCCCAGGGAGTATTATCAACAAATTCAGCCAGGAAAAGGGCAGCGGTAATTGCTCCGCCGTATCTATTACCTGTATTCTTAATGTCAGCGATTTCGCTTTTATTTTGCTCCTTGTATTCTTCAGGCATGGGCATTTGCCAAAGTTTTTCCCCAGTTTTAGCAGCAGCTTTGAGAACCTTGTCCGCTAACTTTTGATCGTTGGCAAAAATGCCACTATACAGGGTGCCCAAAGCAACACGACAAGCCCCGGTTAAGGTAGCTAAATCCACCAAGGGTGACAAACCTTGCTTTACAGCGTAACTTATGGCATCAGCCAAAATGAGCCTCCCTTCAGCATCAGTGCTTATCACTTCTATAGTCTTGCCATTCATCGCTTTCAATATGTCCCCTGGTTTTAAGGCAGTGCCACTGGGCAAATTCTCACTAGCTGGAATAATAGCAGTGAGGTTAATCTTAGGTTTCAACTGGGCAATAGCAGTAAGTGCTGCCATGACTGCAGCACCACCTGCCATATCATCTTTCATCTCACCCATGCCCTCTGATGGCTTGATGGAAATCCCCCCAGAATCAAATGTTATTCCTTTGCCAATAAAGCCTATGGCATTCTTAGAGCCATCATCTCCCTTATAGCTAAGAGTTATTAGCTTTGGGGCTTGGCTGCTTCCTCTCGCCACCCCCAAAAGCGCTCCCATGCCCATCGCTTCCATCTCCTTTGAATCGAACACTTTAAATTCCAAATCATATTTTTCAGCCACTCCCTTAGCTGTATCAGCCATTCGGCTTGGCGTCATGTAATTAGCTGGCTCATTAACCATATCACGAGCTAAACTAGTGCCCTCTGCCATCACTTTCCCTTTTTGAACGCTCTGCTCAAGAAGTGGAATCTTGCTTCCATCCCTCTCTACTATTAGTATTTCCTCAATATCCTCATATTCAGGCTTTCTATATCTGCTGAAGTTGTAAAGCCCGAGAAGACTGCCCTCTACTATTGCCTCAGCCGAAGCTTCAGGCTCAATGCCACCAATGCCAACGCCATGGAGTATTGTAGCTACTTTACGACAGTTCAACTTTCGTAACGAGCGACAAAACTCCCCTGCCACCTTGCGGATTTTATCTAGATTGAAATCTTGGCGCTTGCCCAGTCCGGCAATAGCTACTATTCTCGCTGGGAGTCTGCCCAGGGTATGAACAATGCTAATCTCCCCAAACTTGCCCTTAATCTCACCTTTACTAAGCAAACGGCCAATAGCTCCATTTAAAGCCCCGTCTGCGGCAGCGGTAACGCCACCAGGTTGCTCCACTCCTTCAAAAAGATTTACCACAATAGCGTCAGCCTCAATCTGAGTTATGTCGCCAGCTATAACCTTGATCTCCAATCTTTAGCCCCTTATAGCATGCAAATTTTTTAAGAACATTTATTTTACTCTATTCACGTAGAGAATTGAAGAGGGGGGAAGAAAAATCTATTTATCTTTTTATTACCCGTATAATCTTATCGATTGCTGGGGTAATATCTTGAGAAGTATCAGCAACGAAATGATTAGCCTTCTCCATTTTTGGCTTCCCTTACACCTTGCTATTTAAACAAGGGGGATACCAATTCTTCATCTTTTCTTAATTCAATAATGCGGTCGCGGATCATAGCAGCTTTCTCAAACTCCAGATTTTTAGCTGCTGCTTTCATCTCCCGTTCAAGCTCCTTGATAACGCGAATCATTTCCTCTTTGGAAACAGGAACAGTCATATAAGGAGCTCGAGCCTCGGCTACTGCCTGAACTCGCTCCGTTATATCTTTAATTGCCTTCTTAATTCCTTGCGGGGTTATGCCATGCTCTCTGTTGTAAGCTTCCTGAATCCGCCTGCGGCGCTGAGCTTCCTCTATTGCTTTCTGCATGGATTTAGTAATAGTATCAGCATACATTATGACATGGGCATTCACATGCCTAGCAGCTCGCCCCATCGTCTGGATAAGAGCTTCCTCTGACCTGAGATAACCCTCCTTGTCAGCATCAAGTATGGCTACCAAACTAACTTCGGGTAAATCCAAACCTTCACGAAGGAGATTAATGCCTACAACTACATCATAGACGCCGAGGCGAAGATCACGCAGAATCTCCACTCGCTCCAGCGTTTCTACCTCTGAGTGAAGATAATGGGTTTTTATCTCCATCTCCCTGAGGTAATCACATAAGTCTTCAGCCATTCTCTTGGTTAAAGTAGTGACCAAACAACGCTCCCCTTTCTCCACCCTGGTTTTTATCTGGTAGATAAGGTCATCAATTTGTCCCTTAATTGGCTTAACCTCTATGGTAGGCTCCAGTAATCCAGTAGGACGAACCAATTGCTCAACTACTTGTTGACTATGTTCATATTCATAGGGTTTCGGCGTGGCTGAGACATAAATAACCTGATTGATATGCTTGTTAAATTCCTCAAAATTCAATGGACGATTATCCAGAGCTGAAGGGAGGCGAAAACCATAATCAACCAATGTTTGTTTTCGAGAGATGTCGCCGTGATACATGCCTCTTATTTGAGGTAAGGTCATATGTGACTCGTCAATGAAAAGCAAGTAATCATCAGGGAAATAATCCAGCAAAGTCCATGGCGTACTACCTGGAGCGCGCCGCTGGAGATGTCGAGAGTAATTTTCTACTCCGCTGCAATAACCCACCTCTTGAAGCATTTCAATATCATAGTTAGTTCGTGCTTCAAGCCTCTGAGCTTCGAGAAGCTTTCCCTGAGCCCTTAACTCTCTTAATCTTTCCTCTAGCTCAGCCCTTATATCTCGGATTGCTGCCATCAATTTATCATAAGGAGTGACGAAGTGCTTGGCAGGATAAATATCTACCTGGTCGCGCTGAGCAAGCAACTCTCCGGTGAGAGGGTCAACCTCTGTAATGCGGTCAATCTCATCTCCCCAAAACTCAATTCTTAGAGCAGTTTCTTCATAGGCGGGCACGATCTCTAAAGTGTCGCCTCGGATGCGGAATTTGCCCCGTGTAAGCTCAAAATCGTTCCTTTCATACTGCATATCTACCAGTCGGCGAACCAACTTATCTCGCTTGTAATTTCCATTCTTCTTTACTGTGAGCGCAAAGCTATGATATTCCTCAGGCGCGCCTAAGCCATAAATACAAGAGACCGAAGCCACTATAATTACATCCCGGCGCTCAAAGAGAGCTTTGGTGGCTGCATGGCGCAGCTTGTCAATCTCCTCATTTATATCGGTTTCCTTCTCGATATAAATATCGGTGCTGGGGATGTAGGCTTCAGGTTGGTAATAATCATAGTAACTAACAAAATATTCCACAGCACTTTCAGGGAAGAATTCTTTAAATTCAGTGGCTAGTTGAGCAGCTAAAGTTTTGTTATGACAAATAACTAATGTAGGTCTCTGTACCTTTTCGGCGATATTAGCCATGGTGAAGGTCTTACCGCTGCCAGTGACACCAATCAGCGTTTGCTGTTGATAGCCCTTCTCCAGCCCTTCAACCAGCTTATCTACTGCCTGTGGCTGGTCACCAGTAAGATGAAAATCAGAAATTATTTTAAACTCAGACATGGTGATTCACACAGTATTTTAGCCTATGCCTATGCATCTTGCGAATTTTTAGATAGGGGTATTTCTAGCTTAACATATAATAGCTTATTGCCAAGTTCAGTTGCTCGCTACTATGGAACAGCCATTATAATGCTGGAGTATATGCTATTAATTGTTCTCTGCTGGCAGCCAATTTACTGTTTGTTCTCGTCGTTTCTCACTTGCTGTATTCTTTCTGTTCTTCTAGAAGCGCAAGTTGTGCTTGTATGTTCTTAATCTCGTAT
>Ga0209121_10004443_pt1 | contig 13089 bp, 13 predicted proteins | sample Cruoilmetagenom3_FD_187292 | JGI IMG/M metagenome (GOLD analysis project Ga0209121, IMG submission 187292) | Oil polluted marine microbial communities from Coal Oil Point, Santa Barbara, California, USA - Sample 3 (SPAdes) (version 2) | ecosystem: Environmental > Aquatic > Marine > Oil seeps ... | reverse complement strand
TATAAAGAGGCTAAAATTATTGCTTTTGATAATGATTCAAAGTATATATTTTTTAGCGATTGCCATCGTGGCGATAATAGTTTTGCCGACGATTTTGCCAACAACCGAAACATTTATTTTCACGCCTTAAAACATTATTATGCCGAAGGGTTTACCTATGCAGAAATTGGTGATGGCGATGAACTTTGGGAAAACTTATCTTTTGCTCCTATATTAGAAGCTCATAAAAACGTATATATGCTCATGAAGTTATTTCATGAACAAGACCGCTTACATATGATTTGGGGAAACCATGATATGGTATATCGCGACCCAGAATATGTAAAAAGAAACCTATCGACTTATTTTGATCCTAAAATAGGGGAAGAAGTAGAATTATTTTGTGATTTAACCTACCACGAAGGCATTATCTTAAAACACACTAAAACCCAACAAGAAGTTTTTTTAACCCATGGTCATCAAGCAGATTGGTGGAACTATACCTTTTGGAAATGGAGCAGGTTTTTAGTGCGAGCACTATGGAAACCTTTAAACGTTATGGGAATTGCAGATCCTACTAGTCCTGCTAAAAACTACAAAGAGCTTATTAAGGTAGAACGAAGAACCAAAAATTGGATTAAAGAGAATAACAATTTAATAACTATTGTAGGTCATACTCACAGACCACGTTTTCCGGAACCTGGCGCTATTGCTTTTTTTAATGATGGTAGCTGTGTACACCCAAGAAGCATTACAGGTATTGAAATAGAAAATGGTGAAATCTCTTTAATTAAATGGCAAATTGCTACAACCGATGATGGAACACTTAAAATAGTACGTGTTTTATTAGAAGGCCCTAAAAAATTATTGGATTATAAAACGGAATAAAAAAGATAAATAGCATTACAAAGTTAAAGGACATACCAACTTTAAATAGAAACTAAAAACAAACAGATTACTTTGTTCTACTCGCAATGACGCTTACTTTAAGATTCTGGAGCCAGCTCTACTTCTAGGCCTTCCATTTCTGGTGTCATTTGAATTTGACAACCTAAACGCGAGTTTTCTTTAACATCAAAAGCCTCACTAAGCATTGCCTCTTCATCGTCTTGCATTTCTGGAAGTTCGGTATCACTTAACACATAACATTGGCAAGAAGCACACATGGCCATACCACCACAAATACCAATAGTACCTTCTGGAGCAAGCTCATAAGAACGAACTACTTCCATTAAGTTCATAGCCATATCTGTTGGTGCTACCACTTCATGCGTAACACCATCTCTATCTGTAATTTTTATATTTATGTCTTGTTCCATCTTTAGTTTCCACAACTGTGGAACGCTTTTTAATTATTACACTATAACGCCTTGAGCTTATATAAAAACTCACAACGCGTTGTTTATATTTCAATTAAGTAAAGAAGGTTTACTACAACAGTAAACTATTTACTCTATTTTTTTTACTACTGCTTTTGGTGCTTCTTTTCTTGTTCCGTCAAAACCATCTACACCACTTACTGTTGTATATTTTAAAACGAAACGTTTACCTGGATTTATAATTTGATACGCTGATTGACACATAAGCGTAGCTTCATGAAATCCGCAAAGAATTAATTTTAATTTTCCTGGATAGGTATTCACATCACCAATAGCATAAATACCTGGAATATTGGTTTGATAGTCTAATGCATTATTTACTTTAATGGCATTTTTTTCTATTTCTAATCCCCAATTTGCAATAGGTCCTAATTTTGGTGAAAGTCCGAAAAGCGGAATAAAATGATCACATTCTATTTCAAATTCTTTTTCGATATGCTGTGCTTGTTTTACCACAACAGCTTTTACTTTTTTATCGCCTACAATACCAATTACTTCTGCTGGTGTAATTAGGTTTATTTTTCCTGCATTTTTAAGTTCTTGTACTTTTTCTACAGAATCTAAATGTCCGCGAAACTCATTTCTTCTATGAATTAAAGTTACCTCGCTAGCAATATCACTTAGATAGATACTCCAATCTAGGGCAGAATCTCCACCACCAGCAATGACCACTTTTTTATTTCGGTACATTTCTGGTTCTTTAATCATGTATTCTACACCTTTATCTTCAAAGTGTGCAATATTATGAATTAATGGTTTACGAGGTTCAAAACTACCTAAACCTCCTGCTATTGCTACTACAGGAGCTTGGTGTTTTGTTCCTTTGTTAGTAGTTACAATAAAGGAACCGTCTTCTTGTTTTTCTATAGTTTCGGCACGTTCACCAAGGGTAAATCCTGGTTCGAACTGCTTACACTGCTCCATTAATTTATGCGTTAAATCTCCTGCAAGAATTTCTGGATAGGCAGGAATATCATAAATAGGTTTTTTAGGGTAAAGTTCTGAGCATTGTCCTCCTTGTTGTGGTAAGGCGTCAATTAAATGACATTTTAATTTTAGTAAGCCAGCTTCAAAAACAGCAAATAATCCTGTTGGACCAGCACCTATAATAAGTATATCTGTTTTAATCATAATAATGCCCACAGAAGTGGGAATTTTTTTTTAAATATAAACCTACAAGGCTTTAAGGTCTTGCAGGTTTTTTTCTTTATTTTATTTGTTCAAAATTACGCAATAGAATTACTACATTTTATGACATTTATCAGTTTGCGTGAAGGATTGAACGGCCTGTTTGAGCTCCTCGAAGAGAGCGAGTAGTGAAAGCCTGACCCTTGTGGTCACGCCCAACTACACTTCTATATTAATGACTTGCTCTATTTGAGGTGCGTATTTTTTAATAGTCATTTCTACACCAGATTTTAGCGTCATTTGGTTAACACTGCAACCTACACAAGCACCTTGCAACTGTACTTTTACCAGCTTACCATCTTCTATAGATAGTAGCGAAATATCTCCTCCATCACTTTGTAAAAAAGGGCGAATTTCTTCTAACGCTTTTTCTACATTTAGTCTTAGTTCTTCTGTGCTCATTTGCTATTTTTTTACTGCTGAACAACCAGCCATTGTTGTAATTTTAATTGCTTCGGTTGGAGGTAAATTATCATTTCTTCTTACTACTTCTTGCACCATATTTTGCGTAATTTTTTCAAATTCTTGCTCTAATGGTGTTGCGGTTTGTAGTGCTGCTGGATGCCCAACATCTCCTGCTTCACGAATGCTTTGTACTAAAGGCAGTTCTCCTAAAAATGGTACTTGTAAATCTTCGGCAAGGTTTTTTGCTCCTTGTTTACCAAAGATATAATATTTATTTTCTGGTAGTTCTGCTGGTGTAAAGTACGCCATATTTTCTACGATTCCTAAAACAGGAACGCTAATGCTTTCTTGTTGAAACATTGCTACTCCTTTTTTAGCATCTGCCAAGGCAACGTTTTGTGGTGTACTTACTACCACTGCTCCTGTAATTGGTAGTGATTGCATGATACTTAAATGAATATCTCCTGTTCCTGGAGGTAGGTCTAAAAGTAAGAAATCTAATTCTCCCCAAGCTGCATCAAAAATCATTTGATTTAATGCTTTTGCAGCCATTGGTCCTCGCCAAACTACTGCTTGGTCTGGTTTAGTAAAAAAGCCAATAGATAATACTTTTACGCCGTAGTTTTCTACTGGTTTCATTTTAGATTTACCTTCTACATTTACTGCTAGTGGTTTTTCATTAACCACATCAAACATAATTGGAATAGAAGGACCGTAAATATCGGCATCTAGAATACCTACTTTAAAGCCCATTTTTGCTAAGGTTACAGCAAGATTTGCAGTAACTGTAGATTTACCAACACCACCTTTACCAGAAGCTATTGCTACTATATTTTGAATACCAGGAATGGTTTTTCCTTTTATTACATTAGGAGCAGATTTTGTAGGTGCTTCTACTTTTACATTCACTTTTATTTTAGCTTTTTCATATACTAATTTATGAATGGTTTGTAGTATTTCTACTTCGGTTTTCTTTTTTGCTTGTAAACTTGGGTTTTTAATGGTTATATCTACCACTACCTCATCACCAAAAGTGATTACATTGGTTACAGCGCCACTTTCTACCATGTTTTGTCCTTCACCAGGAGCAGAAATGGTTTCTAAAGCTTTAAGAATGTCTTGTTTGTTGAGTTTCATGTTTTATATCTATTGAAAATATAGTCTGAAAATACAGGCTAAACTTTCAGATTCTATTAAGATTAATTCTAAACAGCAAATATAATTAATAATGCATTAAGACGGAAGTTAGTAGCAGGAAGTTTTTTATAGTATTTATGGGTAAAAATGTGTAGTTTGAATTACTTCAGAAAAACTATATGTTACAGCTCCTTAGCAGGATCCCAAAACAGGGTTTCAAAGTTTTGAATTTGGTTTTCTACCACCTCAACACCTTCACTTTCTAAAAGTTGTTGCATGAGGTTGGTGCCATCAAAATGATGTTTACCTGTAAGCAAACCTTTTCTGTTTACTACTCGATGTGCAGGCACGTCTATACCTGAAGACCCATTCATAGCATAACCAACCATTCTTGCGCTTTTTGCTGCTCCTAAATATTTTGCAATAGCACCATAACTTGTTACACGACCATGAGGTATTAACTTTGCAACAGCATACACTTTATCGAAAAAATTTAGAGTTTCTTGTTGCATTATATTTCCTTAATAATTTGAAACAAAGTAATAATAGAAATTATTCCTGTTATGGTACCAATAAGGTAATTCATGCTTTTTTGTGAGGTAAGTGTTTTGCTTTTTATTTTATCGAAAAAGAAAATATAAAAATAGAAAACCACAAAGCTTCCGGTTACTGCACCTGCTACGTAGGAGAAAACTATTGATTTCTCAAAATTCATCCAACCAAAAGACACAATGGTAATACTCATATATGCTTGGTACGGAATAGGAAACACGTTTAAAGCCGAAAGTAGCATCCCTTGAAAAAACCTACTCTTTTTACTTTTAACTTTTAATTCTGTTTTAGGCTTATCTTCGGTTTTTGCTATTGCCAAAAAATAAATTGTAATAAGCACAAATAAAACAAAAGCTACCCGTTGTAAAACCTCTACTACGTCTTGATGGTTACTTAAATAACGAGCAAATAACACACCAATATAGGTTTGAAATAAAATAATAACACAAGCACCTATAGAAAAAGTAATACCTCTGGAGTATCCATCTTTTAAACTAATTTTAGCAGCTGTCATATTTAACAATCCTGGCGGAATAACACCAATTAGCGCAACTAAAGCTCCTAAAAAAAAGGTTATGGTTATACTCAAAACTATTTGATTTTAAAACGAATATACGTAATTGCTTTATCCTGGCTCAGGTACTGGCTTTCGTAAAAAGTTTGAATACTTGTCACCTCTTCAGGACTTCCTTCTTGCTTATACACATTATGGTTTGCATATAACACCTCATGACCTTCACCATGTAATAAACCTAAAGTATAGCCATGCATAAACTCACTATCTGTTTTAAGATTCATGATTCCTTCTGGCTTTAAAATGGTTTTATAACGTTTTAAAAACTCAGAATTTGTCATTCTATGCTTGGTTCGCTTATATTTTATTTGCGGATCTGGAAAAGTAATCCAGATTTCATCTACTTCATTTTCTGCAAAAACATGCTCTACTAGCTCTATTTGCGTACGTATAAAAGCTACGTTTGGTATATTTTCTTCAATGGCTGTTTTTGCTCCTCGCCAAAAACGCGCACCTTTAATATCTATACCAATAAAGTTTTTGTTTGGATATTTTTTAGCTAAAGCAACGCTATACTCGCCTTTACCACAACCTAGTTCTAAAACTAAAGGATTGTTATTTTTAAAAAATGTAGCATTCCAATTCCCTTTTAATTTATATTCTGCATCTACAAGCTCTTCTCTTGTTGGCTGAAATACGTTTTTAAAAGTTTCGTTTTCTTTAAAGCGTTTAAGTTTATTTTTACTTCCCACAATTATTTAATGTTTTGGCAAAATTAAGGAAATATAATGAGCATAGTTTATGCTTATCTTTGTTTTTTATGAATACAAAAAAACGAATCTTAATTGCACCTCTAAATTGGGGACTTGGTCATGCCACACGATGCATACCAATTATTCATGCTTTGTTAAAAAATAATTTTGAAGTAGTGCTCGCTAGTGATGGAGTTGCTTTAATGTTATTAAAAAAGGAATTCCCTACACTAGAAGCTATAGAACTGCCTAGCTACAACATTGAATATGCTAAAAACGCAAAGCTGTTTAAATGGAAGCTATTAAAAGACACACCAAAGGTTTTAAAGGCGATTAAAGCCGAAAAAAAAGCACTTAAAACCATTATTGAAACCCATAATATTACTGGTGTTATTAGCGATAACAGATTGGGTTTACATAGCAAAAAAGTACCTTGTGTATTTATAAGCCATCAACTGCAAGTTTTAAGCGGAAGCACTACTTGGCTAAGCACTAAAATGCATCAAAAAATAATGAAACAATTTGATGTTTGTTGGGTTCCTGATAATTTAGGAACACCAAATTTAAGTGGAAAACTTGGTCATATTGATATTTCAGAACTACCTATACATTACCTAGGACCTTTAAGCAGGTTTTGTAAAAAAGAAACAAAAATAACAACCGATTTATTGGTTTTATTATCTGGACCAGAACCACAACGAACCCTTTTAGAAAACAAACTTTTTGAGGAGCTAAAAGCGTTCAAAGGAAAAATTGTTTTTGTTAAAGGTGTTATGGAAGAAACACAAACAAAAGCACAAGAAGGAAATTGGACCATTTATAATTTTATGACGAGCGCTTTACTAGAGCAAGCCATAAATGAAAGCGCATTGGTTTTATCGCGTTCTGGTTATACTACCATAATGGATTTAGCAAAATTAGAAAAGAAAGCTTTTTTTATACCAACTCCTGGGCAATTTGAGCAGGAATATTTAGCAAAAAGATTAGATAGTCTAGGTATTGTGCCTTATTGCAAACAAGAAGATTTTACTATTGAAAAACTACAAGCAGCAACGTTAAGTACAGGTTTAAAGCATTTTGATTATGAGATAAACTACAAGAAGTTATTCGGACTTTTCTAAGGTAAAAGAAAACTCACTTCCTACTTCAAACTCACTTTCTATATAAATTTTTTCATCATGCGCTTCAATAATATGTTTTACTATTGCTAAGCCCAACCCAGAACCTCCTTCTTTTCTAGAACCACTTTTATCTACTCTGTAAAAACGTTCAAATAATCTTGGTATGTGTTTTTCTTCAATACCTTCGCCATTATCTGTTACACGAATAATAATTTTATTTTTTATAAGGTTTTCTATACTCACTTCTGTGGTACCTTGCTGTCTTCCGTATTTAATAGAGTTTACTATAAGATTTGTTAACACTTGTTGTATACGTTCTTTATCTGCAATAACATATATAGGCTCTTTATAATCTACATCAAAGGTTAAGGTAATATGTTTTTTAGATGCTTTCATTTCAAAAAGCTCAAAAACACTTTTAATTAATTCAACAATATCAAAAGTTTCAATATTTAAACTTAAATCACCAATTTCTAATTTGGTAATCATATCTAAATCTCTAACAATATAAATAAGTCTATCTACACCTTTGTTAGCATTATTTAAATATTTTTCGCGTACATTTTTGTCTTTTATAGCACCATCTAAAAGGGTAAGAATATACCCTTGTACTGTAAATAAAGGCGTTTTAAGCTCGTGAGATACATTACCAAGAAATTCTTTTCGGTATTCTTCGCGCACTTTTAACATTTCTATCTCTAGCTTACGGTCTTTAGCAAACTTATCTATCTCTTTAGTAAGCGTTGCCATATCTGTAGTAATTCTTTCTTTTTTTAAAGTAGAAGACTCTAAAAGCGTAAGTTCATCATATACTTTTTTTACTCTTTTATATATAAATTGCTCTACACGATATTGAATAATAACAAACGAAGATATAAAACAAGTAATTGCTATATATATAATTTGTACCCAATCAAGCGTATAAAATTTATATAAAAAAACACCCATTAAGAGCGTTAAAAAACAAGTAATGTACGAAGCTGTTTTAAAAGCAAACTTGTACGTTTTTTTTAATTTTCTTTGCATTATTCTACAAACTTATAACCAACCCCTTTAACGGTTTTAAAGTAATCATCGCCAATTTTTTCTCTTAGCTTTCTAATATGTACATCTATGGTTCTACCACCAACTACTACTTCATTTCCCCAAACTTTATCTAGAATATCTTCGCGTTTAAAAACTTTTCCTGGTTTAGATGCTAATAAAGACAGCAACTCAAATTCTTTTCTTGGTAAAATAATCTCTTTGCCTTTAAGTTCTATTTTATATTCGTCTCTATTAATAACTAGGCTACCAATTTTAACAATATTTTCGCTAAGCTCGTCATTTTTAAAACGTCTTAATAAAGCTTTTACTTTACTCACTAAAACTTTTGGCTTTATAGGCTTTGTTATGTAGTCATCTGCTCCAGCATCAAAACCTGCCACTTGCGAGTAATCTTCGCCTCTAGCAGTTAAAAAGGTTATTATTGTTTTATCTAGATGCTCTATTTTTCTAATTTGCTCACATGCCTCAATGCCATCCATTTCTGGCATCATTACATCTAATATAATAAGTTGTGGCTTTTCCTTTTTTGCTTTTTTTACTGCCTGTAAACCATTTTCTGCAGTGATTACTTGATATCCTTCTGAGGTTAAATTATATCCTACAATTTCAAGAATGTCTGGTTCATCATCAACCAATAATATTTTAATGTCTTTCTTCTTCATTTATTTAAAGTAAAGTTAAGATAATGTAAAGATAAAATTAATCACAAAGATGCATAGGACTAAAGATACAAATAACATTATAATAACATAAGATTTCCTCTAACAAGTTTATACTCTATAAAATAGACATTATAAAGTATATTTCTAATATCTAAGTAGATAGCAAATGTTATCTTAGTGTGAATAAATAATTTTTCCTATGGCAAATAGTGAAATTTCTCATTATATTTGTATATTATATATAAACTATATTATTATGAAGAAAATTTACTTTTTATTATTATCTCTATTAATATCTACTGTTTCTTTTGGACAAGTGGTTATTAATGAAATTGACGCTGCCACTGTTGGTACTGACGTTGATGAATTTATTGAATTAAAAGGAACTCCTGGCGCTTCTCTAGATGGCTTAGTTGTTGTTTTATTTAACGGAAGTGGCGATACTAGCTATGCTGCTTTTGATTTAGATGGTAAAACACTAGACGCAAATGGTTTTTTTATTTTAGGGAATACACCTATTATCTCTGGTACTGATTTTGACATGGGAGCTAGCAATGTTTTACAAAACGGAGCAGATGCTGTAGCTATTTACAATGGCGATGATACAGATTTTGATACTGGTACAGCTGCTACTGTTACTAATTTAGTAGATGCTATTGTTTATGGAACTAATGATTCTGATGATGTTGATTTATTAGCTGCTTTAGGAGAAACTGTTCAATATGATGAAAGTTTAAATGGTGCTCAAGACACAGAGTCTTTACAATTAAATGCTGCTGGAACAGCATACGAAACAAAAGCTCCTACTTTTAGACTAGAAAACGATGCTGCTGTTTGTGAATTAAGTTTTACTGGTACTTCTGCAATATGTGATGTCTTTACTGTTGGTACAGATACGTATACTGCAACACTTAGTTTTACTGGTGGAGGAACTAGTACATATACTGTAACTGCAGATTCTGGAACAGTTGATTTAACAAGTGGAGACCCTTCTACAGATGCTTCTGGTACAATTACAATTACTGGTGTTTCTGAAGGTACAGATGTGGTTATCTCTATTACAGATGGTTCTCTTTGTGATTTAGAAGAAACCATTACAACTCCTATTTGTGAACCATCAAATACATTACCAATTTATGAAGGATTTGATTATACTGTAGGTGCTGACCTTGGTGATCAACCAAACTGGGATAATTATAGTGGTAGCAGTAATCCTATTGATGTAGTTGCTGGAAGTTTATCTTATCCTAACTTATTAGCTTCTACTGGAAATGCTGTTTATCTTGAAGGAGGTAGCATAGATTCTGAAATTACTTTTACTCCTGTTACAACTGGAGATGTTTTTTCTTCATTTATTATTAATGTAACAGATCTTTCAAACATTACAGACCTAACAGATGGTGGGTATTCTGTTATTCTTGGTAGTTTTGATGTTAGATTATGGATACACCCAGATACAGATCCTGTAGGAACAACTTATGATATAGCTATAACTAATGCAAGTTCTGGTTCTGATTTTACAGCAGAGAAATTTGATGTTGGTGAAGATGTATTTATTGTCATGAGTTACAATGTTGAAACTGGTGTTGTAAACGGTTGGATTAATCCTGCTGGTAGTGACTTAGGAGGTTCTGCTCCTGCTGCTTTAATAACAGCTACAGATTCTAGTGTTAGTACTTCTATAGATACTTTTGCTTTAAGACAAGACTCTACAGGAGAAACTGCTGGAATGATTTTTGACGAATTACGTATAGGTACTTCATGGGCTGACGTAACACCAAACACTTTATCTACACCAAGCTTAAACAAAACTACTTTTGCGGTATATCCTAACCCTGTTACAAATGGTTTAGTTACTATTTCTAGTACATCTAATGAAGTAATTTCTGTTGCTGTTTATGATATTCTTGGAAAACAAGTTTTAAACCAAGAAGTAAGCAACAACACATTAAATGTTTCTGCTTTAACTAGCGGTGTATATCTTGTAAAATTAGAACAAAACGGAAACGTTTCTACTAAAAAATTAGTAGTGAAATAAAACGTTCTAGATATTTAATACTCTAAAGCGCTACTTAAAAAAGTAGCGCTTTTTTTATATCTAATTTTAAGATTTCATTAATTAATTGTCTCCTTAATTTTAATATTTAAAAAGGTAAGAAAATACACCTCTATAAAGGACTACCAACTACTTAAAAAGTATATTTTTGCGCAACTTAAATTATATAAACAAACATTAATGAAAAAAATTTACTTATTGCTTATTGCAATGACTGCTTTAAGCGCTTCGGCACAAACTACTATTGACTTTGATGATGCAGCTAATTGGTCAGCAGGATCAGGTTACACGACTAGAACTTATGAAGAAGGCTTATTCTCTTTTACAAGCGTAAACAACTTGCGAGAATCAGGCGCAAAGACATATGGAGGTTCTGGATATGCTTCTAGATTGCAAAACAATTCTAGTTCAGAATTAACAGCAACAATCGCTACTGGAGGTGTAGATGCATTTTCAGTACAGGTAAGAGCATGGGACAATAATCCTTCACCAGATTTTGCTTTAGAGTATTCTGTAAATGGTGGAACATCTTGGACTAATGTTGCTACAATAAACAACACTACTTTAAATGACACAACTGATTATGTTAGCTTCGGAGCAACTATTGCTAACCCTAATGATGGCATCATGATTAGATTTAAGTCTAACGGTTCGACAGAAAGAATTATTATAGACAATTTTACATGGACAGGTTTTAGCAGTAACTGTGGTATATCTTTTAATACAGCTGCCTATACTTGTTCAACAAATACTTTTGGAGATAACAACGATGGAGTTACCATTAGCATTCCTTACACAGGAATAGATGCAAACATAACAGATGTTACAACTACCTCTGGTGGTACTATAGCAGGTGATAATCCTGCAGTAACAGAAAACGGTACTATTACGCTTTCTGGTTTATCTGAAGGAGACGCTTGGGACATTCAATTAGTTGGTGGTGACTGTGCTGCAATTAATGCGTCTGGAATTGTACCTGCTAACCACTGTGATCCTTCTTTAAACACTTGTTTTGATATTAGCAACGGTACAGAAAACTTTGAAATATTTAATGCTGAAACTAGTACTGTTTGGGAAGAAAATAACGGAACATACTCTGCAAACGGTTACTGTGGAAGCGGTTGTGAAATTGCCGTAAACGGATGGTTAGTTTTTGGACCACTAGATGTAACTTCCGTTTCTGGATTACTATTAAAGTTTGATGCTTATGAAGACTATAGTGATACACCTTTAGCTATAAACTATACAAGTAATTATGATGGTTGTCCTTCAAATACAACATGGACTAACGCACAAACATTAACAGGAGATGATGAAGGAGCTATTGAAATAAACCTTTCTGCTGCAACTGGAACAGCATTTTATATTGGTATACAATACCTTGATGATGGTATAGACGGTTACTCAGACTGGGAATTATCTAATATAGAACTAGCAACTTATGGAGCTTGCCCTGTATTAGGAACAAGAACTGCTGCAGATTGCTCTACACTTTCTACTGTAGAAACAACAGCAGATGTGTTTTCTATATTCCCTAACCCAGTTACAAACGGTTTAGTAAACATTACTAGCAAATCTAACGCAACTATTACGGTAAATGTTTTTGATATACTTGGAAAACAAGTAATCAACCAAACCGTAAATAACAATACATTAAATGTTTCTGCTTTAAATAGTGGAGTATATATATTAAAATTAGAACAAAACGGAAATGCTTCGACTAAGAAATTAGTTATTAAATAGTATCTTTATTTAGTTATTATTAAAAGGGCTAGTATATTTTACTAGCCCTTTTTTTTTGCAATACACATAGCCACTTCATTTTAAAAGTTACCTACTATTCCTGATGGAATGGCATAATTTTTGCCTCAACAAACACAAACAAATTTATTGATTATGAAAAAAATTTACTTGTTATTATTTACTCTATGCAGCATTACTGCAGCTATTGGTCAAAATGAAATTACAGAATTCTCCATATACCCAAACCCTGTAACCAATGGTGTAGTAAACATTAAATCTAGCAATAACGAAGCTATTTCTGTTTCTGTTTACAATATTTTAGGAAAACAAGTATTAGCACAAAACGTAACCAATCAAACTTTAAATGTTTCTAGTTTAAATGCAGGAGTGTATGTTTTAAAATTAACACAAAACGGAAATAGCATAGCTAAAAAATTAGTAATTAAATAATTTCCTTTTACATTATATAAAAAGCGTTACTCTATAGAGCAACGCTTTTTTATTTTACATACTTTTGTTATTCATTAAAAAGCCATGATTAATACAGAGAATAT
>Ga0209121_10004442_pt1 | contig 13090 bp, 9 predicted proteins | sample Cruoilmetagenom3_FD_187292 | JGI IMG/M metagenome (GOLD analysis project Ga0209121, IMG submission 187292) | Oil polluted marine microbial communities from Coal Oil Point, Santa Barbara, California, USA - Sample 3 (SPAdes) (version 2) | ecosystem: Environmental > Aquatic > Marine > Oil seeps ... | reverse complement strand
TGATAAGTCTCCAAAGTTAGGGCGGCGATCCTCCAAGGGTGTAAGCGCCGCGTGAAGACTGGCCTATAAGATAGATTTGCGCAAATGGGAAGGGGGGATTTCGGGGTCTAAAGAAAATCGACTTTAGGCACTTATCGCCTGATACAGTTTTTCAACGGGTTTAGGGAATGTTGCCTCGGCGCGTTCCAAAAACGGCTTTGCCTCTTCAAATCTCTTTTCCTCAACCAATAGAGTGGCCAAGCGCAGCGCCGGGGGCGGTGAAAGCGGCGCACGTTCTTCCGCTTTTAGAAAGTATTCAACCGCTTTTTCAGATTGGTTTCGGGCCTGACTAATATCAGCCAACCGCCGCCACTTGTCTTCGGTGTCATGTAGCTTAACGGCCTGTAGCATCGCTGCTTCCGCTTTTGAAAATTCTTTGGCATCGAATTTGACAATCGAAACCTCTCGCAAAAGGTTTGCAATTGTGGTTGCGCGACCACGGAGTTTCAGGATGTCTGGAATATCCGCGTCAATAAGGGCACTGGCGCGCTCGGCCTGCAGGGTGGCCGAGAGAATTTTGTAAATTGCGAGCGCGGTTTCCGGGTTGAATCGCTGCGATGGCTTCTGGCCCTCGTATTGCTTTACGATTTCTTCGTCGACAATATATTTGCGCAGAAAATTCAGGTATGAACAGGCATAGATGAGGTGAGAAGACTCCGCAGCGCAAGGGGGAAGGTTGGCGATTTTCTGATCAACTAAATGACCAAGGTTTCCGGCACCCATGATATCAAAAAATCGTTGGAGACCAGCGCCATCATTCGCGGTAGCCTGACAATTTTCAAGCTGCTCAGGGGTGATTGCGGCCTTATGTGTGCGCATAACCATGTCTGATCCGGGCTCGGTTGCTGCGGCTACCCTATAGCTCAAACGGCTTGTGTAGCCTTCTTTGACATCGGTAAAAAAGAGAAGCCGCCCGTCGCGCCAGCAAGGCAAAAATACGTGTGGCAATTCTACTGCGGGCATTCGGATATCCAGTCTTGAAATATTGTTTGCCTAACTTTACTGCGAAGCTCGCGGGAAGTGAATGAAAAACATAAACAATTGATTAATGGTTTTCAGACTATAAGAAAATAAATCTCAATCTTTGACTACTATCTAAAATGGTATAACATCACGTAGTTGTATTGATTATGTTTGTTTTATTGGTAAGAGTCATATCTATGAAAAAAGTTGTAATGCACGTTGGTCCGTCAAAGACTGCAAGCACAACCGTGCAGAAATTTCTATCCGAATATGAAGGGCCTGCGGAGTTTTTATATCCGCGTTGGGGGTGGACCCGTCCGGATGCCGGGCACCATAACCTCGCCTACGAAATGCGGAATGATGCACGGTTTAGCCCGGAACTCGGGGGCCTTGACCGATTGTCCGAGGATCTATCCAACGGGCAATCCCTATTTTTGTCGTCAGAAGACTTCCCAATTTTTGCCCCTGCGGTGAAAACCGTGAAAGACGTGTGCGATAAATTCGATTTTGAACTCGAATTACTGTTTTTTGTGCGGGATCCGATTGCACGGTTGAATTCGATGTATACGCAGCAGATCAAAACATTTGTTGAAAACAGCCCCTTTCCAGATTTTATTGCTCGCGCAAAGCGCGAAGACAAACTGGCGCTACGCCGCAACGTAAAAAACCCGTTGGAAAAAATGGGTGTGAAGGTTCGGTTTATGCCGTTCATCGGCCCCAAATTAAACCAGATTTTTGCTGAAATGTGCGAAAGCTACGGGTTCAGAGCCAACAAAGAGGAGTTTGAGCACACCAACCCGGCACCCTCTCCTGAAGAAATCGCGCTTTACCGGCAAATCGGCCATCTCATGAAGGAATCAGAGGTAAACCACTGGGTTGCGAGCAACCGGTTTCGGGAGAAATACGGGTTCAACACCAAGTATTTCGGATTTGACCAGTGGCTGATCGACGAAGTTAGAGAGTATCTGGAAGAGGAATACGATGATATGGCGGAGCTTGGCGTGGTAGACTACGTTGACGAATTAACGGCCACATTTTGGAAGCCCAAACCAAAAAATACAAACATTGCGGACCAAGACAAATTTCGGGATTTCAAAAACGACATTAGCGCGTTCATGCAGATTTGAACGGGCTTATTAGGTCGTTCATCTCGCTCAGGAAGGCTTTGAAGCTCCGTTCGGCCTTCAATATTTCGTCTTGCTTGAGTGTTAGGGAGTTCCCGAGCTTGGCGTTATCCAATAGCTTATTGATTTGCGCGACATAACTGTCGACATCGTCCGGGTCGGTTACATAAAGCGGCCAGTCAGCTCCCAGAAATCCGGCAATTCCGCCGATATTGGGGGTTACAATTGGCAGGCCGAGCGAGCCAATTTCCAACAAGATATTTGGTGTGCCGTCAAATTTTGACGTATAGAGGAACGCGAAACACTCCTTAGTGGGCAGCTCTTCAATGTTGAAAAACTCACCCATCAAGCTCACGTTTTCAGGCATGTTTTCCCAGTTGATCTGATCGTCGCCAAGCACTTGCCGGCCATACATCAAAAATTCAACTTCGGGGAGCTTGGCCGCGATTTCGGCAACGATCCCCGGATTTTTCTGGCTATCAAAACGGCTTGCCCACAATACTTTCTGCTTTGGGGCTTTGCTCTTTGACCTTGGCCGCATTTTTTCAATTGGATACTTAAGAGCCGTCGACTGCGCCGCCGGAAGCATATAGGCCTTTGCCATCTCGCCAAGATACCAATCATTGTCAAAAACAAACAGATCCACCACATCAATAATATTCGGGATTTCGCGAAAATATCCGTCGTAGTTACCGGCGGGGTGAATGTGGGGGCAAAAGGCGGATACAAAGATAGTATTACAGGCTTTGCGGATACGTTTTTTTGTGTTTGGGTGATTAAGAGCGCTATACCCTATGAAGGAGTGGATAAGGTGCATAAAGTTGGGCTGAATGGTTTCAATTGCGGCCGTTAGAATTTCGACACGGTCGTCCCGCGAAATCTTGGCATATGGCCTGCCCATTGTTTCTTCATATAGGTCCGGCAGGTTAAGAATATCGAAGTTTTCTGCGGCGAATCTGTTGGTGATATTTGGATTGTCAGCCAGAATTACAAGCGGGTTGTGGCCAAGCTGTTTTAAGGCTTTATAATGCCACATGCCAACCAGCTCGGCCCCGCCGGACTCCAGCCAAGGCAACACGATAATGTAGTCGTAATTTTCTGAGTAATGTTCCGAGATAATGTCCGTTATCGCCAATAACCCCGTTGCCTTTGGCTCGGCCCATTGCAGTTTGTGGTCCAGAATTTCCGGAAGCGGCCCCTGACCCGGGAACTGAGTGGCATTTTTGGCAACTTGGGCCAGTGCAAAGGCCGAAAGCGAAGAGGAGTCCTGCAAGCCTTGGCTGTTTTCAACCACACCTTTGTGAAGGGCATCCTCGCCCTTTGCCATGGCGCTATATACGCCCGTATCTATCGTGCCTTTGCGCCACCACCAGTTGATGCTGTCTTGCTGGTTCGAGAAGAATAGCCAGTCTGACCAGTTTGCAGGAACATCAGCTTCACTGGGAATTTTACGCCCTTCGGGCTGCCCGTGATCAAGGTAATGCATACCCAGTTCAAAATCATCCAGGCCGCTTTTGGCCCAGCGCTCGATCAGGTCGCCATAGGCCTGCCAATAGGCCTTGAACTCATCACTGCTCATTGCTTTTCACCGTCGGATTGGCTGGGCATAGCCACTGCCAATGTTTCGTTGCAGGTGCTTACCATTTTTTCGGGTTGCTTGCAGTAATTATAGAGGAGTCTGGCCGTTTCCAGCGCCGTTTTCGGGTGTCTTTTTGACAACCGCTCGCGCGTCATCACAACCAGCGGCGGAATCTCTCCCGCCGAAAGCTGGTCATACCAGCCGGAAAACACCCATTTTGCTTCGGAGTAATTGTGCCACCGGCTCCTGTATTCACCGTTCTCTTTGCGAGAAAGTGAAATCTGCGGCGGGACAAGCCAGATATGTTCGTTGTTGCGCAAAAACCCATGAGCTTCATGGTACCATTCCGGCGCGATCCACGTGTCGGTGCTTTGGTAGAGAAAAAAACGTTTGTGCTCATAGGTGATTGTGCTCACCGAGATTGAATGCTCGGATTCAGTCTTAACACTAAGGTGTGTGTCGGCGGGAAGGTGCATCGGCGCGCTTTCCGCGCAAAGCCGCTCGGGTGCTGCCAGAATTTCTTCAAGACTAACTTCCGGATTGCCCGACAGTTCACGATATCTGAACCGTGTTATATCATTAAATGCCTGTTCGACCTGCTCTGGAAGTTCAGCCAAAGCCCAATCGGTCGAAGCATGCAGCTTTTCGATGAGGTCAGGCCGAGCCACAACCTTGTAGGTTTTACCGGCATGAGCTTTTGCAAAACCAGCGTTTTGCGCAACGTTATGCATGGCCGGCGAAAGAACATCGAATCTGGCATCGGTCAGAAGGCTGATGGTTTGCGTGTAGTTCTCAAGCAGAACGCGGTGAAACTCGGTGAAAAGCTGGTTAAAAATATCGGAGCCGAGGTCGAGGATAATCGCGCCCTGATACTGCACAATAGGTCTCATCATGAGCCTGTTAAAGTACCAGTCCTCGGTTTTGAAATATTGCTCGACATGATTGGTGCAAATTAGCTTGGCGCCAAAACGCTCGCGCAAGCCAAGCTCCGATAAAACCAGCTCGCCTTCATCCACAATCAAAACCGGTTGATGGGATTGGCCGTTATAATCGGAGGCGGCCTGTAGGATCAGCTCAATCATTTTGTCAGCCGCGCGCAGATTTTTCTCAGTGGCAAAGATAAAAATCTTGGGCCGCTCGTCCATGCCTTGCATGAAATACTGTGTGGCGCTGACAACATTATAGTGCAGGTTAGGCAGGAGAGCGCGCAATGCACCCGGTTTAAAGGCGCGGAAATCCGTTATCAGAGATTCAAATTCGCCTTGGGTTTCAACCTCGTCCCAAAACCAGCCGGGCGGATTGCCGTCTCCCAGAACCGGTTCGCCCTTGCGCACGATAGTGTCCGCAAATGCGCGAGGCTTTTCGGGTTGTTTTGCCCTTTGGGTTTCAAGCGCCAAGATGTTTTCGGGGGCAAACAGGGGAGAGGCATCATGGATCATGCCGGGCGTTAGCCCCAAGCTGGTGATTGCCGGTTTAACACGATAAAAACAAATTGTTTCAGGAAGGTAGCTATGCCGGATACCCTGTTGAATCGTGTGGCAAGACCAAGTCCAGTCTTCGTTCCCGATCCCTGTACGCTTGTTGTTATAGGGCATCGGGATTTCGTCAAACAACTTCCGGTTCAGGACCGATTTGTTGGAGTAATACCACTCCGAAGCCAAAAACAGCGGATGAAAGCGCGGATCGGCTGAGTCGATCATCTGGCGAACGTTTTGTTCGTTTCCGAAGCGGGCAAAGATGGAAGTGTGATAAACCGTCCGTTCATCAATTTCGCCACGTGCCGCCATTTCAAAAAACTGTAAAAACCAGTTTGAGGAAAACAGGTCGTCACCGTCGTGCAAGAAAACCCAGTCAAAGCTGGCCTGTGCGATGCCAAATTCGCGTGAGGCCCCGAGGTCCCCGAATTCAGCCGGAATAATCCGGTCAATAACCGCGCTGAACCCTTCCGCAATGGTTAGAGTTTCCTGATCGGCATTATCCGCTATGGCGATAACCTCAAGGGAATAGCCAGCCTCAATGGCGCGCTCTTTGGCGCGCGCAATGCTGCGCAGAGTCGGCACAAGCAGCACACCCTCTCGGTGGATGTTAATAATGGCCGAGGCATGAACCAATAAACAGGCTTTCTGTAGCGATCAATTGTCAGGGTGAATTGACCAAAAAAAGATAGGCGATGCAATCCCTACATTGCTTTAAAAGTGAGCGTAGGGCTTGCCAGCTCCAGCTTTCCGGCTTTCTTTGCGGTTATGACCAGTGAATTGGGTCCGTCATTCCAAATTGGCCCCCAGCGCATTCTATAGGACTGCTTTTCTTTCAAGACTCGCACGTTGCGGCCTTCGAGATGGAGCGCCAGCGCATCTTCTTTTGAGGCGTGTTGCAGGCTCACGCTAATTTGGGTGGTTTGTTCTGGGTTGCTGGCGATTATCGAAAAAATTCCGTATGTGAAGCTCTCACCGGCCGAAAGTTCAAAAATTCTGGCTTCGTCTATCTCGATTTGCACGGGTTTTGCCGCAGAACAAGTGAGCTTCTCCGGATCTCCCAGAATTAGGTCAATCGCGTGAATATCCGTTATCCCGCTATTTTCACTTGGTTTGACCGCCAGACCGATCCTGCGAAAGTTACCACGCCAGACAGGCTCCGCCTCAAATCCGAGCAACTTTTGTGACGGAGCAGATGATTGGAAGGCCAGAAGGGAAACATGGGGTGCAGGACTCATGCACATTGAAAGATCAGATCTCGCGATGCGCGTAATCAATTTTGACAGGAGATCTGAATCGTCAGATGTCGAAATCTGGACGAGATCATTCTTGTGGAGCATCAGGCACTGTGGGCAAATCCGTGGTTCCGCGAGGCTCATCGTATCGAATTTACCGGGGTAGACGACAAGCCGTCCGGTTTGGGTATCCAGCCCGTTGGAAGCGTAAACCACGCCGGGTTGAACGGTTTTTGCACCTTGCTCGATAAAATCAACTTGAGGCAGGCTATCGGGCGAACAAAGGACCACGGCATCTTCTGTGAAGTCCCGCGCGATTGTCTGCCACTGCCTGCTTTTAAAGTCACCCTCGGTTAACCTGTGGTGGATGAAATCTGATTTGCCCGGCGCAAGCTGAAAACTTCCAAAAGTCTCAACCTTGATACCCAGCGCTTTTAGCGCCTCCAAATGAGCCGAAATGTTTGAAAGCTCTGGTAGTCCCGCTACCGGCCCAACAAGGACCGCCACTTCGACCGCAGTTTGCGGTTTTGGCACAGGCTTGGCACGGGCAAAATAGGGAGCCGTTGATGCAATGTTTACCGGCGCGGATGGCATCCAGGTTCTTGATGTCTCCATAACATCGGCCAGCCCTTCCGGGCTTGGCTCAAAGAGCAAACAATTCTCTTGGTTGATCCAGTGCGGGTTATCTCCAAATGCAAGGCAATCACTGGCCAATAATAACGGACGACCTGCCGCAGAAGCTTCATAGGCCAGTACACAAAGGCTCTCCAGTTTGGACGGCTGAACAATGATTCCGTTTCGGATGGCCTCAAGGCGCTCTTTTTGCGAAACATTTGTTTGGATTTGAATGCGGCTCCGGTATCGCGCCGGCACCATGAGGCGCAGAGAATCGATATATTCGGGATCAAACCCATAGGATATAAGCCTGAAGTTTCCGAGGAAATCACTTCCCCGATCCAGCAAAGTGATCGCGGCTTTTATGAACAAGTCCGGTCGCTTAAAGGGCTGGAAACGCGAGGTGAAAATGAAGTCCTTCCCAGCTTCTGCGCTGGCAGGCGCAGCACTCGGTGGCCAGATAACCGGCGGGAATTCAATTTCGACCTTTTCGTCCCACTCTTGCTCAAACCCGAAATGGATACGGTTAAAACGTGCGATGGTCGGAAGATGCGCAACTACCCGATCGGCATGTTGCAAGGCGAAGCGCTCCATTTCGAGACGGGGCGCCAACCAGTCATTTTGCGCATGATGAAACGGTTCTGCGGTGATGATCGCGGAAAGACTGGAGTGGATTCTACAGGTAATTTCCGTTTGCTCAAACGCGTATCCAGCCCGTTTGGCCTGCAAAACGATGGAGCCGAGGCCCATGTGGTCGGGAATTTCGATGTGATCAAGCCCGCCACAGCTTTCGCTAACCGCCAGAACCGCGTCAAGAATTTTGAGCTCTTTGGTGAAGGGTTCTTCATGTTTGGGGAAAATCGAAGATACACGGAGATCTTCCAGTTTAAACCGACCGGCAATCTCTCTGTTTGGCCGAAAATATTGGAGCGTTGCAATGCCGGCAAAATGATCCGGGAGCGATTGGTCGGCACGGCGTTCCTGAGCCAGAACTACAAATATTTCTAACGAACCATCCAGGTCTTTAGCCTGATGAATTACATTATGCATCAAACGGGCAATACCGCCACGGTTGGCAGGGTATAGTTCATCCAGTATGAAACAGACTTTGGTCAAATGCGGTGCCTTCAGGTAGAGACCCCCACATTAGAGCGCTTTGATGCGTTTCGATAGTCTAATCAGCAGGATTGAAATGAATAACCGTATGGGGTGACAGATATGTTGATTCGAGTGCTTGCGTCGGAGTCGGATAAGCCAAAACGGAGCGGCACAACATCAATGAACTTCAAGGTTGGCAAAACATATCCTGCACCCAGAAAATAGCTGCCCACGCGCGCCGTCGCTTCATAATATCCCGTGACATCTTCGCCGAAATCGTCTTCCGTCAAGGATACATTCCCGTCGGAATCCGTTGTCATCTGAGCGAGGACCTGCCACTTGCCGTCATGAATTTTTTGAAATTCAACGTCGATGTCAGAGATGGCGATTCCGCGGATTGTATCGAAAAAGCTTAGGGTTAGCTGTACCATTTTGAGCGTCTTTCACAATTGGGGCGTTAAGCTTCTTCGTCTGCCGAAACTTGCGATGTAAAACTGGTTGTATACCCGTGCGGTGTCATCGAAACATTGATGGAAATATCGGCTGTTGCGGGTTCCAAACCGAACCTTAACGGTAGAATGTCCACAAGCTTTATTGCGGGGAGGTCACGGCCGGTTTTCTCAAAATAGGCACCTAAAAATATGAGGGTTTCATAATATCCACCATCGGATAAGTCGGCACCGTCACAGAGTTCTGCATAGCCATTGGTTTGGGTTTCAGCGTCGGGCAACTGAACCCACTCGCCGTCAACAATTTTTCGGGTTTGAACAGAAACGCCTTCGGCCATTTTTCCGGATGCGACATCAAAAACATTGATGGATAAAGTAGCCAATGCGATTTTCCTTAGGCCTGTTAAACGTGTCCAACTTTTAAGTTGGCGGCTTGTAACTTTCAACCGGAATTATTGACAAAATTAATGAATTCGCACAAATTTTTTGAATTATTGCAATAGCTTCACATTTATTTCCGAAACCAAAATGCTGAATGGATGATTGCGTTTTTTTGTGAGGCGCTTAAAGTATTTTGGCATTGAATACCGAAGGTTTTTTGGCAAGGAATGACAAGTATGGGACAAAAAACGCCTTTTCGTTTATTGGCGAGCCAGAGTCTTCCGGTCAAAAATTTTCCAGAGGCGTTGGAGATTCTTCATTTGGAAGACTGGATATCGCAAGATCCGGTTCTTTGGGTTGGCAATCATCCGCTTTGTGCGCTTGTCGCTGAATCCGACATGCAGAAATACGCGCGCACCGCGTTGGCAGACCATTTTAGACAGATGAACGTCACGGTTGTCGAGGTCGAGGACGAGGCCTCGGAAGACGCTCTTGTCCAACTGGTCCTCACTCAGGTTTTGGCCGCAATGAAGGATTCTAGAGCCGCCGAAAATTCTCTAAGGTCGGAAAGCGCCGCGCTACGGGCTGACTATATGCAGCTCCAGCAAAGCTTTGTTGCCACGGAAGATTTTCTCTATAATGCGTTTGCGCCCAGTTTTGTATGTGCGCGGGAGTGGCAACCTCTCATAGAGCAGGAAAAGCCGGTCCTTGATCTCGGAGATGGTTCAGTTATCCAGCGCCTGCCTGTCGGTTCAAAAGGGTTGGTCGCGGTTGATGTCTGGATGACCGGTGCAGGTGTGGCTTCGTTAACCCTTTGTCGCCAAAATGGAGCCTCGTTTGGCTCGGAATTTGAGTTGAAAGCAGAAAAATCGGGCTGGGTTAGGGCACAATTGGAAACGCCTCTTGAAGGCTTGGAAGAGGATGTCTGGATAAGTGTGAGAGGGATTGCGGTGCTGGCTCTGGCACAACCCGGGTGCTTGCAACCGCTGTTCGCCCGGCAAGAAAACGTCGCCTCCACCTCCCCGCTTGCCATGCGGGTCTGGAAGGGGCTGCCGGGTGTTCGTGTGCCGGAAACCAAACCGGGGCCGCAACGACACATCATTCCGGCCTCGGACCTGCCCGACCCGCAGGTGCAAGGTGGCGGGCGCGTCAAGCGCTTGCGTGGGCGCGACGCATTCGCGCTCCTTCCGGCACATAATGGCCGGCTGGATTTGGTTTTCAAAGCTGTGCCTATCTCCGCTGCGGCAAATGTTGCTATCTTTGCCCAGAACTTCGGCCCTGAAACCGTAAGGCTTTCGATCTCGTTGTCGGAAGAGTCAAATGCACGTCCGATCTATTTACAGGCAGAGTGCCACGGGCAATGTGATCTTGACATTCCTTCGCCCGGTCCGGTTGATATCTACGTCAAATTGCAGGCGCCTTCACCTGTCGCAAGTGTGTTTATTCGTGGGTTAGAGATCTGTCCGGTGGTTGGGTAAATGGCTAAAATCGGGGTCATCATTCCTGTAAGGCGCCTGCCGGCATTGGCGGACGAAGCCATCCGCTCCTGTGTGGCACAACGGCATGGGCCCGATTTCCGGATCATTCTGGTAAATGACGGGTGTGAGTGTGAAGAAACCCGGCGCTGTCTAGAAAGCTGGAACGCCGCTTATCCCGACCAAATCACGCTTTTGAGCCAAGCCCGTCAAGGCCTGAGCAGGGCGCGCAATGCCGGAGTCGAATTTGCGTTGAAAGATCCGGAGACCGACGCGATCTTCTTTCTAGATGCAGAGAACCGGCTTGACCCCAACGCGCTCGCGGTTTTTGGCGAATTGCTGGCGGATAAAAGCGAAGCGGGGTGGTTTTTTCCTCAAGTTGACCGGTTTGGCGTTGAGGCCAATATCTCAAACGGTGGGGCGTGGTCGCTGGCGTTGCTGGCGGCAGGGGGGTATTGCGAAACCGGCGGGCTGGTGCGGCGCAAAGTATTTGAAACTGGATTGCGGTTTGACCCCTCGTTTGCAGGGCGTGCAGCAAGTTGGGATTTCTGGCTTGGGGCCGCCAAGCAAGGTTTTACGGGCGAACCGATCACGCAAAGCACCGTGCGTTTTCGAGCGCATATAGCGGCGGATGCCAGAGACTTTGACGCTGCAATTCTGGCACAAATCGAGAAAAAACATGCTTGGTTGTTCAGTACAAAAAGATTGTCCGATGCCTGGAACGCGGAGTGGCCCCGTTTTGCCATGGTCAGCACAAACGGTGAATTTTCTATCGGGTCAGAGCCCGCAGTATCCGGCCAGATAACCGGTGAGCAGTTCATCGCGCGGGTTTTTAACAATCGCGCGAATCCGGCCGAAAGCCGGTTTCCGCCAATGCTGGTTTTTTATGCGCCCGAAGCGCTGAAATATCTGGAAGACGCCAAGCTGCTAGATAGCTGCTTTTATCAATTGGAAGGGGCTCTGCGAGATAGCCCCGCAGCGGCTGTCACCTTAACTGACGGGTCCCGCAATTTTTCGATCGGGTCAAAAACCCGAGACTCTGAGGGCGCGCTCCTTGCCGGTTGCGACATTATTGCGATCTCGGTGCATCACCTGAACGCGGCGCTGGATCAGGGCGAAATGGAGAACATTATCTCCTATCTGATCGAAAATGTGTCGGTTGTTCCCATAACTATCGAACTGCCGGAACACAGAAAAGAAAGCGGATCAGCCCTTGATGCACTGATGGACGTGGTTGGCAGGTTAATCCTGTCACCCATGTCGCAAGTGTCTTCTTCGCAATACCGAAACTGGCGTGCGCAAGCCTATGTTCCGGTTCGCGAGGCTGTCATCAAACACAATGCAGGTGGTCGGCCCGCTCTTTCGCCCCTGCCGGAAGGGCGGCATGTGGGGTTTGTGATACAGGTTTTTCATTTCGGCGGCATAGAGAAGTGCTTGGTTGCGCTGGCGCGAGAATTGGTCTCAAAAGGCATTTTCTGCCACTTGTTTATCTATGGGAACGATAGATTAGACGCCGCCGACTGGATGTTTGAACCGTTCAGCAAAATCTGGGTTCTCAACCATGCGGCATTGAGGGATTGGCAGGGGCCTAGATACCTCGGCGCAAGCGGTTCCGAGCACCCCGGTGATGAGGTGTTGGGAGATGCTTTAGGCCCGTTAACGCAGATGGATGCCGTGGTTAATTGTGGTGCCGGCGTAATGTTCCATGGGCTTGCTGCGCTCGGAAGGCACGGCATTAAAACGGCAAACTGGGAACACATGACCGAGCGCACAGTTTATGGCAGAAGCAGCGGTTCGCCTTATGTTTCGGTCAGCCACGAGGCGGAGTGCGACAAAATCTTCACTTGTTCGAACCAGCTTGCAACCCGAATGGCGGCGCAGGGGGTGCCTCGCAATAAATTGCTGCCGCTTCCAAATGGTCCGGGTTACGTCGAAAAAGGTCCAACAAAGCGCGAGGCGCCTGCCGACAGGATTCGCGTAGGTTTTCTGGGCCGGTTTGACCCGCAAAAACAGGTCGAAAAGTTCATCGAAGTGGCTCAAGTTCTGCGCAATGAAATTGACTTTAAAGCAACCGGGGGTGCGGTGCTCGGCGAGCCAGTTGAATTTCCGGAATGGCTGAAACCTGCTCCGCCTATCAAAAGCCGCGCCGGGCTGGATGAGTTCTATGCATCCATTGATGTCTTGATCCTGCCGTCGCGAGATGAGGGGTTACCGCTCACCATTCTGGAAGCCCAGCGCGCTGGCGTGGTTGTGTTGGCGAGCGATGTGGGCGCGGTTAATGAAGCCATTACCGATGGTGAAACCGGCATTCTCTTGCGGCCGGAACATGTGGTTGCTGATGCGGTTGCCACTCTGCAAAAGCTAAACGAAGACCGTGAGGCGCTAGTCCGGATCGCTCAAAACGCAGCAGGCAAACCGGATCAGTGGCAACAAAATGCAGAGCGCTTCATCGATTCCCTGCTTTGAACAAAATTCCACCCATTCCCGCTTGCATCAGCTCGCAACAAGCGCTATCCCATCGCTGCACTGTATAGGGGTTTAGCTCAGTTGGTAGAGCGACGGTCTCCAAAACCGTAGGTCAAGAGTTCGAGTCTCTTAGCCCCTGCCAGTGTAGCCTACGAATTTACGGCGTAGGAAAATCTTTTACCTTGAGTTTC
>Ga0209121_10004441_pt1 | contig 13090 bp, 9 predicted proteins | sample Cruoilmetagenom3_FD_187292 | JGI IMG/M metagenome (GOLD analysis project Ga0209121, IMG submission 187292) | Oil polluted marine microbial communities from Coal Oil Point, Santa Barbara, California, USA - Sample 3 (SPAdes) (version 2) | ecosystem: Environmental > Aquatic > Marine > Oil seeps ... | reverse complement strand
TCCATAAAAATTGGCGTAAAAGTTAAATTTTCGCCTTCACGTTTCATGAAACCATCTTTTACTTTCTTTCTCCAGTTCCATATTTTAGTTACATCTGCTTCAATAAAACTTTGCACGTGTGCACTTTTTTGAACAGACTCTACCATATGATGTGCAATAATTTTACCCATTCTTGTCATTTCAATAATTTCATCTTCACCATTTGAAATAACAGGAGCTGTCGCTGCTTTTGCAGATTTATTTTTAACAGGAGCAACACCATTAGCTGCTGCTGGAGCAACTGCTTTATTAGGTTGTGCACCTCTTGTATCTAAATAAGATAAAATATCATTTTTAGTAACACGTCCTTCTTTTCCTGTTCCAGGAATTGCATCTAGCTCTGCTTGAGCAATACCTTCTTTTTTTGCAATGTTTTTAACTAAAGGAGAATAAAAACGTTCACCACTTGTTATTACAGGAGCTGCTGTTTCTTGAGCAGCAACAACTGTTTGTGCTACTTCTGCTGCTACTTGCGCAGGAGCTTCTTCTTTTTTTGTTTCTTGTTTTGGAGCTGCAGTTGTAGTAGAAACATCTGCTTCTGTTTCTATAATAGCAATAGTTTGCCCAACCTGCACAACATCATCAACATTAAATAGTATTTCAACCAAAACACCATCTACTTCACTAGGCACTTCGCTATCTACTTTATCTGTAGCAATTTCTAATATTGCTTCATCTTCTTCAATAGTATCTCCAACTTGTTTTAACCATGAGGTAATTGTTGCTTCTGCAACACTCTCTCCCATTTTAGGTAATTTTAGTTCAAATTTTGCCATATTTATAATCTAAGCCTTAGTTTTTATTTGTGTTTTGCAAAATTAATAAAAAATGAACGAATTCATTCAATATTCATTAACTTTTAACAATCCTTTATTGTATTAAAAATGAAGAATTTCTCCACGATTTTGTGAATCGTTGCTTCCGATGATAAAATTAGAGCTTTTCGGAATAATTTTAAAAGTATGTGTATTATTTTTTTGTAATTGTAAAAAATACCCAATAATTTCTTTATAACTCAAGGTGTTAGCATCAAAAACAACTTCAGCATTTGGTTTTATATTTTTTACATCGTTTACTTTATACGCTTGAAAAGGTAGTTTTTTTATAAAACTAAGATCTTCATTATAGGTAAAAACAGCATAATTATTTATTGTTTTTAGTTCTATAGTGGACGCTTTTCTAAATCGTATAGCAAACTCAATACCTAACCATACTAAAGTATCAAAAACAACATTACTTTTAAAATGTTTCATGTAAAAAATCTGCATAGCTCCATAAAACCTTTTTGCATACTCAGCATCTTTTAAGGTGCTTTCTCCTTTGTAATGTATAATGGTAGTTTCTCCAAAATAAAAATTTTGATATCCTGCCTTTAATATTTTATAAGATAAATCTACATCTTCACCATACATAAAATAATCTTCATCAAAACCATTGACTTCATTATACACCTCTTTTTTTAAAAACATAAAGGCACCAACAAGAATGTCTGTTTCACCAACTTCATCTTCTTGCAAATTATTATTATAATAATTTTTAGCATAGCCAATCATTTTTTGAATGGCTACCTTTACCACAGGTACATTACGTTTACTTTCTGGAAGATAATTTCCGCTACCATCAATTAATCTGCATGCTACTGCACCTAACTGTTCTTGTTGCTCTGCAAATTTTAAAATTTTAGAAAAAGTATCTTCTGCTACTACCACATCTGGATTTAAAATACAAATGTATTCGCCTTTAGCTTGAGCTACACCAATATTATTTCCTTTTGAAAATCCTAAATTTTCTTTATTTTCAATCAGTTTTACATTTGGATACTTTTGCTTTACCATTGCACAACTATCATCTGCCGATAGATTATCTACTACAATAATTTCTGCATCTAAATTTGTAATGGCTGCTTGCACACTTTGTAGACATAGATCTAAAAAATAGCGAACGTTATAGTTTAATATGATTATGGAGAGTTTCAAATAAATAGTTACGATTTTAAAGAAGCTTCAAACGGAATTCTGTTAATAATACTTCTTCCTAGCGTTATTTCATCTGCATATTCTAACTCATCACCTACAGAAATTCCTCGTGCTATTGTAGATGTTAGCACATTATAGTCTTTAATTTGTTTAAAAATATAAAAATTGGTAGTATCGCCTTCCATAGTAGAACTTAAAGCAAAAATAAGTTCTTTTACCTGTCCTGATTTTACTTTTTCTACTAAAGATACTACGTTTAAATCATGAGGACCAATACCATCCATAGGTGAAATTTTTCCACCTAAAACATGATATAAACCTCTAAAAGAACTTGTGTTTTCTATAGCCATAACGTCTTTAACATCTTCTACAACACAAATTAATTCTTGATTTCTATGTGGATTTGCGCAAATTTCGCATAAATCTACATCACTAATATTATGGCAAGATTTACAAAACTTAATTTGAGTACGCATATTCTCTAATGCTTTAGAAAGTTTTAGAGTCTGTTCTTCAGGCTGTCTCAACAGATGTAAAACCAAACGTAAAGCCGTACGCTTACCAATACCTGGTAATTGCGACATTTCGTTTACTGCGTTTTCTAATAGTTTTGATGAAAATTCCATGGTTGCGAATTTAATATTTATTATCTAGTTGTTTAAGAATCTTTTTAAGTAATTTGCATTTTGCCCTCTTTTAAATAACATTTATGTCTGCTACTCAAATCATTTTACTCATAGCATCCTATTTTGGTGTGCTTATTTTAATCTCTTATTTAACAGGAAAAAAAACTGGTAACGACGCCTTTTTTAAAGGCAATAAACAATCTCCTTGGTATGTAGTTGCTTTTGGTATGATTGGAGCATCACTTTCTGGTGTAACGTTTATTTCTGTTCCTGGTTGGATTGAAGCTTCGCAGTTTAGCTACATGCAAGTAGTTTTAGGATACATTGTTGGGTATTTGGTTATTGGTACAGTTTTGCTTCCTTTATATTACAAATTAAACCTCACCTCTATTTACACTTATTTAGAAGAACGTTTTGGTAATTACGCATATAAAACTGGCGCTTCCTTTTTTATAATATCTAGAATAGTTGGTGCGAGTTTTAGGTTGTTTTTAGTAGCTAACGTATTACAAATTATATTATTTGATGAACTAGGCATAGAATTTTGGCAAACCGTTACCATAACAGTACTTTTAATTTGGCTTTACACCTTTAAATCTGGTATAAAAACAATAGTATGGACAGACACCTTACAAACCTTATTTATGCTTATTGCTGTAGGAGTTACCATCTATTTTGTAAGTGATGCCTTAGGTTTAAGTGGAAATAATATTCTTGGTTTTGTATTAGATAGCGATTTAAGTAAAACCTTTTATTTTGACGATTTTAAATCTGGAACCTATTTTTGGAAACAATTTATTTCTGGAGCATTTATAGCTATTGTAATGACAGGTTTAGACCAAGATATGATGCAAAAAAACCTAACCTGCAGAACCTTAAAAGATGCACAAAAAAACATGTTTTGGTTTACTATTGTGTTAACTGTTGTAAACTTTATCTTTTTAAGTTTAGGACTACTTTTAACAGTATATGCACAACAAAACGGAATTGATGCACATAAAGATGACCTCTTTCCTTTGCTTGCAAAAAACCATTTAGGATTTGGTGTTTTTATATTTTTCTTACTAGGATTAATTGCTGCTGCTTACAGTAGTGCAGACTCTGCATTAACCTCACTAACTACTTCATTTAGTATTGATATTTTAGATATTGAAAAAAAACATAGCCCAGAAAAACAAGTACGTATTAGAAAACGTATTCATGTTTTAATTTCTATTATTTTAATTTTAGTAATAATCTCTTTTAAATATGTAATTAAAGATGCTAGTGTTATTGCTAAACTATTTGTATTTGCAGGCTATACTTATGGTCCTCTTTTAGGTCTTTACGCCTTTGGTTTATTTACAAAATGGAACATAAAAGATAAGTTTGTGCCTATAATAGCCATTCTATCTCCTATTGTATCTTATATCATTAGTGTGAATAGCTTAAAATGGTTTGGATTTGAATTTGGATTCTTTATCTTAATTATAAACGGTTTATTAACCTTTTTAGGATTAGTATTAATTAAGAAAAAATAAGTTCTACTATTGGCTTTCGGTTTAATATTGATTGGTAGAAAGCAACACCAAAGTACAAGAAGCTTCAAAAGCTATATTGTTTTCTTTTAACAGAGTATAAAATTCAGGATTTTCGGTGCCTGGATTAAATATAACGCGCTTAGGTTTTAAAGAAATTATATAATTATAATACGCTTTTTGTCTTTCAGGATTCACATACAAGGTAACCGTATGTATATCTTTATAATCTTTTAATTCTGTATCTATTTGCACCTTGGCTTCTTCTCCTTCTTTTAAGCCAAACGCAACAGTATCTTGTTTGTAGTTTACTAATTTACGCAATGCCATATTAGAGTATCGATTTGGTTTTAATGATGCTCCAAATACTAATGTTTTTTTATTCATGTGTTAAAATGCTGTTAAGTACAATTAATAAAGTAACAAATCTAAAAAATAGTCGTCTATACTAGTACAAACTAACAAGTTTAAAAAAGAGGTTACAAAGTTAACAAATACATTTAATAACCTTCATAATAGTAAATGGTTAGTGTTAATATGTGGTTATTAAATAAGAAAACCCAAGGTGTCATCACCTTGGGTTTTTGTTTTTTCTTACAACAACTGTTAAATTTTGTTAAATACTGAAAATCAGCACAATAAATAACAATAATTACGTTTTAAATATACAACTACCAACTATTATATTTTGTTTGAATTAGTCTTTTAATAATATTTAATTGAAGTGGTTGTTACTTATTTTAACAACAAGAAAAAATCCGAATTTGCTAAGTATTCGGATTTTTTTATAACTGCGTTCATAAAGCAAAGTAAAATAGTTTGCTATTTTAAATTACTTCAATAACAAACCTCAACTTATACATCAAGGTTTGTTATTAAATATGTTTTCTACTTTGGTAGTAATTTACCATTTTACAATAACACTTCCCCAAGTAAAACCACTACCAAAAGCGGCTAACACAACGGTGTCTCCTTCTTTTACTTTTCCTTCTTCCCAAGCTTCGGTTAAAGCAATAGGTATAGATGCAGCAGTGGTGTTTCCGTATTTTTGAATATTATTAAATACCTGGTCATCACTTAAACCAAACTTTTTCTGAATAAACTGTGCTATTCGTAAGTTTGCCTGATGTGGTATTAACATATCTATAGCTTCTTTATCTAAATTGTTTTTTGCCAAGCCTTCCATAATCACTTCACTAAATCGAACTACTGCATTTTTAAATACAAATTGTCCGTTCATATGCGGAAAATAGCTTTCATCATCAGCATCATTATCTGCTAAAATATCAGTTACCCAACGTTTTCCCATTCCTGGTGCAACAAGCACCAACTCTTCTGCATGTTCTCCTTGACTATGTAAATGCGTAGACAAAATACCTTTGGTAGTATCTTCTTCTCTAGTTAAAACAGCAGCTCCTGCTCCATCACCAAAAATTACAGATACACCTCTTCCTCTTGTAGTTTTATCTAAACCATGAGAATGTACTTCACTACCAATAACAAGAACATTTTTATACATTCCTGTTTTAATAAAATTATCTGCAACAGCAATAGCATATACAAATCCGGAGCATTGGTTTCTTACATCTAGAGCTCCAACTGTTTTAATATCTAATGCATGTTGTACTTGTACACCTGGTCCAGGAAAATACATATCAGGACTTAAGGTTGCAAAAACAATAAAATCGATATCATCTTTATCTATGCCTGCTCTTTCTATTGCAATTTTAGCAGCTTTCACTCCCATAGTTGCTGTGGTATCACCAGATCCTGGTTTTACCCAACGTCTTTCTTTTATTCCTGTTCTTTCGGTTATCCAGGCATCATTAGTATCCATCATTGTAGACAAATCTTCATTTGTAACCACATTGTCTGGCACGTATTTACCTAAACCTATTATTTTTGAATTGTACATATAGTGCTATTAATTTTACGGTGCGCAATTTAACCATTTACAACTAACAAATTTTTAAACGCAATCGTATTCGTTATGCATGCATAGTATAATAACAAATGTCACTTTGTCACTTTTATAGTATTGGCATTTTTGTTGCCTTGCTTTGTTTAACATTATAAATATCAAATTAATCAGATTCCTGTATTTACTGGAATAAAAAAAATAATTTAAATTATGTCAAAAGGAAAAATTAATGTTTCGGTAGAAAACATCTTCCCTTTAATCAAGAAATTTTTATATAGTGATCACGAAATCTTTTTACGTGAGCTAATTAGTAATGGTACAGATGCTACTTTAAAGCTGAAACACTTAACGAGCATTGGAGAATCTAAATCTGAGTACGGAAATCCTAAAATTGAAGTAAAAATCGATAAAGAAGGTAAAAAGCTTCATATTATTGATCAAGGTTTAGGAATGACAGCTGAAGAAGTTGAAAAATACATCAACCAAGTTGCTTTTTCTGGAGCTGAAGAATTTTTAGATAAATACAAAGACTCTGCAAAAGATTCTGGTATTATTGGACATTTCGGATTAGGTTTTTACTCGGCATTTATGGTTGCTGAAAAAGTAGAAATCATTACTAAATCACATAAAGACGAACCTGCTGCACATTGGACATGTGATGGTTCTCCTGAGTTTACTTTAGAAGCTTCAGACAAAACAGACAGAGGTACAGAAATTATACTACATATTGCAGATGACTCTACAGAGTTTTTAGAAGAAGCACGTATTGGTAGCTTACTTTCTAAGTATAACAAGTTTATGCCTATTCCTATTAAATTTGGAACTAAAGAAATTGACGATCCAGACCATACACCTGCTACTACTAAAGATGCAGAAGGAAAAGAAACTACAGAACCTCAGAAAAAAATTACTGTAGACAACATTATTAATAATCCTAATCCAGCTTGGACCAAACAACCTTCTGAATTAGAAGATGCAGACTACAAGAATTTTTACAGAGAGTTGTATCCTGCACAATTTGAAGAACCTTTATTCAACATTCATTTAAATGTAGACTATCCGTTTAACCTTACAGGAATCTTGTATTTCCCTAAGATGACTAATGATTTAAACGTACAAAAAGATAAAATTCAACTATACCAAAACCAAGTATTTGTTACAGATAATGTAGAAGGTATTGTACCAGAATTTTTAACGATGTTACGTGGTGTAATTGACTCTCCAGATATTCCGTTAAACGTATCTCGTTCTTATTTACAAGCAGATGGTGCTGTAAAAAAGATTTCATCTTACATTACTAGAAAAGTTGCAGATAAATTAAAGTCCTTATTTAACGCAAATCGTGAAGATTTTGAAGCAAAATGGGATGATATTAAAATTGTAATTGAATACGGAATGCTTTCTGAAGAAAAATTCTTTGAAAAAGCAGATGCATTTGCATTATACCCAACAGTAGATGGAAAACATTATACATACGAAGAGTTATTCAATAAAATAAAAGCAAAACAAACCGATAAAGATGACAAACTTGTTATTCTTTATGCTTCAAATAAAGACGAACAACACAGCTACATTGAAGCAGCAAAAGCTAAAGGTTATGAAGTTTTATTACTAGACTCTCCTATTGTTTCGCATTTAATTCAAAAATTAGAAAGCACTAAAGAAAACATTTCTTTTGCTCGTGTAGATGGAGATCATATTGATAACTTAATCAAGAAAGAAGATACTACCATTTCTAAATTAAGCGAAGATGAAACCAAAGCTTTAGATGAATTATTAAAAGAAGTAATTCCTGCTGAAAAATTTTCAGTACAATTAGAAGCTATGGATAGCACAGCGTCACCATTTATGATTACGCAACCAGAATTTATGCGTAGAATGAAAGAAATGCAACAAACTGGTGGAGGCGGAATGAACATGTTTGGTAACATGCCAGAAATGTACAACCTTATTGTAAACACAAATTCTGAATTGGTAGGTGAAATTTTAAGCACTAAAACCAAAAAGAAACAAGAACGTTTAATTACTCAAAGTTTAGACTTAGCAAGACTTTCTCAAGGATTATTAAAAGGAGAAGAGCTAACTAACTTTATTAAACGTAGTTACGAAATGATCAAGTAAGCAATATACAAGTCTCTTAAACAAAAGAGTACTTTATACGTATCACCCATAAAAACCACCTTAAAAGGTGGTTTTTTTTGTTTCTAACTTATGTTTTTTTAAAAGCATAAGAACATGTAAATCATTGAATATAAATCAAAAAAGGCAAAGATTTATTAAATATATCTCACTCCTTTAAACAAATAACTTTCTATTTTTTTCATTATTTTTGCTGTCCCTAATATAATTTCTTATGGCTAACCTACACCTACATGAAAAAGTAAACCTACTGTTAAATAGTGCGTATTCTAAACGCTCTAATAACATACAACAAAGTATTGCTTTAGCCCAAAACGCTTTGCAATTAAGCAAAGAGTTAAATGATACTTCTTTAATAGTAAAAAGTTTAGAGCAACTTTCTTTTTTTTATATGATTATTAGCGACTTTGTAAATTCTAAAAAGCACGCTAAAGAAGCTATAATTCATTACACAGCTATTAATAACGAGCTTGGTATTGCTAATACTAAATACACTATTGCAAGCATACACTACAAAACAGACAATTACCATAAAGGTTTAATTTACTTAATTGAAGCGCTAAAGATTTATAAAAAACATAACAAGTTTAAAAATATCTCTAAAGTAGAGAAAGCTATAGGCACAGCCTATGAGTTTATTGGCGACTATTCTAATGCTTTTACCTATTATAAACACGCTGTTAGAAATGCGCAAAAGGCAAAATGCATAAGTCTTGAAGCCAATGCTTTAAACAACCTCTCTGGTTTATTAGTAAAAAATAAAAAATATAATGCTGCCATGAAAATGATAACGCATTCTATGAAACTAAAAAAACAATCTGGAGATGCTAGAGGTTATGGTTTTGCTATTTATGGTCGCGGAAAAGTGCACTTAGCATTAGGAGACTATAAAAACAGTGAAATAGATTTTTTACAAGCTATTGATACTTTTAACCAAGTTATTGAGGTTATTGGTGCTTGCATGGTCTATAACAAACTAGGTAGATTATATTATAAAATTAATGATTTACAAAAATCGAAAGAAACAGTACTAAAAGGCTTAGAGTTATCGGTTGCTTACAACCTTTCTATGACCAAAGTAAAAGGATACCATTTATTATATAAAATTTATAAAAGGAAAAATAAAATAAAAAAATCTTTTAAATACTTAGAACTATACCTTAGTGAAAAGGAAGCTACAATGAATACACAAACAAAACATGTTATGGAAAACTATAACATGATAAATAAAATGAATGTATTAGAAAAAGAAGCCTTACACCAAAGAGAAAAACAAAAGATTATTGATAAAAAGAACAAAGGAGAACAGCAAGCTCTTAAGTTAAAACAAGAGTTTTTATCAGTAATGAGTCATGAAATAAGAACCCCTTTAAATGCCATGACTACTATTGCTTCCATTCTAGAAGATCAAGTTGTAGGAGAAAACAAAAAACTTTTAAAAAGTCTTCAATTTGCTTCTAACAATTTAATTAATATAGTAAATAACGTTTTAGACTTTACCAAACTAGACGCTAAAAAGACCGTTCTTGAAGAAGATAATACCAATCTTAATAATTTGTGTAATTATATAGTAAACCTACATAGCAATGTTGCCAAACAAAAGGGGCTAGAATTGGTTTTAATAAATACAATTCCTAAAACTAGAAATTACCTTTTAGACGAAACCAAATTAACACAGATTATTAGTAACCTTATTAGTAATGCTATTAAATTTACTGAAAAAGGAAAAGTAATTCTGACGTTAAAACTTAAAAAGGAAGAAGAAAAACAAGACACCATTTTAATAAGCATAAAAGATACAGGTGAAGGTATCTCTAAAGAAAACTGCAAAAAAATATTTACTAGTTTCTCTCAAATAAAACCAGTAATGACAAGAAAACAAGGAGGTACAGGTCTTGGCTTGGCTATTGTAAAAAAACTTGTAAAATTACACCAAAGTAGAATTTATGTAAAAAGTAAAGAACAAGAAGGTTCAGAATTTTATTTTACACTTCAGTTAGAAAAAACAACACCAACACCTGCCGCAAACAAACCTATTTTTGAACAACTAAAAGACAAAAAAGTATTATTAGCCGAAGACACAATAATGAATGCTATTTTAATAAAAAAAGTTCTTTTAAAATGGGGAGTTACCACAGAGCATGTAGCAAATGGAAAAATAGCTGTAGAATATGCTAAAGTTAAAAAGTATGATTTTATTTTAATGGATTTACACATGCCTGAAATAAATGGCATTGATGCTACTAAACTAATTAAATCTAATAAAGATAATATTAATAGTAACACACCAATATTTGCCATTACAGCAGATGTAATGACCACACAAAACAAAGAATATACAGGGCTTTTTAATGCTATTTTATGGAAACCTTTAGATATTGAAAAACTATACAAAGCATTAACTACTAATAAAACCTTACAATTAGAAAGTACTCTAGTGTAATGTTTAAAAAACCAAAAGCCCATAACAACTAAAAAACTTCAAAAACTTCACCCATAAAAACAAAACAATTAGTTTATATTTGTGCCAAGCTTAAACCATGAGTATCAAACTACTTTCTTCGCCTTTACAAGGTTTTACCGATTTTAGGTTTCGTAACGCATTTCATCACTATTTTGGTGGTATTGATACTTTTTACGCACCTTATATTAGGCTAAACGGAAAGTTAAAAATCAAACAATCTTACCAATTAGATTTATTACCTGAAAACAATAGCACTTTAGAGGTGATACCACAAGTAATGACCAATGATGCTGAAGAGTTTTTGTTTGTTATTAAATATGTACAAAGCTTAGGTTACAAAGAACTAAACTGGAATTTAGGCTGTCCGTATCCTATGGTTACAAAATCAGGAATGGGTTCTGGCTTAATTTGCAATCCTACTAAAATTGATGAAGTTTTAAAAAGAGCGCATGATGAAACAGACATAACCGTTTCTATGAAAATGCGCATGGGTTATGAGCATGCTGCAGAAATTTTAGACACCTTCCCTATTCTAGATAAATACCCTCTTAAAAACATTGCTATTCATGCTAGAATAGGTAAACAACTATACAAAGGACCTGTAGATTTAGATGCTTTTCAAAAATGTATAGATGCTGCAAAACATACACTATACTATAATGGTGATATTACTAGCGTAGAAGCTTTTAATAAAATAGAAACGCGTTTTCCTAGCATAGATCATTTTATGATTGGTCGAGGCTTAATTGCAGATCCGTTTTTACCAAGTATGATTAAAAACAACACTACAGAATATCCTAAGAATAGATGGGAAATTTTCTCCGAATTTCATGATACTATATACCATCAGTATGACGAGTATCTTTCTGGACCAACACCAATAAAAATGAAAATGTTAGGTTTTTGGGAATTCTTTTCACAGTCTTTTTCTAATCCTAAAAAAACATACAAAGCCATTAAAAAAGCTAGTAATCCTATAAAATACAAACAAGCAGTAAAAGAAATTTTAAATAAAGAACAATAAAAGCACTTCTAAATAGAAGTGCTTTTTTTTTAAACAAATACTATATCAATAATAGCTTTCATAGCGTTTAATTATTTACAAGGTGTATAATTTAATAAGTGTTCTTCTTGTTAACGTTTAACAATTACATAAAAACAACAGTAAAGATCCTACAACAAAACCTTTTTAAGTAAACATAAAAAAAAGCTATGCACGCATGGTATTACCACAATAAAAAATTACCTTATAGGCTTTAAACTATTTCAATGAATAAGAAGTTAATATCTAAGAAAAAACCTGTATTTCCTATTACAAAAGAACTGTCAGAATATCTTGCAGAAGAAGGGAGAAACATTCAAATTCCTATTTCCTATGATGATTTACTACGTTTTCAAGGAGCTGTTGAAATATTTGACAATAACGGAGATGATACCCTTTGGATAGATTGTTATTATGCAGAATACGAACGTGATGAAATAGAACACAGCCTAAAACAATTGTATTCTATTCTTCATTCTAGTGGTGATGACAGTATTTTACCATACCTAAATATTGACAGTATTGCCTATTGTACCTTTGGTAATACAAAGCCTTTTAGAATAAAAGTAAGAAATATAATAAATGATATTTACACGTATCTTTATATAAAAAAAGCAGATGCTTCTAGAATTTACGGTTTAGAGTTAGAACATTTACTCTCTCCAAACCATATTAATTTTCTAGTTCATAAAGACACGCTAATAGAAGAACATATTTCAGGAATACCTGGAGACACTTATGTTAATGAGCATCTTGATACTATTACAGAACAAGATAAGAGAGCTTTAGCAAAAGAATTTGTTAAATTTAATGAACGCTGCTTTGTAAGACTATTAGGAGATATGCGTTCTTACAATTACGTAATTGTAATTACCTATGATTTTGACCGTAAACAATACAGAATTCGTGCAGTAGATTTTGACCAACAAAGCTACGAAGGAAATGCAAAAGTATATAAACCACAATTTTTAAAAGAAAACTATCCGTTTGTTCACATGAGCTTAAAGGTTTTAACTAAAGAGTCTATTGAGCAATACAAAAACGAAGAACGCTCACTACTTGCTAAACGTGCAAAGAGTGAACAAAAACGTTTAAGAAACTTGATAGAATGTATGAGACACGATAATATTTCAACACTAGAAAAAATTACGGAATTAAAAACAGGTCTCTTTAAACTTACTGGTGATGTTAAATTTAAAAAATCAGAAAACATGGGAGATGTATTATACAATGCTTTAGATTTTATTGTTAGAAATTACGAAACAAATAATCCGTATTTATATAAATAATAACAACAACAACAACAACAACAACAACAACAACAACAACAACAACAACAACAACAACAACAACAACAACAACAACA
>Ga0209121_10004440_pt1 | contig 13091 bp, 19 predicted proteins | sample Cruoilmetagenom3_FD_187292 | JGI IMG/M metagenome (GOLD analysis project Ga0209121, IMG submission 187292) | Oil polluted marine microbial communities from Coal Oil Point, Santa Barbara, California, USA - Sample 3 (SPAdes) (version 2) | ecosystem: Environmental > Aquatic > Marine > Oil seeps ... | reverse complement strand
TAATAGTCCCTTTATTCCCAAATCGTATAGTATCGTGATATGCCTCAACCTTTGTTACCCTCTTGGTAGCATCCCAGTTAAGCGTAAAGCGCATATCGCAAACTTCCCCATTCTCTCTATTATGAAACGCCGAAAAGACGTATTTAGGGGTTTTTGAAAGCGTTACGCTGCCTGCCAGCCCTCCAATCCAGTATCCGTCTTTAACCCACTTCCAAGCAGTGTAGGGAATTTTTTCCGTATAACTTACTGTACGCCAGGCAGTATAAGGCACCGTAGAGCTCACCGTGCGATAAGCAGTGTAATATTTCCAATAACCTTGTCTTATCAATACTCTCTGAGTTGTGTAATACGAGGTGTCAATCCATTTTTTAGCAGTATAATTTTTCCAATAACCCTGTTCTACCCACGATTTTCCTGTATAACTATATCTGTAACGTCTATATAAATAATAGGATTTGTAATAATACCCTGTTACATAGGCGTTAGTATGATGAGGAGCTGCAATCCATATTCGGTAATATGTCCGATGATACTGCCATGTCCCACCATAAGCAGTCCAAAAAACATATTTTGTATATCGAGGATAAGGACTAATTCTACTTTTACGAATAGCGGGAGAATAAGTCGGACCCCAATAGCCCGTTCTTACACTATATATCTTTTCCCATGAACTCCAAGCATAACCCGTCCAGTATTTCCAATATGAAGTATCAACCCACGTTTTAGCAGTGTAATATTTCCAGTAACCCTGTTTTATCAACACTCTCTGAGTTGTGTAATATGAGGTATCAACCCACGTTTTAGCAGTATAAGGCTCTGTATAACTTACCGTGCGGTAGGCAGTGTAAGGCACTTCTTTTGTATAGCTCACGGTGCGATAAGCAGTGTAGGGCTGCCAATAACTTTTATCGACCCACTCCTTTTTGGCAGGATCGGCTTTCAACCAATCATCCGCAAAAGCAACCTGCCCGAAAAGAGGCAGGATCATAAGAGCCGACAACACTAAAAAAATTGCTTTCGTAAAAGCTTTATTTTTCACAAAACCCCCTCTCCCTCTACCGATTTATCCCGATTGACCGCAAAATTGTTTCTAACAAATTTTCTAAGTTCTTTTTCGTTACTTCTTTTGAATCAGGAAAAAGCGGGTCGCAGACCCCCGGCACGTAATCCGCCTCATCAAGCTTATTTATGGCCACGACCCAAAGCTCCCCACTCGGTAATTCATTAAAAGTAATCGAAACACAGTCATCTATTTTAAAATCTTTCGGGCTTAACGTGTTTATATCGTCATAGGATTTTACTACCTGCCCCTGTTTTACATCGAGATACATAGTATCGTCTGTAAACTTAAAGGTTTGTCTATGAGCTGAGGGATCCCATTTTTGTGCTCTCCCAAATGCCAAAGATATTTCACTATCGTTTATTTCTTCGATAAATCCATCTTGAGAGGGTAACCCATATACAGGATCATTTTTTAAATCTTCTCTTAACGACTCAGGCATCTCCGGATCATCATAATCAACTTGATAATATTCTTCCTTCTCCTTCGCCATCGCTTTTTCAGCATTTTTTTCTGCAACGTCTATCGGCCTATTGTTATACGCAAACATTACAATAAGCCCCATCCCTGCGATAACGAGCAGGGCCACAAACCCAAAAACTATCTTCTTAACAATTTTATGCATTTTATTCACCTGCTTTGTTGAACATTTTAAAATCTTCCTCGGTAAGTAAGCATATATTTATAACGCCCTCTCCTTTTGCTACAACCGAAACGTAACTTCCTACCTTTATGTCTTCAATTTTTCCTTCTACCGGTTTTCCGTTTTCTTCTGCTACTTCTTTCTGTATGAAGGTATCTTCGTTAATTTTAAAACTCTCGCTTTTTTCATCTGCTTCAATGGTTATACTATCTTTGTTTACCTCTTTTACCCTTCCAACTAACTCTTTAAAATCTTTAGGCAAACCTTCTGTTACAATTTCCTCCGTTGCTCCATTTTGCCCCGGTGTTATCTCCTCAACTTTCTTTTCTTCTTTCTTCTCATCCTTCCCCTCGTCTTTAGTTCCACAACCAGTTATAAAGAAGGTGGTAGCAAATAACCCTGCAACCAAAACAACCGCTAAACTTCTCCAATAATTTCCCTTCATTTTTTCTTTCATCCCTCAAACCTCCCTAAAAAAACTTTTTATTTTCTTTCCTACTCAGGATCAACTTCCCCTCTTTTTTCTTCCTCCTTATCTTTTTTAGGAGTAAGAAAATCAACATTTTCCGCAATAACTTTAATTGCTGATCGTTTTTCTCCTTCTTCATTCTCCCAACTGTCTTGATACAATCTTCCGGTAACAGCTACTTTGTTACCCTTTGTTTGATATTCAGCAACAAGCTCTGCGAGCTTACCCCAACAGGTAACAGGTATAAAATTTGTGTGTTCTTTGCTCCCTCTCTCATCAACCGCCACCGTAAAATTCAACACCGATTTCCCATTGGGTGTTTCCTTTAGTTCCGGGTCTTTCGTCAAATTACCAACTAAACAAACACTGTTTAAAGCCATAACCCTTTTCCTCCTTAACTTTTATTTAGCAAATATAGATATTTTTATATGCGTTACAATATATTGACCACTCGTTCACAACTCTTTAATTCTTTTTGCGCGAGCATAACAGTAGTAGAAATAAGGCTCCTTATCCCCTCCCCAAATGCCGATTTTTCGTCTAAAACAAACCTTCTCTTTCCAATAGCATTTTCCACTTTCTCATCATATTGAATAATATTTGGATCAACCCCAAGATATTTAACCAACTCTCTCGGATAACCACTTGCCTTATTAATAATAAGTTTTCCCTCTGCTTCTTCTATCTCTTTAAAACAACCTTTCAACCTCTCCGCCTCATTTAACCCACCTTCACCCACAAGATAAACAAAATTGCTCATGTCTAAAGCTTCTTTGACAAGTTCATTTTTGCCCACCGGTAAATCAAAAAGTATCACCGTAAAATTACGTCTGGCATATTCGACAATCTTAATTAAGTCATTGGGAGTAAATTGTTCTATCAATGAAGTAGCCGGCGGAGCTTGCAAAATGTGGACATTATTCCCTTTCACTTTTAAAAGAGAATTTTTAAAGCTTTCTTTGTTTCTCCCTGATAGGTATGTGCCGATATGCGGTATCTTCGGCAAATCAAAATAGTAACTTAAATCACTTCCGCCAGCGGCAAAATTCAAATCTATAATACAAACGCTTACATCCTTTAAGGCATAAGCAAAATTCGCGAGTATAGATGTTCTCCCCGCCCCGCCTTTTGCTCCCCAAAAAGAAATGACCATTGTAGGCAAGATATAGTGTTTTGTTTTTTTCTGTTGCCTTTTCTTCTCAACTTTTTCTCTCTTCATATGGTTTATATTTACTTTACGTTGTAAGTTCTCAAGTTCTTCGTCTGTAAACTTTTCATTTTCTTTCGTCATCTTCTCAGTGATTATTTTTTTAACAGATTCAATCTTCTTTTTTTTCTTAGGTTTTTCTTTAATCTCCTTAACCTCGTTTACAATCTTTTTTTCACTCTCTTTTTTCACTATCTTTTTATCTGCCGGCTCCTCAATAACTTTTAATTTTGCCTTTAACTCTTCTATTTCAAGAGGTCTCGAAAGCTCTCTGCCTATTACAAGCACCTCTGCTTTTTTCTTAATAAACCTCTCAAATGCTTCCGCTCCTTTAATTTCATCGTCAATAATTACTACTTCAACCCCACCATCCGCCAACATTATCTTCGCCGAGGTTGCACTAGAAGTTGAAACGAAGTTAAGTTCTGCTTTTTTCATCACCGAGGTAATATCTTTATCAACCGCTACTAATAATATTTTCAATTTACTATCCCCCTCAATTTGGCAACCCCTTTTGCCTTTATTGTTTTTTCCTCGTTGTATGGTGAAAGCTTTATGCCTGCATAAGCCCGAATTTCTACACTCTCCTTTTTAATTTCTAATTCCATACTTTTAATCTCTGCCCCCGCTGCATAACCAACATTTTTATTTAAGCAATCCACCGCCGTCTGATATGCTTTTTCATATAGAACAATACTTGTCCCTGTACTTTCTGCGGTTTGAATTGAAATCTGTTTGCTTGCCTCGTCCGCTGCCATATCACAAGACTTAGCTAACGCCTTACGAGCAGATAGGCAACGTGCAATATCCGATTCAATTGCCATAAAAATAAAAAATATTAAAGTAAGGATTAAGCACATAAATATAAAAGCCGATCCTTTTTCATCTTTTAATACTCTCAAAACTTCTCCTCAATCTTCATCTTTGAAACACCGTTGACTTTTATAATCTCCGTTCCGCTATTCTTAAATAACACTTCAACAAAGACCGGCACGCTGTAAGCAACGTTCACGGTCAGCTCCTGATTGCTTCCACTTCCTACTAAATTTGCAGTTACATCTACCCTGTCCCCTTTTGACCAACCCGGAAGCGCACCACCACACCAGTTATAAGCTGTATCAAGCGCAGTATCCACGGCTGTATCAGAAATTACCCCAGCTCTCGCCGCCTCAAAACTCGCCTCCTGAACCGCTTGATTTGCCTTTGCCATAACATCAATTTGGACCATCATCGCAAGGATCATAAACAAAAGCGGGATCATAACGGTTGCAACCAATATGCTCTGCATGCCCTTTTCATTTTTAATTACCCTCAAGTCCCTCATTTAATCCTCCAAAATAGCTGCCCTGCTTTCTACTAAAACAATCCCGTAATAGCCGTTACCGCATTTTGCCCCGCTCCTATCGCTGCGTCTCTTAGGGAAGGGAAAAGCACTACCAAAACGGCTGCAACCAGCATAATCAAGCCGATTGACGATAACATTTCCCCCATAGCTCCTTTTTCGTTTTTTAAGATCGCCTTTATTTTTTCCATCTCCTCACCTCCTTAAAATCCAAACATTTTCAGACTTTGTAAATTTGTGATAAACGGCAGGGCAGCCAACACTATCACCGGTAAGAATAATCCAATGAAGATCGGAAAAAAGAGCTTGGTTTCAAGCGTTCCCGCTTTTGCTCTTTTTTCCGTTATCTTCTCGTGCATAATTTCTTCTGTTTCCTTTATAAGCAATTCCTTTAAGCCCGTTTGAGTATTTTTGCTTTCATTAATTATGCGAATTAAAACTTCAAACCGCCTACTTAAACTCTTTCGACCGGCTTCCTTCAACGCTTCTTCCCTCTTTATCCCCGCGTCAATCTTATTTATTGCTTCCGTAAATAAATTTCTAACAAGCCCCTTCTTGTTTTTAACGACATACCTTAGTGCCTCATCAAAAGTAATGCCCGCCTCAACCGCAACCGCTATCGTCTCGATGATGTGAGGCAGTTCGTTTGTCTTCATTATTTGCTTCTTTCTTTTATCAATCGCCATAAAATAAGAAGCCATTACCACTAAAGGCAAACCTAAAAAACCAAATGAGATTTTATATTGACCCTGTAAAACGGCCAAACTTGCAAGCAAAATTGCCATCCCTATTGAAAGAACCGCAAACGCAAGGTATTCGGCGGCGCTGTGCGCCCTGATAAATTTTAAAATTTTAATCTCACCGAGAGCCGTAATGTTGTGTTCAAGCTCATCAATAATCTTAGGCTCGAATTTTTTTAATATCTTTTCAAAATACATTCCAACTTGCTCAACAAATCTCACTCGTTTACCTCCTTGTCAATAATCTTAAATATAAAAATGCCTGCCAAAAGATAAGACCCGGCCGCATAAGCCAAAATCCCTTTCCCCATCGGACTCATCAATGCTTTTACGTACTCCTTAGAAGTCCCTGCCATACCACCCATAAATAAAGCCATAATGACCATAATCCCGATTGCCGTACCTTTAGCTCCGCTGCTAAGAGCGATAACCTCTCTCCTCATCGAATTTTTATCTTTAATTCGCCCGACCGTTCTCTCGCAACATTCGACCATTCCCACGCCCGCCTTTTTCGCAAATATGATTGAGTCAACCCAACTCTCGACTATCACGCTGTCTGCTCTCTTTGAAAAATCATCCAACGCTTTTTCAAGGTTTGCTCCCGTCTTAACCTCGTTTACAATCTCTTTCAACTCGCTTTTTAATGGTTCCCGGGCCTCTTGCTCCGCAACCTCAACCGCGTGGACTAAATTTTTTATAACTCGCAAAGACGAAATAATGTCATGCAAAACATACTCAAGTTCTTCCTCAATTTTTCTCAATCTTCTTTCTCCTATCTTCTTTAAAACAAGATTAAGAAAGATAACCGGCAAAACCACTAAAACCAACGTAATCGTCCCGAGATTTAAAACTAATCCGGCCGTTATAAGGAAAATCATCAATAAAACTACAACAACCATAACCTCGTCCGCGTGCCATTTAAGCCCCGCTTTTGTGATTTTTAATTGCAGCTTTTTAACTACTCCCCCAAACCCAAGTCCCTCGAGCACGTTAAAATTCTTGCTTTCTTTTCGGATAAGCTGTCTTTCAACTTTTCTTTTAAGTTCTAACGTGCGTTCCTCTTTAAAAACCCACAGAGCAATTACAACCAAAAACCCCGCCAATGCGATTAAGACCGAAACTGAAAAAATCACTTTAAAAACTTCCCTTCTTTAAAAACCCACTCATAATCGTAATCACCGTTTTTATCCAACCCTTTAAGCTCCACAATTTCGTTTAACTTCCTGAGCTTTTTTATTCCTCTTTCATCTTCTTCTTGTGTCAGGTGAATAAGAACATCTAAAACACATATACTTTTACGGAGATCGTATATGTGCATATATGGTTCAACCTTCCGGATCATCCCCGCCAACCTGTCTAAACTTGCCAGAGCACTATTTGCATGAATCGTGCTCACCGATCCTCGATGTCCGGTATTTAAGCCGGTTATATAACTCAATGCTGCCTCGGGGTCTTTGTCTCTAATTTCAGTCATGACTATTCTGTCAGGATTACACCGAAGACAGTAATTAACTAAATCGTTGTAAGTAATGGCTTTAACGTGTTTACCTTCATCCCTCGTTTTAAAATACCTAACATCCTCCTGAGGCAAGACAACTTCTCTTGTGTCTTCAAGCACGCAAACCCTGTGATTTTCCTGAAATTCTTTTCCTAAACCATTTATACAGGTTGTTTTCCCCGTGCCCGTCCCACCAACAAATAAGATGTTTTTTCTCTCTTTTGCAATTCTTTTTAAATAACTAATTACTTCCGGCGTTAAACCCTTCATACCCTTCGCTAATTCTTCAAGACTTGCATTTATTCTATGGTGCGTCCTTATCACAATCGTTGGCTCGATAACTAAATCAGGGATTGCGACAAAAGCTCTATACCCCCCGGGTAAATCTAAATCGCCCGTCGGCTCCGCTCTTGATATTTCTGTTTTTGCCAGGCTCGCCATCCGATCAATAAGATTTAAAACCTCCCCAACATTTTGAAATGAATTTTTATCTCTAATAATTTCTTGCCCTCTTTGCACGCGGATATAAGTTCTATTCACGTCAATATCCGTTACTAATTCATCCCGTAAATACTTCTCAAGAGGCCCAAGCGAATATAACTTATCAAAAACCTCCTGCTCAATTTCTTCTTTTTTCCCTTGCGCCGCCGGTAATTTATTTTTAAGATATTTTTCAACTTCTCTATCAACCTCTGCTCTAATATCACAATTTTCACCATCATAATTCATCATTATTTGTTGCAATTCGGTAAACATCTTTTCTTTTTCTTCAACCGTTATCTTTCCTTTAATCCGCTCTTTTAAACTCATTTCCTTCTCAACCTCCCCAACAATCCCCGCTTTTGAGGTTGCATATCATCAAAGCACTCTCCTAATATTTCCTCCGCGTGTTTTCTAAAACCGTTCAAACTCCCCAACTTATGTCTTCTAAATTTTGGAATTACTTTTATAATTGGAATTTTCCCAAGCTCATTAAACGGCAATTTTTCTTCTTTTTTATTAATAATCATCTTAAATTTTTCTAAGTCAGCGAGCTTGTGTAACTCAAGATAATCAAGAAGCCCGTTGCCCCTTCCGAGCGTTGTTATAACGCCCTCTGTAACCATAAACACCTCATCGCTTGCCTTTATAGCGTCTAAAATCGTGTCGTTTGTGCTCGGTTGAGTGTCGATTATCACAAGTTCAAATTTTTCTGATAAAGCATTTAATAATGTGATTAGTTTTTCCCCTTTAACTTCCTCAACTCTGTCAGGAAAGTCCCCAAGTAACACACAATATTTTTTCCCTTCCGGAGTTATTAAATACTTCTCCACGTTCCCAACATCTTTTATCGCATTTTCGATAGATGTTTCATCTGTGATTTTAAAATGAGTCCGAAAACAACCCGGCGAAAAATCAAGCTCTACAAGACAAACCTTTTTCTGCTCGCTGGCAACTTCCGCAAGCGCAAGAGTTATGCTTGATTTCCCCGCTCCACCCTTATTGCCCCATACTGTTATTATTTTCCCCATTTTCTACACCCGCCTCCACCGTGGTGGTTTCTCTATGCGCCTCCTGTGTCTCCTTTTCTGTTCCGGGGACTTCAATAAATTGCTCGCCTCCACCAACAACCAACTTAAAATTCCCTGATTTAATATAAGGAGCAATCTTAGTTACTTTTCCCGTTACGGACTCAAGTATAATAAGATTCTGCTCTTGCCCGCCCATGCTCGCCACGGCCGATTTAATCCTCACTACCCTAAAACCATGTGTCGCTTCCCCGTCCGAACCCGGCTTAAAAGTAACAACCGACACAATATCGTCTTTCCTGATTAAGCTCCCTTCATCTTTACCTACACAAATAGAGACCCTAGCCATACCGGCAAGGAGTTGATCCTCGACCTCCCCAACAACCTCGCTGGTAACAAAATCCCCTGCGAACCTGTCAGTCAAAAGCGTTTTTCCCTCCACTTGCTCGACGCCTGAGAAAAACCCCTTGGGCCTGTCTGCCGGTGGTAATTTAATTACTTTTACATTTTTACTTGATAGCTCCGTCCCCGCGGTTAGTTTGCCCTTTACCACTACGACCTTTTTCTCTCCCGCTAAGCTTTGCAAATAAATAACACCTGCGCTAAAAAGCAAGACAAAAACAATAATCCCGATTTTAAATACCTTGCTTAACCCTCTGCCTTTAATCATTTTCAACCTCCTCTTTCATATTTAAAAACTGCTCAAGTATTGTTAAAAGTTCTTCCTCGCTTGCCCTCTCTATGTTGGGATTTTTAGCAACCTTCTCTTTCCATTCCCAAAAAAATTTGTTCTTTATAATGCCCTTTATTTGTTCTGCCTTATCTTCAAACTCACTCGTCTCATCTACCACCGTTTCTACCTCTATTTGTTTACTGTTTTTAAAAGGAATCTTTAAAATCCCGTCTAAAAAATTCTTTCTTCTATATAAATTTATCTCCCTAATTTTTCTCCACACCCTCTTTTTTGGACGGATATTAAAAGTAGCTATAATAAAAACCCATTCATCGAGCCCCTTCCCCCGAGGCTTAATTTTCGCCAGTCCCAATCCAACCAACACACAAAGCACCGCTAAAATAATGCGGAGCTCTAAAAACCCTCTGAACGAGAAAATACAAAGATAAGCAAGCGCACCAAAAACGAGCATTATCACACTCTCTTTACCTGTGAAGTTAAAAACGATCGGTTCATCTAGACTTGTCTGTTGCGGGACCCTATAATCTCTCATTTTTTCCCTCGACCAACTTCCTGTACTACACCTGTAAAACCGGTTCCTTGCCTGCCAAGAGATGAGAATCGATTTATTGACCCCTGTAAAACCGCAAGATTCAATATATAACCCGGAACCACAATCATTAAAAAGAAAATCGCTACTCCCACAATCCCTTCATACCCGGAACCCTCAAACCTCAGTTTTAGAAATATAAATAACATCAAGGCGTGTATAAATTGTAAAAAAACAACCGATGAAAACATTTGTGTCCAGAGGCGGGTCCAACTTTGCGTTTGTGGTAAAACCCAAAGCAAAAAAACAATCGGCGATAAGATGATAAGTAGCCACAAAATTGCAGCACGAATAATATATATACAACCCAAAATTAAAGCCATAATAGCCACAACCAACGCAAGCACTAACACCGATAAAGGTGGCACGCCGGCAGCATTACTTGTACTTATAATTGAAAACCCCTCAAGATTTTTACCGGATATTCCACCCGCTAAAACCCCCTCTACCAGACCATTATTAAGCTGAATAATCCACGAACAAATATAAAGAGATATATTGGCGGCTATAAAGCCCCAGATAATTCGCGTTAGATAAATTCTCACCTCATACATGGATGAACCAATAAAATCAGAAGTGTAAAACATTATTGAGCCGATGATTAAAACTAAAACAAAAAGAGAATTTACAACCCCTTTAATGTCTTTGTGAATGGAAACCAACCCCGTCTCTTGTGTTATGTCTTGCGTGGTAAATAAGTTATCTTTCAAAAAACTCAATCCTTTATTTAAAAGATCTGTAACAAGATTTTGCATGAAAGTATTAAAACCCTCGGTTAGGAGCTGTGAAATTATCCCTCCCGATACTTCGGGATCAGCGGGCGCAGTTTCTGTTGTTTCCGCAAACGCTATCCCGCTAAAATTCAGAACCATTATTAAAATTAAAACCAAAATAATAATTTTTTTCATCATTCACTCACCTATAACGCAGTTTGGATCATTGAAATTAATCCTTTCGCAGCCAAAATGATAATCACGCCGATTGCACAGTTACGAATAGCTGTTTTAGCCATCCGCTCTGTGTTTTGATTCCCTCCGCTCATGGCGAGCATTATCCCTGCCCCAATCATGAATAAAACTGCAAGCGGTATACCGATTTTCATAGCTCCACTAATGAGATTGTTTATTATATTTACAACAAAACTTACATCCATTTCTTTACCTCTTTTCTTCTTGTTTTTCTGCTCGCGAAAGAAATTACTTTAAATTTGTTTTATTATTTCTTTCCCAAAACTCCTATTTAAAAGCTCTTGAACTTCCTCATCATCTAACCCTAAATCTTCATAGCTCTTTTTTAGCAACCTTGCATTTTCAACCCGCTTTTCCTTACTTTTTATTTCTTGTTGTTGCTTCTTTAAATACTCTGCAGACATATTTTTACAAACACCACTTAAGTAGCGAATTGTATCTGTCTTGACTTTTCCAGCCTTCAAATCCCCAGTTGTTACTTTCAAAGCTTCATCTAAAACCGTGTTGTGATATTTTTGAATAATCTCTCTAAGTTCTTGTTTTTTTAGATCAGTTGCTTCTCCAATAGTAAGAGTCCTCATTATTTCACTCTCCTTTTTACTAAGAGTTTCATTATTAAGTACAACAACTTCATCTTTCTTGTTGTTGTTTTTCTCTGTAGTAATCTCTGTTGTAGTCTCTGTAATAGTTTGTCCCTTTTGGCCAAACTGAATTGGCCCTTTTAGGCAAACTAGTTTGGCCCTTTTAGGCAAACTGGATTGACCTGGGGTTTTATTACTAATAGCGTCTAAAACACTCTCAACCCTAACTTTATAAAAAGTCCTTGCAGGAACTCCCTTAACTTCTGTGCTAACAAAACCCACTTCCCTGAGTTTCTTTTTAGCCGCACGCAATTCCTTAAAGCTAAGCTTTAGTTCATCGGCAAATTCTTGATCCGTTTTATAAAACTCTTTTTCCTCTTTCTTTCCCCACCAATACAGAATTTGTGATAATAATATTCCCGCAGTCACGCTTTTTGTAATCTCAGCATAAATTGGCTGATAAGCAATCGGCTGTTTGGAAAATGCTTTTAATATCCGTAAAGAACCCTTATCAGTCATTCAGAAGCACCATGCCAATCCCCCTTTTTAATTACCAGGTTGAAAATCGCGCAAAAACAAAAGGTTAAAACAGTTAGGGCAATCACAGCCGATACACCTTCCCACCGACCTCAGTCAGCACAGGTTCTCTAACCGCCAGCTCCTCTAATTTTTGGATTGATTTCTTGCGCTTATTGTTCAACCACTCAGCAACATCCTCGGGGACAAATCTCCTTTTGTAGCCGATTTTTACCGAGGGAATAACCCCTCTTCGACCATAGTCGCCAATGGTCGAAACAGGAATTGAAAACATCTCGGCAATTTCTTTTGCCGTTAGAAGTTTTGGGATGTTATCCAACACAGATCATCTCCTTTAATTTATACGCTTTTGCAATCATTATCCGAACTTTTGCAAGTGCCTTGGACAAAAAAATTATCCTTAGAAACAAGCTCAAAAATTGCAGAGAAATTCACTCCTAAGGCATTAATGATTTTCTTTGCCGTTCTTGGGGAAGGATTTCTTTGCCCTGACTCAATTTGGCTTAGCATTGTAGAAGAGATTCCCGCTTTTATTGCAAACTGCCTTTGCGAGCATCCCTCCCTGGTTCGGAATTCTTTTAATGCTTCCTTGTTTGTTTTAATCCGCATTTTGGCTCCTTGTGCTTGCATTTGTAGAAAGCTTAGCAAATAGTGCGAGCAAATGCAAGAGCTTTTAAGAAAAATTATTAAAAAATTTTGCATTTAATAATTACAGGTAAACAAACAGATAATAAGGACGCCATAATATATTAATTATAACTTGCGGACAATTGCAAGAATTGATTGTAAGTTTCTTTACTGCTTTCTATTGTTTGCGCTTTGCAAATGCTTGATAATAGTTTATGAAATGGGTAAAAAAACACTTAGATTCTTTTTAAAAAAACAAAGAGAAAAAAAAGGGCTAAGTATCCGTGCACTAGCAAAATATTCAGATGTCTCAGACTCTTATCTTTCACAGGTCGAGATAGGAAAACGATTCCCCTCTGCAAAGGTGCTTAGAAAATTGGCACGCCCTCTTGGGGTAAAAGAAGAAGTATTGATGCGCGAAGCTGGATATTTGCCCGAGATGGTTCGTGAGGAACCCTCTAAATACGGCGCTGAATGCGTAGACGTTTCAAAGCTATCCGAAGAAGACAAGCAGCTGGTAAGAGATATGGCCGTAAGACTTGAGCAAAAGCAAGAAGGAAAAGCCAGTTAAAATTGATTAGAGGAGGCTTATTGTGAAGAAGCTTTCGGATTGGTTTAAGGGATTATC
>Ga0209121_10004439_pt1 | contig 13092 bp, 15 predicted proteins | sample Cruoilmetagenom3_FD_187292 | JGI IMG/M metagenome (GOLD analysis project Ga0209121, IMG submission 187292) | Oil polluted marine microbial communities from Coal Oil Point, Santa Barbara, California, USA - Sample 3 (SPAdes) (version 2) | ecosystem: Environmental > Aquatic > Marine > Oil seeps ... | reverse complement strand
TGCGTCTTCACACGCAGACAGGTCGTTTCACTCCTCGCAATGACGATGATGAATTTAGTGAAACAAATTTAACAATATTTCACTGATTAAGGCAATAATTATTGTCACTACAATCCTTTCCCACTTTCCCTCAATAGCAATGCTATTGGCTCTTGTAACTTGCCACTTGCAATTGTTATCCCTACCTATCTGTTACTAATTTGCTTATTAGATTGACAAATTAGTTAAAATAGATTATAAAAACACAGATTTTTTTAAGATAATCTTTGTCTTATAATTGGATATAATATTGACATAGATTGTTAATTTCGTTATATTATATCAAAATTAAGGAGGTGCCAGTTGGCAGTTAACATTCATTTACGTAGAGAAGGTAGAAAAAATAGCCCGTTTTATCGTATAGTTGTAGCGGATATAAGAAGTCCGAGAGACGGGAGATTTATTGAACAATTAGGATATTACAACCCACTTAACAAAAAAGAATTAAAAATCGATTTGGAAAAAGCTGATGAGTGGATCACAAAAGGTGCTAAACCATCCAATACAGTTGCTAAATTGATGGAAATTGTTCGTAACAAAAAGGATGAATAATACTGAAAGTCTTTTAAATTTTCTTACCGAATCTTTAATTGATAATAAAAGCAAATACAGAGTTAATAGACTTGAAAGTGATAAGAATATACTTTATTCGATTCAGGTTAGTAAGGATGATTTGGGAAGAGTAATAGGTAAGGGTGGCAAAACTGCAAATGCAATAAGATCATTTGTATATGCATGTAACAGAAATGGTAAAAAGATAAATATAAAATTCGAAGAGTTATGAGAGAAGATATTAACATTGGTATTATTGGTAAAACACATGGAATTCAAGGTTACTTTAGGGTAAAATCTCTTTCTGATTTTCCTGAAAGATTCATCGAGATGAGTAAACTTCGCTTAAAGGATAAAAATGAAGAAAAGATATATGATGTTGAAGATGTGTTAATAAGAAATAATCAAATATTGATAAAGGTTAAAGGGGTAGATTCAAGAGAAGATGCTATGAATTTAAATGGACAGAGCATAGTAATTGATATTAGCGAAAGGATGAAATTGAAGGATGATACATACTATATCAATAATCTTATAGGAATGCATGTGTATTCTAAAAAGGGGGATACTATAGGGGAGGTTTTTAATATAATTAATAATGGAGCCAATGATATTCTTGTTATTAAAAATGGAAATAATGAAATACTAATTCCTATGATAAATCAATTTGTAAAAAGTATTAATATAAAAAATAGAGAGATTATTATAACCCCCATAGAGGGGCTTATAGATGTTCATTGACATTTTAACAATATTCCCTGAATTCTTTTCATCTCCTTCGAGTGTGGGAAACATAAAAATAGCAATAGAAAAGGGTTTGATGAATGTACATATTCATAATATTCGTGATTATTCTAAGGATAAGCATAAAAAAACAGATGATTATGGATTTGGTGGTGGTTCCGGAATGATAATGATGATTCAACCGGTATATGATGCATATCAAGCTGTAAAAAGTGAAAAATCTCATGTTATTCTCTTTACACCTCAAGGAGATACATTAAAACAGAAAAGGATTGAAAAAATTGCCGAATTTGATCATCTGATTTTTATTTGTGGCAGATATAAAGGAATTGATTCGAGGGTTGATAGTATAGCGGATGAAAAAATATCTATCGGCGATTATATCGTAAGTGGAGGTGAATTCCCTGCAATAATTCTTTTGGATTCGATTGCAAGACTTATGCCGAAAGTGATAGGAGATATAGAATCTGCAAGGGAAGACAGTTTTTCATCAGGTTTGCTGGATTCACCAAGATTTACACGCCCGAGATTGTTTAATGATTTGGCTGTACCCGGTGTACTTGTATCAGGGAATCATAAGGAAATAGGAAAATGGCGCAGGCAAGAATCACTTAAACTGACATTCTATAAAAAGCCATATCTGTTGAGTAATATGAAATTATCTAAAGAAGATAAAGAATATATAGATAGTTTAAACAACGAAAATGCTAAGGAGGAATAGATGGATATACTTGAAAGCATTGGAAGAAAGAGATTAAGAATAGATTTGCCAGATTTTAATACAGGCGATACTATAAGAGTTTTTATTAAAATTGAAGAGGGAGAGAAAAAAAGATTGCAAAGATTCGAAGGTGTTGTTTTGCAAAAAAGAGGTAGTGGCACCGGATCGACTTTTACGGTAAGAAAAATATCGGATGGAATAGGTGTTGAGAGAATTATTCCTCTTAATGGTCCAATGATATCAAAGATTGAGATATTAAAGAGAGGTAAGGTTAGAAGATCCAAGATTTTTTATTTCAGAAAATTAACCGGTAAATCGGCAAAAATTAAAGAAAAGAGGTAATAAATATTTTAGAGCAAGAGCTTTGGAAACAAAACATACATCTTATTGCAGGTGTTGATGAAGTGGGACGCGGTCCTTTAGCAGGACCAGTTGTTGCTGCCGCGGTTATATTGCCATACGGAAAGATTATTAATGGAATTAAGGATTCAAAGAAATTATCTTCCAAGCAGCGAGAAGAGATATTTCACTTGATTATAGAAAATGCAATTTCAGTAGGGATTGGATATGTGGATTCTCTAATTATTGATAGAATAAATATATTACAAGCGACATTAGAAGCAATGAAACAATCTATTTGCAATATGAATCTATTGCCGGATTATATACTTGTCGATGGGCAGTATGAAATTAAAAATGTACCTATATTTCAAAGTGCAATAGTGGGGGGAGATAATAAGAGTCAATGCATTGCCGCAGCTTCTATTGTAGCTAAGGTTTATAGAGATCGACTTATGGAAGAGTTTGATATTGAATACCCGAAATATAATTTCATGAAAAACAAGGGGTATGGGACTAAAGAGCATATTAACGCAATCAAAAAATTTGGACCTTGTAAGATTCATCGTAAAAGTTTTGCCCCAATAAAGATATTCTTTACATTTAATGAATAATGAAGGAAAAAGAGGTGAAAAAATCGCCTCTTCTTTTCTAGCTAAAAGGGGGTATAGAATAATAGATAGGAATTTCCGATTTGGGCGAAGGGGGGAAATAGATATAATAGCTACTTACAAAAAATCTCTTATATTTATAGAGGTAAAGATGAGAAATAATGGAAAATATGGGGATGCGATATATTCGATTAATAAAACAAAAATCAGAAGAATAATTAAAACAGCAAAATATTTTCTTGTCAAAAATAGATTGTATAATGAAATAGATGTCAGATTTGATGTAATAACTATTGATTATAAAAATGGTCAAGAACAGGTAAAGCATATAATAAATGCTTTCAAGGGGGCAATATGATTTCAAAACTTTATTCGAGTACTCTGGAAGGAATCAATGCTTATATTGTAGAGGTTGAAACAGACCTTACAAGATCTCTTCCTGCATTAAATATCGTTGGATTACCCGAGCGTGTTGTAAAGGAAGCTAAAGATAGGGTAGAATCGGCAATTAAGAATACGGGGATAAAATTCCCAACAAAAAGAATAACTGTAAATCTTGCTCCGGCGGAAAAGAAGAAAGAAACATCAGGTTTTGATCTTCCAATAGCTGTAGGAATACTTGCCGCATCAGGTGATCTGATTGCATCTGCTTTAAGTAAATATGTAGTTGTAGGTGAGATTTCGTTAAGTGGTAATGTAAGAAAGATAAATGGAGCATTGTCAATTGCTTCAATAACAAAAGATAAGGGATTTAAAGGGCTCATTTTACCAAAACAGAATGCGTCAGAAGCAGCGATTATTAATGGTATAGATATTATTCCTATAGGTTCGCTTGCGGAAGTTTTGGATTATTTTAGGGGAGATAAGGAAATCGAACCTCACAAGATAGATGTTAATGAACTTTTTGAAATTGCCGGAAAATATAGTGAGGATTTTTCTGATGTTAAAGGGCAACAATTGGCAAAAAGAGCAATTGAAGTTGCTGCGGCAGGAGGGCATAATTTGATAATGATAGGTCCTCCTGGGTCCGGAAAAACAATGTTAGCAAAGAGAATATCTACAGTATTGCCTAAAATGACAGTAGATGAAGCTCTTGAAACAACAAAGATACATAGCTCAATTGGAAACCTTGATTTTACAAATGGAATAGTTGCTACAAGACCATTCAGATCTCCCCATCATACGATTTCAAATATTGGGCTTATTGGTGGAGGACAAAGGATAAGACCGGGTGAGGTTAGTCTTGCGCACAATGGTGTGTTGTTCCTTGATGAATTACCTGAATTTAACAGAAATGTATTGGAAGTTTTGAGACAACCACTTGAAAATGGGAATGTTACAATTTCCAGGGCAACAGGATCATTAACCTTCCCTTGTAGATTTATGCTTGTAGCCGCTATGAATCCCTGCCCATGTGGCTACTTTGGTGATCCATATCATACATGTACATGTACGCCAAATGTTATACAAAAATATATGTCTAAAATTTCCGGACCACTGTTGGATAGAATTGATATACATATTGAAGTTCCATCTGTGAAATATAGAGAGTTAACCAGTAAAAATATAAGCGAATCATCCGATACTATTAGAAAACGTGTTCAAGGTGCCAGAGAGATACAAAATTCAAGATATATTAATGAAAAAAATATATATTCAAATGCACATTTAACGGTACGATCGGTTAAAAAATATTGTGTTCTGGATACGGAATCGGAATCACTTCTACAAACAGCAATACATAAATTCGGATTTTCAGCTCGTGCATACAATAGAATTCTAAAAGTATCTCGTACTATTGCAGATCTTGAAAAATCTGATATAATAAAATCAAAGCATATTTCAGAAGCTATTCAATATCGTTCACTCGATAGGCATTATTGGTTATAATAGGAGGTATTATGAATGCATTGACAGTATCTCAACATATTATCGAACAACAAAAGAAATTTCCCGATGCTACTGGTGAGTATACCGGACTACTCGAAAATATTATTATTGCCGCAAAAATAATATCAAGAGAGGTGAGAAAGGCAGGGCTCGTTGAAATACTCGGTTTAACAGGCAATAAAAATATCCAAGGGGAAGAAGTTCAAAAATTGGATGAATATGCCAATATAACATTTTCAAATATATTAGGGAAAGGGGGGCATATTTGTATTATGGCATCTGAGGAAAGTGAAAATCCGATATTACCTATAAAGGGATATCCAAGTGGAAAATATGTTGTTAGTTTTGACCCTCTTGACGGGTCGTCCAATATAGATGTTAATGCAAGTATTGGTACAATTTTCGGAATTCATAAGAAAATAACTGATTGTAGTACCTGTTTGATTGATGACCTTTTACAAAAAGGAACGGATTTAATAGGATCAGGTTATATAATATATGGCTCCAGTACAATAATGGTTTATTCTGCAGGATATGGTACTCATGGTTTTACACTTGACCCATCTGTTGGTGAATTTATTCTTTCTCATGAAAATATAAAAACACCTGAATATGGTAATGTTTATAGCATTAATGAAGGAAATTATAATTACTGGGATAATTCTATAAGAAAATATATAGATTATTTAAAATCCAACAATAATCATTTAAAAAAACCTTATTCTGCAAGATATATAGGATCACTTGTTGCTGATTTTCATAGGAATCTCTTGCGGGGAGGGATATTTTTATATCCTAAGGATAACAAAGATCCGAATAAAACACATGGTAAGTTAAGATTACTTTATGAAGCACAACCATTGGCATATTTAGCTGAACAGTCCGGAGGGGCAGCTTCAACAGGTACAGAAAGAATATTGGATATAATACCAACTGGATTGCATCAAAGAGTTCCTTTGATTATTGGCAGTAAAGATGATGTAAAAATGGTTGAGGAATTTATCGCCCGAGAAGTTTAATCATATTTGATTAAACATTATACGCAAAGAAATAACAATCTCGATATTTAATATTATATATCAATAGGTGTAAATATCTATTTGTTTATTGGAAGAGAATAACTTTTTCTTTAATATTTAAGTGTTATTTTACCATTCATTAATAAATCTATAAATACATCTGCCATATATGGATCGTATTGTATATACCTTTTATTATAAATATCTTTTAATGCTTTATCTATAATAAAACTTCTTCTATAGGGACGATCGGAAGTCATTGCATCGAATGAATCGCATATATTAATTATCCTTGAAAAATATGGTATATTGTCATTCTCCAATCCGTCAGGATAGCCATTACCGTTATAGTGCTCATGATGGTGTTTTACACCCATAAGAATATCTTCATTATTGATAAAATTGCTTAGTATTTTCTCTCCGATAACAGGATGCTTTTGTATTATACACATTTCTTTTACTGTTAAAGGTCCTTTCTTACTTAGGATGTCGTCTCTAACACCTATTTTTCCTATATCATGTAAAAGACTGGCAATTCTCAATTGTTCTATAGTGTTTTTATTTAAATTCAATCCTTTTCCTAAAGATACAGAATAATAACTCACTCTTTTTGAATGTCCTTTTGTATATTTGTCTCTTGCTTCAAGTGTTGTTATCATCGCATTTATTGATTTAATTACCATTTTCTTTATATATTTTGTTTGTTCATTAACTATCATCTCAAGGTTTTCTTTATACTCTATATTTTCAATTATTAGTTTTTCTCTCTCTATTGCTCTTTTTACGGTTATATCCAATTCTATAATATCAATAGGTTTAATAAGATAATCGTAAGCTCCTTTTCTTAGAGCTGATTTTACAATGTCTATCTCAGTTATACCGGAAATAACAATAAATGAAATAAGCGGGAAGTTTTCATTTATGTAATCTATTAGTTCTATTCCTGACATTACTGGCATCATCATATCTATTAAAGCACATGAAATGTTCTCTCGTGAAAGAATTTTAATTGCTTTTTTACCATTTTCCGCTCGAAATATTTTATATCCTAAAATTGACAAATAATCAGCAAGAATTTCTCTTATTGACTTATCATCATCAACAATAAGGATTTTATTATTTATTCCGTCCTTTCCACTCAATTGTTCTATTCCTGCCCATAGCTTTTGCCATATACATGGCAGTATCAGCCTTAGTTAAGAGTTCATTGTTACTATTACCATCATCGGGATAAGTCGATATGCCAAGACTCACAGTTAACCTTCCCTCCGGTTGATATTCCGCATTTTTAAAATTATGCTTTTGAATACTTTTTCTTAATCGTTCGGATGTTGCAAAAGCAGAATCTTTATCCAGTCCCTTTGATATTATTACGAATTCATCACCTCCGAATTTACAAAGAATATCATTATGCCGAAAATTATCACGGAGAACTTGAGCTACATCCTGAAGAGTTTTTGAGCCCATTAAATGCCCATTCAAATCATTATAATTCTTAAAATGATCAACATCCAAAAAAATAATAGAAAATTTATTATTCATTTTTTCACATTCCATTATTTCTTTATTGAGTAATTTTCTGAAATATACCTGATCATATAATCCCGTTAATCGATCGGTTATTGAGATATAAAATGCCTTATTATATGCTTCCTGTATTTTATTTGTTTGCTCTTGTATGTTTTTATTTATATAATAGGAAATGTATCCTATGGTTATTAGTAATGATGAGTATAATAGAAACACCGTATTAATAAACGGATGATTATTATATAAATTATTATTAATAAATTGTTCGATAAAGCTTATATGATGAAATAAATATCCGGATAATTCACCGTACATTATAGTAATAAGAAAAACAATTGATAAAAAAGAATACAAAAATATAAAACCTGTACTTACTGCAAATGAATTAATAATAACACAGATTATAAGCATTATTAAAAACGGGCTTGCCAAACTCCCTGTTAGATAGATAAATAAAAAATATCCTAAAAAATCCACAGCTACCATGAATATTGAGAACATTTCCATATATGGTATATTTGTATCTCCTTTTGTCATGGTAAAAATTTCTTTTTTTATAAGCAAATTAATAATTATATATATAGATAATAATATGAGTAAGGGAATAATATTTTTATTATATTTAAGAGATTCTAAATTTTTAAAAATTATAAATATAAAGAAATTTAATAAAAGAAGGAACCATCTAATATTAATAACCCATTTTAAACGGGTTTTCCTTGCCTCAATAGCATAGGCAAGTAAATTATCCGAATTATCTGTAAACATAATTATTAGCTTTTAAATATTTCAATTGTATAATCTCTCTTTTTCCATATATAACAAAATTACACATATACAAATCTAACATATAATCTATTATTTATCAACTTAAACAATAGATTATGATGTTACTATTCCAAAATATTACATAATAATTCCAAAGGAGATTATCACATTTTTACTCCCATAGCCATTCCTAACTTTCTTCTTTGTTATTTTAGATAATACACAATCCGTTCCCGTTGGCTTTCCTGTTTATACCCTCACCTCTGGTCCTCTCCCCGCCTACACTAAAGCTTTGGCGGACAGGCCTGCCTACACCGAGGCCTCGGCAGGCAGGCCATAAAGGGCGAGAAAGTAATAATTGGAAATATATACTTTAAGTAACTTTCCCTCACACTGGCGAGAGGGAACAGAAGGGAGGGGGAATAAATTAAAAGAAAGGAAATAATTTAATCCTTTATCTCATCTTAAACTGGTAAGTATGTCCATACCTATCTACCATAATAGGGAATTGGCACTTGACAGTTTAGAATAATAAAATATAATCAAATAAGGAAGTAGTTATGATAGATAAAGAATTTATTCAGAATTTAAGAGAAAGAGTAGAAGGAGATCCATCTTCAATTCTTTTTGCGAAACTGGGAGATATGCTCAGGCAGAACAGAGAGTATGAAGAGGCGGTTAATGTATTAAAAAAAGGTTTAAATTATCATAAGAATTATGCAACAGCTCATTTTATATTAGCAAAATGTTATGAGGAATTAGGATGGCATGATGATGCAATTCAAAAATTGGAAGAAACTTTACAATATGACAGAGATAATATAAGTGCTATGAAAATGCTGGCTGAGCTATTATACAATAGGCATGATTATAAAAGGGCTTTAGAAGGTTTTAATGAGCTATTGATATTAAGCCCGGCAGATAGAGAAGAAACGAATAGATATATTTCTGATTTGGAAAATATATTAAAGAAATTAGAAGAAAAGCAAAGAAAATCGGAAAAGGAGATTAAAAAGGAGGAAATTAAAGATACGGAAATTATTGAAAAAAATAAAGAAGATGAAAATCAATATAATATAGAAAAAGATATGGATGGTCCTTTAAAAAATGTTAGTGGAATTAGGGAATTATCATTAGATTCTTTGGATGTGGATACTACAACTAAATCTATGGAGAAAGAAGAGGTAATTGAAAAAACCGAAGGGGATGAAAAAGTTAACAAAGATCTCGGTGAATTTAATACATTAACAATGGCTCAGGTTTGTATTGGTCAAAAACAGTATAAAAAGGCAAAAGAGATTTTATTAAACATTAAAAAGGAAAATCCATTTGATGATAAAGTAAACTCTTTGATTGCTCAAGTAGATAATATAATTAGTGAAGAAAGTCAACAGATTTCAAATAAGGATGAAAAAGAAGAGAAAACTCCTTCTGTTAATGAAAAAGCAATGAAGTTGAGTGAGTTGTTTGAATCTTTAAATAAAAATGCTATAAATAGGAGCAACGAGGATAAAAAAGAGAAAATAATAGATAAGGGGAGTTATGAAGAAAATAAAGATAAGGTTGATAAAAAAGAAGTAAATAAATTTAAAAATTGGTTAAAAGGATTATAACGGAGGATTTATGGCGACAACATCTGATGTGAGAAAAGGCACTGCAATTAAAATTAATGAAAAAATATACTTTATTGTTGAATTCCAACATGTAAAACCCGGGAAAGGAAATGCTTTTGTAAGAATGAAATTGAAAAATATTGAGACAGGGCAGGTAATTGATATGACACTCAAATCGGGATTAAATGTAGATATTGTGCGTGTAGAGAAGAGAGAAGTGCAATATCTTTATAGCGATGATGACCACAGTTATTTTATGGATAATAAAACATATGATCAATATTCGATAGATAATGATTTAGTTAAACATGAAAGATTATACCTTATTGAAGGTTATGATGTCGTAGGGCTATTTGCCGATGAAAAGTTTATGGGTATTGAATTGCCATTCTTTGTGGTTTTGGAGGTTAAGGAAACCGATACGGGCATAAAGGGAAATACCGTTCAAGGTGGAACAAAACCTGCTATATTAACTACCGGTGCTAAGGTAAATGTCCCTCTTTTTATAAATATCGGAGATAATCTTAAAATAGACACAAGAACCGGTGAATATGTCGAGAGAGCTTAAAGAAAACTCTCTTCTTTACCGGAACCACCCAATGTATAAATATATAACTCTTTAAATAATTGGTTATTAACGATTTCTTTATTTCTCTCAAAATAATCAGCAAGTATTTTATCAGTTTTTGAAATTCTATTGGAGAGTTCCGAAGCTATTACATATAGGATCTTAACAGCAATAGAGGGATGATTTTTCATAATATCTTTTAAATTCTCTCTTGAAATTGTATAAAATATTGATTCTTCTTCTGCTCTTATAGTTGCCGAACGCTTTATTGATGAAAGTAAAGACATCTCTCCGAAGAAAGCACCCTCTTTTAGTGTGGCTAATATCAATTTACTGCTTTTATCAAGTATACTAACTTGAACTTTGCCACTTAATATAATATACATTTTTTCCCCTTCGTCACCTTCATTAAAGATTTCAGTTCCTTTAGAAACTGTGCTTTTAGTCAGGTGTTCACTTAATTTTACAATTTCTTTGGGACTAAGATATTTAAATAAAAGGATTTGAGAAATATCCACAACTTACCTCCATTGTAAAATACTATATAAAACAATAAATCGGATTAGGGATTTTGTCAATATGAAATAGAGGATAGGAGCGACATTTCTATATTTTATAAATATTAGATATTAGGGAGACGCAAGATGTTGCATCTCTACGAAAAAATACTGCTGGAATACCGAATAGTCGGTGTTCGTATTTTAATAATAAATGGATTTGGAATAACATTATTTTCAATCCCTAATATGTGACATTTCGCTTTGGAATTAATATGTGACATTTTGGCATTGTAACATCAGAATCAAAATAAATGCTTGACAAATTATATACAATTTATATAATATAAAAGTTGGTCATACAATTATAAAAGGTTACAAGGAAGTAATTATATGCAAAGTGAATCAAAAATATCGAAATGTTGTCCTTAACCTAAATATTTGTATCAAGAAAAGGAATAATAGTAATGAAAATTAAAAAAATAATTTTTGACCTATTCATTAAAAAAGAGTTGTTTGCATCTATATCGATTATTATAGGTTACATATTAAAAGTGATATTAATTATAATTATACCACTTATAACAAAACATATTTTAGATGTCGTAATCCCTGATAAGAATTATAATTTACTTTTCAAATGGGCATCAATTGCATTGTTTGTAGCATTGGGATTAATAATTGTTGGTTTAATTAACACATATCTTGCAAATCGTCTGAAATATAAATTTGGTAATTATTTACAATCAGCTTTACTAAAGAGTATTCTCTTTTCAAAATGGCATAAATTGGCAAAACATGGTTCCGGGTATTTAACTAAACGCATAGAAGGTGATATTGAAGGCGTTAATACATTACTTATCAATAATGTGCTTGACTTAACAAAAAATATTGTAACATTTATTGTTAGTTTAATTATTGTATCAAGATTCAATTTAAAATTATCTTTAGCATTTTTTACTGTTCTGCCAATATATGCATTTTCCTTAAAAGCTTTCAATAAAGGAATGAAAGAAAAAACCGTCCGCCTTCAGGAAAGTCTCGCAAACAACTCTTCATTTTTAAATGAAACAATTTCAGGACGATTAGAAATTAAATATCTATCTATAGAGAATATGACTATAAATAGGTATTTAAATAAACTTCATAATATATATAAAATTGCCATTGATAGATTTTTTTATTCGTGCAAACCAGCCACTTTAGGACAAATAAGTTCTACATTAGGTAAAATTATTCTAATATGGTATGGAGGTTATCTGTTGATAAAAGGAGAATTTACAATAGGAGCTTTTTTCGCTTTTAATATGATAATGGCTAATGTATTTTTATCTGTCTCAGGATTGGTAAATCTAAATATCTCTCTTCAAACCGGATTAAGCTGCATAAGACGAATAGAAGAAATACTGTCGGTTTCCCCGGAGGATTCGGGAGGAATTGATATTGAGGAAATAGATCAAATATCATTTAAAAATGTAAATTTTCATTATCCTGATGATTCAAGTGATTATTCTTTATCTAATATTTCTTTTAATATTAAAAAAGGGGAAATAATAACTCTTGTAGGAAGGAGTGGCAGCGGGAAATCCACAATATTCAAAATTTTGCTGAGATTATATAAACCTGATTCGGGTGTCACAATAATTAATAATGACATAAACCTTAATGATATTTCTTTAAGATCATATAGGAATAGAATTTCTATTGTTCAGCAGGAAACCTTCTTATTTAATATGAGTATCAGAGATAACATTCTTACTGGAAATCCCAAAGCAACCGAAATAGAAATTAGTGAGTTAGTAGAAAACTTGAATATAAAAGGTATTATTTCTAATCTGGATGAAGGAATAGACCATATGATCATAGAAAGGGGTTTTAATTTAAGCGGAGGACAGAAGCAAAGAATCGCAATAGCAAGAGCATTGATAAAAAGAACAGATATTTTACTATTGGATGAAGTAACAACAGGCCTTGACAATAATAACATTAAATTACTACATAATTTATTATTAGCTAAAAAAAGCACAATGGCAACTATTTTAATTGCTCATTCGAGGGATGCGATGCTTCTTGCAGATAAGATTATATTAATAGAAAACGGTAGAATAAATGCAATTGATTCACATTCAAATCTTATAGAATCGAATATACTATACCAGAACCTGTTTAATGAAATCGATATAAATGAAAATGTATAAATG
>Ga0209121_10004438_pt1 | contig 13094 bp, 13 predicted proteins | sample Cruoilmetagenom3_FD_187292 | JGI IMG/M metagenome (GOLD analysis project Ga0209121, IMG submission 187292) | Oil polluted marine microbial communities from Coal Oil Point, Santa Barbara, California, USA - Sample 3 (SPAdes) (version 2) | ecosystem: Environmental > Aquatic > Marine > Oil seeps ... | reverse complement strand
TTCACCATCAGCTTCACCATCAGCTTCACCATCAGCTTCACCATCAGCTTCACCATCAGCGTCACCATCGGCATCACCATCAGCTTCACCATCAGAATCACCATCAGCTTCACCATCGGCGTCACCATCATCTTCACCATCGGCGTCACCATCAGCTTCACCATCGGCGTCACCATCAGCTTCACCATCGGCGTCACCATCAGCTTCACCGTCAGGGGTTTCTAATTCATCTCTAAGCATTTCAAGTATGAGGTCTGTGACCTTCAGGCACTCCTTAGTGCTATCTGCCTGAGCTGCTTTATGAAGTAAAACAGCCAACTTCGTATTAACTTCTTTAGAGAATAACTTTTGCATCGCTAATTCAGCAGAGGCTTCTAGATCATGAAGCGGTTGTGCCAGAATCTGGCTGCGCAACCAATAATTAATTTTCATGGAAAGAATCCTTCCAGGATGCTCTTCCGATGTTACTACTGGGAACCGTCCAGTACTCTTACAGTACTCGACGGTTTCATCAATATCCTTCCTAACTCCGGGGTACTTCTCTAAAAACAGGCGCTCTATTCGAGCATCTTCTATTGCGTTTAGTAGGTGCCTTCGAAGCGCTTCAGTTTCTGGAACGCTATACCAAACACTGAAATCAGTGTTTCGTACGTGAGATGCCTCATGAATGAGATACCCCCATAAAACGTTTTTGTGAGGGTAATCTTCCGACACATTCGGAAGAAATATCGTTTGCCCGTCTGTTCCAGCGCCATCATGTGCGCCTACTACAATTTTCACACCAAATTGGTGTGCATAATGTGCAGCAACAATTGGAAGAGCTGACTTGAATGCTTTATTTAACATTATTTTATTTACTCCTAAAAAGAAGGAGCCACACCCAATAGGGTGGGACCCCTATTGGGTTAAAAATAACTGGAATCAGCTATTTCAGTTATTTCAGTTTTATCGTACTGGCGAAAAAACTGATCGATATCATCTTCATCTTCATCTTCATCTTCAACATAGATTTCAGGTTCAGATTTAGGTTCAGATTCAATAAAACCATGTTCAGAATCAGAATCGAACATGTCGTCACTTAGCTTCATCGTACTATCTACGGTATCGTCATTATCAACGTATAGTTGAATATTATCTTTCGATGATAATACTAAGACAGCCGAGAAGATCCGTTGAAATGCTTCACCAACAGCGGCCTTACCATCCAAAGGATAGGCTGCTATCATGTTTTTCAGCAGCCCGGCAATGGATAAAAATCGCCGGTCCAAAAAACTTAAACCCTCAACCTTATAGACAATTCGCTGTAACGTTTTTTTAGTGCTGGAACGGCAACTTGACCGTCCCTTCAGATTTTTCATGAAGAAAGTGATCGACTCTTCAATCACTTCATCAAGCAGCTGATCAGTCAAGCCAGAAGCCTTGCTATTTATTTTTCCTGCTTCTGTAGAATTGACTGGGTTAACTTGAAAGATCTGATACTCAAATCCGATCCTTTTTTCAACCACTGCTTTTGACAGTTTTCCAGATCTTATTGCGGTCGCATAATCTGCGTCCTTCATAGACCATTCTTTTTCCCAGTCGTAAGCCCACTGGTCATAATTAGAGATGAACTCTGCTTTCAATGAGTTCATTTCTGCAGCTATTTCATTTAACTCTTTACTGAGTGAATCAATAGAATCAAGCGGCACAGCATAGCCGCCCATGAACGACATGCCATGAGCCAGACAGAGTCGCCTAGCTTGTGAGTTTAATCGATGAAAGCCTTTTAAATGTTTTTTATCGATTACATACTTTCGGCCTAAGTCAACTAAGTCTTTTGGCGGAAGCTCTCCACCTATACCTAGTTTTATATCGGGGTCGTCAAGTTTGACTTGACCACTCCAAATATCAAAATCGACCTGAAGGATAGCCATGTGGCTAAGATGATTTATTGGTGCATTCATAAGAACCTCATACTGATAATAATAAGAGGCGCACCACCCTAATGGGCGGATGCGCCCATTAGGGTTAATTGCTTTTTATTTATTCAGGCCAGCTACCTGATTTTCGTCGCTTAGCGACAAAACTTTCGTTATTATCAATTGAGTGAGATTCTTTTTATGAGATATTTGAGCTTTTTATTTATTCAGGTTAGCTACCTGATTTGTTACAAACAGTATCACCTAGACAATATAACAGACATATAAATTGATGCAATAATTATTGGTGGCGGCTCGCACTAGGCTGTTAAATGGATGGGTGTGAAATGCTCGCAGGTACAATCGTGCAATGAGTTTGGGTGGGGAGCCACAGCGTGTCAAAGGAAGCCTCTAGCCAGATTATCCAACTGGCCATGGCGTAGCGCGTGGTGAAGCCTGAATGGTGGGAGATGGCAAAGCGGAACCTTTTCTGAAGCTATAAATAACTTCAGAAAAGGATTCTTCATGTTTATATATTATAATTCCTCTGGCTGGTCAGACTCGCTTGCCTTAGCAAGAATCCACTTCCAAGATTTTCGATCTCTTAAGTATGCATAAATACCTACAATCGAGAGCATCACAAGCAATCCTAGTGCCAACAGAAACAGTAAGTTCATAACTGGATCAATCCACATATTCATATTTATCACCTTTAATAAGTAATACGAAACAAGAAGTTTGTCAAGATTTAGCAGCCGTTCTACTCATTCGAATAGCCAGTAAGTCGCAAATTAATTCTTTTCTCGTAATAGCGCGCGCCTCTAGCGCAGTGACAACTGAATACGCAATCACGCAGTATACAACCAAAAATGCCGATGCAAAATCGGAACTCATCATGGATCTACCTGTGTAAATCATACTCACTATTTGACCCGCGAATACTCCAATTAGTCCAATTAGCCCCGGCTTTAGCGATTTAAGAATGGAGATATTGATATTGCAATCCATTTTTGAAATCAACAAATCGGTAGTCCTAAGCCGACTGATCTTCTTATAGGAATTTTGAATATCCATTCCACTACTCCTTTTGGTTAGTGAAAAAGCGATTCGGGGTACCCACCGAAGAGTTGCTACCTAAAAAGTTAGCACAACTATTACCATGGCCATGATATAAAGGTGGATGAGAAAGACGAAAACCCTCTACCAGATCCCTTTTGTAAGGGTGATCTAGCTTTTCAAATGGGTTCTGTTTTGCTTCGGGATACTCCTGACCTAAATAATAAGCACGAAGCGAATATACTGCGTGCTTGTCTTTATCATCGGGCAGGTGCAGTTCCTTATCTGTATTGCGAACGACCATCTTAGCGCGTAAACGCAACAATGAATCAGTTATTTCGGACATCTTGTTACCTCCTTTAGTGATTCAAGGGGTAGCGTTCCCAGTAGGGGAATGCTCCCCCGCTGGGTTTGTTTAAAATGCTGTTTTAGGCCAGCTACCATTTTGCATCGTAAAACGATAACAATCAGATAATAGTTATTTCGATGATTCTTATCAAGCCCAGTTTTTAAGAGTATTTTCCGTATTTTTTCAAGCCTTTATTGTTTGTTTTTTTCTGTCTGCATCACACAAACTTACTGGCCTGGTTAGACTAAACCTAGCTCCTTTTTTTGTTAGCAATCCCGTTTCAACTGCGTTATCAAAAAACCTTTTAGTTCGAGTTTGTTTCCAGTTTGCATACGCATAGACTGCTCTGTACTTAGGCTCAATCTCGCCATTAAGTAGGGCTTGCGTCACTTTTTCATCGGATAATTGAATTACACTAGACTTATCCTTTTGTGCATTTGTAGAAGAATGTAACTGCTTAACATTCGAATGTGGATCACTATTCTGTTTTATATTGACTGGAACATGAACTGCTTCAATTCCTGAGTGTGAGCTCTCATTTTCTTTGGCGCTATTTTTGATTTCATTGTCGGTGTTATTTTCAACACTTTGGGCATTACCATTGCTAGGCCGATTGACTGCCATTTCTCCTGAAAATACTTTCGATGTATCTATTTTCAAAGGCTGATTTTTTTCCTGGCCAGATAATTTTTTTGAAAAATCACTATCTTTTCGCACTTTAGTATCTGTTAATAATGAATTTACTGCCATTATCGGCAATAAATCAAACAGAACGGCAAGCCATACACAAAAGAGGATAATCGCTTTACTGCTATCCCCTGTCAGCATTATTAGTCCATCTAAAGGAGTTGTCGCTTTTGCTGATTGATCATGACTCATCTTATTTAAAAGCTTTTCATCCATCGCCCTTGTTTCGAGGTTATATTTAAGGAAACCTTTTGCCTGAGTGCGATATTTATCTCCTATGCCCTGTTCTGCCGCTACCGCTGACAGCTCCCGATCTTTGGCGGATTGCTCTAGAATGTCCAACGCTATTTTATTTTCTCTCTCAGTCTGCAGTACTTGCTCTTTCTCCTTCGCCATATACCCGTATAGCGTGGAATACGATCCTAGCATCGATATTGCTAGCGGTACGGCACATAAAACGATTCTTAGCCCTTGGTTTATCGGCAGAAATTTCGCCGCGAAACCATACCCAAATATTTGTAACGCACAACCTGCTATACCTGCACCTACAGCTTGATTTCCAACTCCGCCAAGTAACGAATAAAAAAACCAGTATGTACATCCAAGACTAACAACTACTGTAATTAGTGTTGCCAAACCTAATGTTGACCATTTGTACAGAATTTGCATAGACAATAATCCTTTAGTGGGAAGATATTTTAGTTTTGTTGGCTCGAATCTATTGCTAAAGAGACGCGCTATGGTGAGAAAAATGGTAACACTTTCTTTAATTGCCTCAATAAAAGCTGGCAAAAACAACTAAAGAAAGTGCCGGGAATTAGATTCCCGAGCACTAAGTTATTAGAAATAAAGAGACTGAACATCTCCATCATCAACATCAGATAACTTTTCCTTGATATTGATATCTACGACATTTCTAGGCATGGCCTGGTTCGTTACAGTAACTCTGCACCGTTCAGAATCATCGCCCCTGTATTGCTCCAAGGTTTCATCACTAACATCCAAGTTTTCCGCAATAAGTTTACTGTAGTTGATTTTACCCTGTTGATTGAACCGGGTTAACGCAACGCCAGCAAATTCTGCCTTACAGAAATCACCCATCATGTTTTGCAATTCCTTCTGGTGCTTATTTCTCTTCTGTTTTTGCAATTTTATATTTTCTTCATACTTTTTAATCTGCTGGTTAAAAAGTCGGTACTTGTCGGCTTGGTAGATCCATTCTTCAGTCTGATCATCCGTTGGGACGTAGATATCCAGCTTAGGATTCATTGGATATTGTTTATCATTTTCCACATAGTCCCAAAACGTCTCAATCTTACTGAGTAATATTTCTATCAGATCATCATCTCTCATAACCTTAAAGATACGATGATCACCATTATCAAGCGGGTTATAGAACAGCAACCAGCCATGATCCACATCAGCAACATAAATTTGCTGTTGCAACTGTGGATAGTGCAAGGCATAACTGGGAGAACTTCTCCCTAAATTAACCACCTCGGCATACGTACTTTCTGCCGGGCACTTTATTTCAACAGGAATATCTAGCTCCGTTGTCCCATCAAAGGAACTCAAGACCAAGGGGTTTTGATCGCTTTGTCCGCATACTGGGAATAGACAATCATCTCCAAGTAATATTTCCGCTGTTTGCCTTCCTCTATCCTCAAGCAGCACACCATTTATTACACTAGGGACGCGAGATACGTCATTAGGTAAAACTCGGCCAGTTTTTTCTCCCCATAGGCGCCATGGCGTTTTATAGGGGTTAACCTCTAAGATAGTTGAGGCATCGCTTGCCGATAAGCCAGTCTTGCGCCATCGAAGCCATGCGTCAGTTCGTTGTTTAACATTTATCACTATCATGCGCATTCTCCTAGTTAACAAGGGCTGAGGTGTTAGTTCACCCCTTGTTAATAAGCCGATTAAATACTAAAGAGAACCAGTATCTGCATCGGACATATCGGGCATAACTACATTGTGATGCACGGTTTGAGCTTCTGCTTCTGTTTGAGCTTCTGCTTGAGTCTCTGCTTGAGGTTGGACTTGCCTAGCAGCTCGATACTCCTGCAGTGCATACGTCAGCACGTCTCCCTTAAACCTTTCCTCAAGAAGCTCTTCTCCGGCTTGCCATTGGGTAGTTGCTCCAGCCCTTTTTATGACTTTTTGTAGAAATCCATCAACTACATTTGTGTCGAAGGTTTTCTGATGGGGCTTAACATCTACTACCGGGTTAACAACCGTTTGGCTGCTAACCTCGGCCTTAACAGTCTGTACCGGATTAACAGCCTCTTGGCTGCTAACCTCGGCTTTCACAGCCTGATTCATTGGAATTACCGTGGCCTTTAAGTCCACCCTTTTTACGTTATTAGAAGAAGCATCAATGATTCCTGCTGCTTCGTCTTCGTCGTATATCCCACTAAAACCAAATCCAATCCGGAAACACTGGATTTCGGCTTTGTGTCTTAGTAGACGCTTCGGGTGTGTTTGCCACGGTCCTTTACATATATCCCCATTGGGAAAGGTGGTTGCTTGCTTGTAGCACTCATCGAGATATTCTCTAACCCTTATAGGATGTTCTCGATCCTTCCTGTAGAGAACTGCCTCTATCCAGGTATGGCATGTAGTGTTCGCATCTGGGTACTGCGCCATCTCTTCGGAGTAAATAAACTCTACTCCATCAAATTGTGAATGATCATTCGCAATTCGGTTCCAACCGTCTACTCCCACTACGGGAATAATCTGGCCTTTCTTACCAGGAAAGGCAAAAATTTCCCCCGTAAAAGGGTTTAACCCGTACTGGTCACAAACGATTAGCAATGCCTGCATTTGCGCCGTAGTAATTTCAGGTTTACCCTCCGCTTGGCGGAACACTGTCTGTGTTAGACAGTGCACTAGTTCATTAGCACTAAACGAGTAGCGATCTGCTACTTTTTGTATTAGTCCTAGTGGTTGCTGTGCTTCTGTCTTGCTCATTTGGTTATTCATATCATTTCCTTAGTATTTAAAGTGGTAATGCATCGTTAATTCGGCACATTACTGGATTTATTTCCGTCTACTTGATTAAACAAAATGCATTAGAAACAAGAGAACCGTACTATTGGTCAAAACGTACTAACGATATGCGGAACTGAATACCAATGGCATTCTGTCGCTTAGTTGAACGTTTGGCGGAAGACTTTCTGGATGGCAAACTAGAAAGCAGCTTTATGTATTAAAAACTGCGTTATGTTGCCTATGGGGAAGAGCTGAAATGGAAACATGATATTTCCATTTCAATTTTGGTTATTAAGCGGATCGATTTCCACTTCTTCTATCGCTGCCAGGAGCAGGAGTGATAACTGGGCCGGCCGCTACCTGTGGAGGTTGACGGTGATTATTCTTAGCCGCTGCTACCTGTGGAGGCTGACGGTGATTATTTTGCTGGCCAGCGGAGCTGGATTCAGCCTTTTTTAAATGCCGATTAAAGGAGTGAGCGGTAACATAATGCGCGCTCCTATTTTCGCCGGTATTTTTATCGACCCACTGATCTTTGCACAGCTCACCGGTTATGGTGACTTCATCCCCTTGAGAGAGAGACTGCCGTGCTCTATCAGCGACGTTTCCAAACATTTTCACATTAGACCAAACAACGGTCTCGTCGAAATCTTGGGACGTTTCATTCCAACGATGTTTTTTTGTAGCGAGAGTGAACGAGAGCACTCCCTTTTGGGTTTTAGGGTTAGCCCGATACTCGGGGTCTGCACCTAAATTCCCGCCTAAAACTATAACATTAGTATTTGACATTTTTGATCTCCTGATCAGATGTGATGCAGCCCTTAATAGAGCTGTATCAAATAATATTAATTACGAGGATTCATGGATATCCAACATATCAAATGGAGGTCCATTGATCCCCAAATATCCCAGTCGCAATCTTGTGAATTGCGATCCGTTCGGATTCATTCACTCGATTAGTTAGGGCTAAATCCAAAGCATACTCAAGCGGGCTGGGGTTTTGGCGATTTGACCACGTCAACCCTGCCCATCTGCACAAAGTACGCGTGGACATAGTTGTAGCTAGCGTGCCAATTCCTTGATCAGATTCCCCAAGGAACTGGGCTCTAATTGCATTGGCTACCTCTATCATTTTTACTCTTACGACTTCCGGTAACCTTGGCACCTTTTTCTCTAAGACGACTCGTTCTGCCAACTCTTCCATGTAACTAACCTTCGTTACTCGGAATCGATCCATGAACGCAATGTTCTGTACCATTACTCCTTGGTACATACCTGATTCATCACCTGAGCCAAATGAGTTGCCAGTAGCGATAAGTCGAAACATAGGGTGAGGCTGAATGACCTCTCCACCAGTTTCCGTAATTACCAACGGTCGCCCTTCGATAATATCGTTTAGCCCGGATATTTCAGCGGGATCAGCGAAGTCGATCTCATTAATAAGAAGTACGTGGCCGTACTTCATTGCTATCGGCAGAACGCCATAGCAAAACTTCATCGTAGGGGCCTCGCCCTTTGATGTGGACACTAATTTGTAGTGCCCAATTAGATCTGCTAATTCTAGCCGACCATGCGCAGTGACCTGCTGACAAGGCCAGTTTAACCGGCCTAGTATTTCTGTTATTCCCGACGTTTTACCTGATCCAGTCGGACCGGAGATATAAAATGCATCTGCGAAGGGTTGTGTTAAGAATGCCGTTACTTCGCGTAACAAGCTCCTTCTCAAGACGTAATCATTGTCCGTCGAAGGAACTTGTTCGTTGTCGTTCGGGCTATAGCCAAGTACTACAACGCTATCCGGAACATCAGGAAGCTTAAACGTTTGGTTTACTTGGTGTTTAGTGGGAACTAGATTTTGGTTCATGATTTTTCCTCAAATATATATGAGGCACACAAACCCTATTGGGGTTTATGCACCCCAAGGGTAGGTATTCAGAATGAATGGCTTCATTCTGAATGATTTAACAATTTATCGAAGTTGTTATCAGAATAAAGGTATGCTGATAAGATTTTTCGATAAACTTACTTACTTACTTACTTACTTACTTACTTACTTACTTACTTTAGCTTTAGCCTCAGCACGTAAATAAGCAGGCGAGTCATATTTCTCCCATCTTTGATTTGAGGACCCAAATTTGGGCCTCTCCGTGCACTTTGTTTCCATATAATGCACGTTGCTTGGCTTTACTGTCTTTCGTTTACCTTTGCCTGTAAACAGGCTCAGGATATTTTTAACAAATGCAGTTACGAGATAAGCCCCTACTGCTACGGTAACGCTAAACACGACTAGATCGATCATATTAATTTCCTTATTTTGATAGGCAAAGAGACACCAAGTGTCTGCTTTACATATAGTTTTAATTTGGCAGTGCAAAGGCACTACCAAGAGAAATAAGCACGAATATGCTTATTATTCAACCTGAGCTAATGCTCAGGTTAGAATCTGTTAATCAAGAAAAGTGCAGATAATCAGAGCTGCAATAGTGTGAGCTCTGTTATATGCGGGAATAAATAGTGAGTCACTTCAATAAAAGTAACCCATGAACCAAGGTCGCCTTGGTTAGGAAGGAACTATAGAGTTTGGTTGAACCAAATCCATCAATATTTTGGCGAAGCCAAATAATTAAATGCTGCTTAAGGCCAGCTACCTAGCATTGTCGCAAGCGACAAATCGTACAAACATCAATATATAGCAGTCTGTTTTTTTATTCAAGATTTTATATCTATTACTAATTGGAGACGTATTTAGTGCTTTTTGGGTAACAGTCTGTGATTTCCCTGATGATAGGATTATCGCAAATATATCATAGGAGTCCTATTAATATGCCAGCCTCAAAAAAGCCAAATTCTCCCTCTTCCAGGGCCTCCATTTCGCGGACGATAACTGTCAATAGTTATCAGGCCCATCGGGTCATGCACCGAAGTTTAGACAGATTACGCAGAGCCCTTTTTTCCATATCCGTTATTTTGCCAATCATCGTAGAAAATGACGAAGAATTGGAAGAAATTGATGCGTATATAGACAATGAGTTTAGCAACCTTGAAAAAAGCCTTCTGGAGGCACAAGCCAGGGCCAGAAAAATTCTTGAAGATGCCGGTATCGAAGAAGTAACGACTTACTCAAACCCGATTGATTATACCGTTGAGGTTGATAGCCCTCGCATAAACGTATTTCTCAGGCTCATTATACACCTTGATACGCTAATAAACCTCATCGATACAACGTGGCTTTCCGGTGAGATCGACGATAAGCAAAAAAAAATCCATACCTATCAATGGCAACAACGTCTAATTCGTCTTGCTGGCCGTATTTCAGGCCTAGAAAATAAGGCCAGAGCCGCTGCCAAGAAAAAAGGGAAAGATAGCGAAGTTCAGGAACAAGCACCAGAACACATAGAAGCTGAAAACGATACGGAAATGCTTAAGGTTATTAAGGAAGAAGAAACGGAAATTAGTAAAGTTATTAAAGACGAAAAAATACCTATCTCTGCTTAAGTGATATAGAAAAGCCGAGAACGATAAGGCGAAAATATATTGCGCCTTGATATAAAACGTTTTTTATCAAAACGAGGATCATTGCCATGTCAAAAGTGATTTTTTTTAATCTACCCGGTGCTAGCGGACATATTAATCCTACTATCGGTGTGGTGTCAGAATTGATTCAGCGTGGGCATGAAGTCATTTACTATGCCGACGAAAGCTCGCGCTCCAGGTTTGAAGCACTGGGAGCAAAATATCGAACCTACGAAAAATGGTTCGATTACACGCACAATACCGAAGCCGGCACCGATATTTTGCGCATGGCAAACGCAGAATTTGAAATGATGGATGCGTGTATTTCTCCGCTGCTAGAAGAGATTAAGAGAGATAATCCGGACTGTATTGTTTATGACCCATGCTGCATATGGGGTAAATATATCGGTGAATCAATGAAGATACCGACCATATCATCAATAACTACCGTGGTGAGTTCTCCGTGGCTATTACTCTCAGAACCTAGCTTGGCAATGCATATTATTAAGACGATTGTATTTGGGGCAAGAGAAATTTGGGGTTTCAGGGAAAGATTTCTTTCTCTATCGAAAGCATTGGATGTTAAGTATCGCGGGCTTCCTTATCATGTATTTGATTTTTTTGCTTGCGAGGGTGATCTGAATATGATCTTTAACACTCCTGAGTACCAACCGTATCCCAATAAATTGGCTCCCACCTTTCAGTTTTACGGGGCCTCTATCGATGACAAGCGCGATATAGCTGAGTTTGATGACTCATTTCGAATACACGATACCTTTGTGTATGTCTCGCTCGGCACTTTGCATAACGACAATCAGTCTTTTTATTCCAAAATACTGTATGCCTTTCGTGACACAAACATCGATGTACTTATTTCTATTGGCCAAACATTTGATATCTCAAAGCTTGGAAAAGTACCGGGAAACTTCACAATAAGACGATTTGTTCCGCAGCTCGAAGTTCTAAAAACGGCCGACCTCTTCATAACTCATGGTGGAATGAATAGTATGAATGAAGCCGCCTGGTTCGGGGTTCCTGTGCTTGTTGTACCTCAACAGTTTGAGCAGGAATTTAATGGCAAACGTTTCGCTAAAATGAAAATTGGAAAACTTCTTTGTGATGCCGATGATTCGGCAACAATTAAAAAGGATGCTTTCAGTATTCTTGAGGATAGCGGATATAAAATCAATATGGCGGCATACGGTGAAAGAATGCGGTTATTTGGTGGATACCGACGCGCGGTTAATGATATCGAGTTAATCATCACTGATGCATCAGAATTACATGAGAAGTTGCGTTTATCACCCGCAGCTTAACAGGTTCACCCCCGCCATTTGCGTGCCATTCCCACGCGCTTATGGCGGGTTCTTTTTTTGTAGGAGGAATACCAGCTTTAGATTGGCAACAAGAAAGTGCAACTGTCTACAGGTTCACCCCGCCATTTGCGTGCCCCCCCACGCGCTTATGGTGGGTTCTTTTTTGCAGAAGGAATACCAACTTTAGATTGGTAACAAAGCAATATCTGCAATCTACAGGTTCACCCCCCGCCATTTGCGTGCCCTTTCCTCGCGCTTATGGTGGGTTCTTTTTTGCAGAAGGAATACCAGCTTTAGATTGGTAACAAAGCAGTATCTGCAATCTACAGGTTCAGTTGTCATCTTTTGAGTGAAAACTGAGTATAAGAAGAGCGTTTTTTATTTAATCAAGATCAAAATTAACGGAGAATTTTTATGAAAATCAACAAAAAGAAAGCGATGCTTCCAGTGATATTAATTGGGGCGTGCTGTTCAACGGTATCTAATGCAGAAATAACCCAAGTTGATAAACATACCCTCGCTGATGTTCAGGGGCAACATGGGTCACCTATCTTAACACTGGCAGCAGCTGCGTATTTATTAGAGGCAACAGGCGAGAATGGTGATTCGAGATTAACTGGGCTAATTGGTGGGCTAAAAGATAAGCTACCAACGATGCCAGAAAGAGGTTCGAACACTGGGCTAATTGGTGGGCTAAAAGATAAGCTACCAACGATGCCAGAAACAGGTCCGAATGGTGAGCTGACCATTACGGGGTTAATTGGTGGGCTAAAAGATAAGCTATCGAGCAGGGGTGCTAGCGAAGGGGGGGCGAATCCAATTAATAATGTGCCACTCAGGCAGAAGATATCCGGGGTCAGAGCAAATTCTTACATTGAAATTACCAGCCCGAAAGATACTGGATCACTTTCTGGTGGAATACATATTCTCATAACTCAATCAATTTAATTCGCGTTCGTCAGTAGTAGCAAAGGCAATAAATCAGATGCGGGCCATACGGTCATGAAAAAAGTGGTATTCGTAATCTTTCTTGTCGCCTTTGCGTTCTACGAGATACGTCCAGTGCATTATCACGCTTTACTATGTACTGACCTTAACGCAGTAGAAGGCGGAGGATTTAATCACGCCTACGACGGATATATTATTGGGGCAAATGGCTGCCTGTACGAGCCATCAAAATACACCGTGTTCACGGTTCCTTCTGTTCTGGATCGTCGAGGAGATAACACCCAGCCACCCATCGTGTACATAAATGGTGCGAACCATCGCGTTGATTGGGTA
>Ga0209121_10004437_pt1 | contig 13097 bp, 13 predicted proteins | sample Cruoilmetagenom3_FD_187292 | JGI IMG/M metagenome (GOLD analysis project Ga0209121, IMG submission 187292) | Oil polluted marine microbial communities from Coal Oil Point, Santa Barbara, California, USA - Sample 3 (SPAdes) (version 2) | ecosystem: Environmental > Aquatic > Marine > Oil seeps ... | reverse complement strand
CCTATGGCGGGGCCGATCTCGTCCTCGATCTCCTTCGCCCGCCCGGGGTTCGCTCGGCGGTCCTCTCGATGTCGCCAGCGGCCCCTTCGGGGTTGAGGCCCAGCTCCTCCTCGGTCCTAGAAAGTGTGGCTTCGACCCGAAAGAGGCACCGGAACCTGTACTCCTCCGATCAGAGACCCTTCATCTCCGGATTTCCGTAACGAAACTCGATGGGATGAATCACCATAATCAAATTTCAAAGGAGTGATGAAACCGCGGATGAAAGGAGGTTTTGGTCGCGGGTAGCGGCAGCGGGGTGGGTTAGGCGATCGGCGTTGATGCGTAATTCATTTATCGGTTTGTAGCTGTTTTTAAGAGTTCTGATATGATTAGATTTTAATAAGAGTAATATCAAGATTATTTACTAAAGTTGGATAACTGGGCCGGTGGCTGCTATATGAAAAGAAAAGGCAGAGACATTCCAATAGGAGTATCAATCCTTGCTGGATTATTCCTCCTAATTGGATTCTTTATCGTGTTATTTAGCGTGCTCCTTAACATCATTGTTGTTATTTTAGCTGTTTTTGAAAGACCCGAGGAATATATGGGATTCCTGATAGGAGCTATTCTGGCCCTGTCTTTTTATGCTGTTATAGGCGGTATCTTCTTCCTTTGCGGTTCGTGGCTGATCTCGCTTCAGCCCCGAGGCTGGATGCTGGCCACGGTTGGGTCAGGTCTGTATCTTTTTCTGAAGCTGGCGAATATCTACCTCAGCGGGAGCTTATCTGAGGGATTGTGGCGTGCCATAATTGCAGCGATCATTTTGGTTTACCTGAATATACCTGCCACTAAACGGGCCTTTGGACGCTGAAGGGCATGTCATAAGACCGATTCTCCCCAAAAAGCGAAGGTCACATCCCTTCGCATTGCGACCGCGGCCTTCGGCCACCCTTCCGCCGCCTGCGGCCGAGGGCGCCCTGGGATCGATCGGCCGGGAGACCTGCGGCGTGGGTTTCGGGACGGCGGAGATGATGCGCCCGACCAGGTGCGACGGAGGATGAGCGGCAGTGGCGCCGATAATCGCACAGTGCCTGGGGCGGGAGCAAGATTGGTCCGGAGGGCTGCCCCGCTTTTCTCGACGGCCTCAGGGCGATCTTCGGCGTCGTTTTTATCATCGCTCTTGCGAGCCTGGTCATGGTGGTGCGGTCGGAGAATGTATGCGTGTGAGTTGCGGTGAAAACACGCTTTAGTCCACTCGCGAGACTTAGCCAAAGCTTGGACAATGGTCGTATATGTCGTGACCGATCTAGTTCTCAATTTTTAGACGTCTGCAAAGTCAAATTATGGCGGTGCGCCTAGCCGCAAGCAGCGGAGTATTCCGATAAAAGTATAACCTCAAATCTACCACATTCAGCATGATCGAGTGATACAAACACAATGTCATTTCGATCTTGGCGGGCACACAACCACAAGTTTCATATTGGGCTAAATTATTAACGCCTAATTAAATATGGGTGATGATGTAGACATTCTTATTGGGGAATCGCCTGTGAAAGGCATTATTCCACCTGAAGTGTTAGTAGGCAAAGTATTGCCCTCAATAGTTGCACTTGCATGTGGAAAGCGAAAAGACGGCTCATATAATGTAATCGGAACTGGATTTGGAATAGGGATCAGTCCCAGAGATGAGAATATAACATTGTTAGCTACTTGCACACATGTTGCTGATGAAATATATCGAATATGGGATCTCAATGAACCAGAAGGACGGAAAGAGGGACTAATTGATAATATTACACGAATTTGTGTATTTGAAGGAGGTAAATTTCTCTGGAAAAAAGTCGAAGATATGGAGCTAGGTGATATGCAATTGAATGGTATCAGTTTTTCAGAACAACATGATATCTGCATATGTAGAATACCTGGGCTTAGAATTCCAAGCCTCTCGCTTTATGATGGTAGTAATTACAGATTAGCAAGTGAAGTTTTAATTATTGGCTACCCCGTATTTGGAAATCTTCAAACCGTGTCCGTTCTACCCTATGTTCTGAAAACAATTATTAGCAGTTTGGTAACCTATCCATTTAATAGAAATGGAAAGAAGGTTTTATCTCCTAGATTAGCATTAGGGTGTATAATTGGTGGAGGATTCAGTGGCAGCCCAGTAATTTCGATAAAAGAAGGATTAGTAGTAGGAATGATAGATTATATGCCTATCGAAACTGATATAATTGATTTAAAGATAAGCAAACCGCACTGTATGGAAGGCGATATGCGTTTGGAGTACCCCGCAGGTATTACATTAGCCATTCCTTCAATGATGATGAAAGGAAGTTTAGATACTTCACTTGAATATGAGATAAACTTAAATCGTTCAGATTGACATCCATATTGGGATCCGATCAACGGGAATCATTATTTTTATTTAGATCCTATTTCAAAACAATTTGTGCCGACCTTCATCGCGAACCGAAGTTTGAGGAAGATAATGGTGATTTTTACTTCACGGGGTTTGATTGGCGAAAACCAGAAGGCAGAGCCATTTTGAAATAGAAATTTATTCAAGAGGTAGCGTTAATTGCGTCTTATATTCGCTCGTAACTTGCACGAAAGCCCCATTGCATATTTAGATTAATATTTTTATTTATAATAAGCTTGACTTTTTCAAATTAAGTAATTTACGCGCCTACCAGCCGCATCCCAAAGACATCAGCACATCAAACAGAAGAAGACACCCATTATTCGAGATATGAAAATAGAACCGAAACTTATCGATTCGGCAATCAATCGAAAATCGAGCTAAACATATACCCGAAAACTAACCACTAAAAATCTCTAACTGATCCTTCCTGAACTCACACACCCCCTCCACCGTCACCCGCTCCGGCAGGGAGCTGAATCTCGCCCTCAAGATGAGGTCCGCCAGCTCCTCGCGCATCACCTTCGATATACCGACGATGGAGGTGGTGGGCCTCGGGTTCACGTCCACGACCCGAGGGAGGTCGCCGACGACGAGGTCAATCCCGGCGTAGCCTCGCAGGTCGAGGGCCAGAGCCGCCATCTTCGCTACTTGCAGGATCTCCTCCTCCCGGTCCGAATGGTGAGGGACGATCCCGCCCACGTACTCGAAACCCGACTCGACGGAGACGAGCTGCTTGTTGACGGTCAGGGGCAGGACCCGGTCGCCTGAGGCGATGAGGCTCACGCTGAGGGCCTCGCCAGGGTGGTACTTCGTTGCAATTCTGTCGCCCAGATTCTCCGGCAGCGTTTCTACAAGCTCCATCCTTTCGGAACCGCAGCCGAACCTCGGCTTCAGGACGAAGGGGCCGTCGTCATTCGAATCGGCGATCTCGGCGACCGGAACGCCCTCCTCTTCGAAACGGTGGGTGCAGGCGAGCTTGTCTGCGCAAAGCCTCGCGGCGGCAGGGGAGCAGCCGAGGTTGATTGTGTTGCCGTCTTCAAGGAGTTCCAAAAATCCGGGCAAAAGCTCGTCGGGAGCGATCACGAGGCCCGCGGTTGCTTCTAAATATTCGAGGAGATCCTCGAAATCCTCCTCGCCCCTGATGTGAATGCCCTCTCCCGCGCCGATGGTGGGTCCGACCGTCGGATAGATGACCTGGTGGCCGAGCCGCTCGAAGCTCCTCGCAAGGGTGGAGAGCATCGCTCTACCCTCGACCAGGTAGGTTCCGGGCATGCCCGTGGCGACGGCGTACTCGGCGATCAGAATCTTCATGGAATCTCGGCGCCGCCTTAGTACTGCCTGGCGAGAAGGGCGCACCCCTCGGTATTCGCGCCGCAGACGATGCAGTGACGAGTCAGACGCTTTTCTTCAGAGCGCCACGGCTCGCCGAGGACGGCCGCGCCGACCTCGTCCTCGATCGCATGGCCGCACACCTCCGAGCCGCACCATCCGACCCGAGCAACTCCCGCCAGGGTCTGCTCTTTCGCCTCCTCGATCGTCTCGCAGTCCTTCACCTTGCTGTCGAGGAAGGCCTGGGCCTTGGCCAGCATCGCCTCTTGAAGGTCGTCGGCCTCCGCCTGGATCGTCTTCTCTAAGTCGTCCAGGGGGACGGTCAGCTTCTTTCCGTCACGCCTCGCCAGGACTGCAACACCGTTCTTGATATCCCGGGGCCCGATCTCGATCCTGATAGGAACGCCCTTCAGCTCCCACTTGTAGAACTTGGACCCGGGCCGCTCGTCGCTCTCATCGATCGCAACCCTCACCCCAGCCGCCACGAGCCTGGCTTTCAGGTCCCGGCAAACCCCCTGGGTCGTCTCCTTCTCCTTGAATAGGATCGGGACTATGACGACCTGGACCGGTGCCACCGACCAGGGGAGAACGAGCCCCTTGTCGTCCCCGTGAACCGATATCAGGGCGGCGATGCACCTCTCTGAGACGCCGTAACAGGTCTGGTTTACAAACTCCTGCTCGCCCTCCGTGTTCTCGTAAGTTATCCCGTAGGTGGTGGCAAAGTTCGTCCCAAGAAGGTGAGCTGTACCTATCTGGAGCGTCCTTCCGTCCGGCATCACTGTGTCGAGGGCGATCGAGTAGTCAGATCCAGGGAACTTGTCCCAGGAAGGCCTCTTCGCAAAGAGGAAGGGTATCGCAAGACGCCGGTAAAACTCGGCATAGATCGAAAGAGCCGCCTCGACCTGCTCAGCCGCCTCCTCCCAGGTCGCGTGAACAGTGTGCGCCTCCTTGAATGAGGTGATCTCCCGCAGCCTGATGAGGGGCCTAGTGTGCTTCGTCTCGTACCTGAAGGTGTTCACGATCTGGTAGATCTTGAGCGGCAGGTCGGCGTGGCTTCTCACCCATAGCTTGAACATCGGATATATCGCCGTCTCGCTGGTAGGCCGAAGGGCCAGCTTGATGTCGAGAGGGCTGGTTCCGCCGTGAGTCACCCAGTAGACCTCGTCCTCGAAGCCCTTGATGTGCTCGGCCTCCTTCATGAACTCGGTCTCCGGGATCAGGAGGGGAAACTGGGTCTCCTGGTGGTCCGGGTCGAGCAGCTCCCTTATCAGATCGTAAACGTTCCTTCGGAGAGCAAAGCCGGAAGGGTACCAGACGCACATCCCCTTAACCGGATACCTGACGTCGATTATCTCTCCCGCCTTCAAAAGCTCGTGATACCATTCGCTGAAATTTTCTTTGCTCGGTATTTTGGACTCGGTCATTACATCACCGGCGATGATTGTGAATCTACAAAGGGTTGGACGAAGTGTTGTATGAGAACCGGAGTTATGAAGGTCTCGATCACCGCTGCGATGAACAGGAGGAGAACAACCCACCGAAGGAGCCGTATCGCAGCCTTCAATTCACCCTCCAGGTCGCCACCCCTTCCAAGGAGCGTCAAGATCATGAGGTGGCCGAGCCGAAACCCAACGCCGATGCAGACTAGAACCGTGGGAAGCTCGATTATGCCGTGGGGCAGGATCGCAACTATCACAAAAGCAGGCCCACCAACCAACATCGCCTGATGGACGACCAGTCCCACCACGAACCCGTTCATGACGACTACGACCGCCGGGACGATCCCAAAGCCCACACCCAAGAGCAGGGCCATCAAAGACGCAAAGAGGTTGTTCAGGAATATCGCCAGCATCATCTTGGGTGGACTCAGATCCAAAATCCACTGCAGCGTCTCCGCAACGTCTCCCACGTAGGCCGCCGCCAGCTCCGGATGCCGAACAGAGGCAACAACTCCGAGAGCTGCCGTCGCCAGGAATAGGTAAACGGACAGGAGTATGTATGGTCGGATGGACCTGAGGTACGCAGCGTCTTCTTTCCAGTTCAAGCGAGATCTCCTCCCCTTTCACCCTCCGACATCGTATAAGATTCTGGCGATTTTCCCAGGAGGGGCACACGATTCAAAAGTCCTGCTAGCTGGCCCAAGCCCCAGCCAGGTAGCGGGCTCCGAAGAGGACAAGAAAGGTACCGCAGAGGGCGAGGGTCTTCCTGTAGTTTGCCTCGGATAAGAGAGTCCTTCCCCGGTCCAGACTCGTCGAGACGAGGGTGTACCAGCCGAAGTCTGCACCCCAGTGGCCGATCATGAATATCATCGCGAGAACAAGCCCCTCCCGAAGCTCCGCCAAAACCAGGGCGGATCCGACGCTCAGCCACCAGACCCAGAAGTAGGGGTTTGCGACGCTGGTGAGGGCACCTGCAAGATACGGGTTTGAAGAAGCGCCCTTCGAGGATATCTTCAGGGTGGCGGTTTTGCTCCCCTTCAAAGTGAGAATGCCAAAGAGGATCAGGGCCGACCCGCCGACCACCGCGACTATGCCGGTCTGTTCCTCAGCTACCGTAGCAAGCCCCTTCACTATCAGGAGGAATATCACCACCTCGGCGAGAGCGTGACCGGCCGCCACCTTCGGCCCCATCGTCCACCCCCTCTGGAGGGATGAATTTATGGTGGCCACCAGGGTTGGGCCGGGCGCAAGCGCTCCAGTCAGCCCGATGGTGAAGGCCAAAATCAGGGTCTCGATAACCCCTTGCATATCCATCTTCCATCACTTCTATGGTATCTGAACCTTTCGACCTGGAACGGACGGATGAAATTCGGACAAATAGAGATCCAATTCTGTTTTTAATCGGTTCAGATCGTAATTTGAACGAACCACCTATGAAAACGTCTTCTTGAGTCAAAAAAGATTGAAATCTGGGAACAAAACAGGCTGAGAAGGATTATGCCAGGATAAACGTCGGAAAAGCGCAATGGACCGGTCGGGATTCGAACCCGAGGCCTCTACCATGCCAAGGTAGCGATCTACCCCTGATCTACCGGCCCTCTGAGCGGGGCATATGCAGACCTATCAAATAAAGATGTCGGTGCCCCTCGGGCCGCGATGCGACTGATAAGGCTTCGCCCACCGCTACTTCTTCAGGGTGGACTGGACCGTCTCAACCGCCGTGACGACGTTTTTTCCCCAGCGGATCCCGTTCAGGACGTCTTTGACCGTCATCTCCTCCACCTTCGGGTAGTTAAGAAGCTTCTCGTAGTCCTTCGTGACGGCGTAGTTGTAGTGGCCGTAGGCCACCGTGACGCCGTAAGTGAGGAGCTTGTGGGCCCGTCTGGATGAAGTGTAGACCGCCTGGTCGGCGTCATAGACAGCATCAGCCCCGATCTTGAAGAGCTTCAACGAGAGGTCGTAGTCGTCCAGGAGAGAGATGTCCCTGTGGCCGCCAGTCCGCCGGTACGTCTCTCTTCTCATGGCCATGTTGGAGCCGATCATGTAGCAGAAGTTGAAGGCTTTCAGAAGCTTGTAGGAGCTTCGCCATGCCCTCAGAATCTCGGTTCTGAGGTCCCTGTCCTGAAATATCACGGGCCCTGTGCTGGCCTCGTGCCACTCCAGGTTGCGGCTTACGACATCGAGCCAGCCCCTGGGAAAAGCGGTGTCGGCATCGGTGAAGGCGATGATCCGGCCGGACGCGACCTCAGCCCCGTCCCTCCTGGCTCCGCCGATCCCGGGATGAGTCTGGACTATCACCCTGTCCGCGTACTCCTCCGCGATCTCGATGGTCCCGTCATCTGAGCCCCCATCGACTACCACGATCTCGTAGCTCTCTATGCCCATGGATTGGCATGCAAGGGACCTCAGGGTCGCCTCTATCTGCTCCTCCTCGTTCAGCGCGGGGACGATGACTGATATCATTCAACATACCTCTGACCGAATAGGTCGGATAGACCATCAGATAAAGGGCCGATGCCGCCGCCACCGCCAGGGAAAGCTGGAAGAGGCGAGCCGCTGTGAATACAAATACGAGAGAGAGAACCACAAGGCCGACCAGCATCAAGAGGCCGTTCTTCTGTCCGATCCTCGTCACAGTGGTGGTGGTCGACCCCAGATCCTCTGCATAATCCACGATCTGATGGGCTATCAGGGCTTCGCAGCCGACTATAAAGAAGATCAAAGATATCAAGATTATCCCTCTAGAGGGGTCACCCCCGCAGAGCAGAAATCCGGAGATGAAGGGCAGCGCCCCAAACATCAAGCCGTGGCTGACCGTGTCCAAGAGGTAACGCTCCTTGAGCCGGACGTGGCTTGCGGAATAGGCGGTCAAGAGCAGCAAGTTGATCACGACGAACAAGGCGCCCGTCAGGTCCAAGCTGATGGAGAGGACCAGGGAGATCGAGACCAGCGCGAACATGAGCAGCATGACACCCCTCTCATCGACCTTTCCCGCGGCCATGGGGTTTGTTCCAGACTCCACCTTGCGGCGGTGTTGCCTGTCGATCTCGGCATCGAAGTAGTTGTTAACGACGAATGCGTAGCTTATGATGCAGATATATGCGATCAAGACAAGCAGCGTCTGACCTGGGCCACCTCCGGCCAGAAAGGCCCCCGCCAGCGGAAATAATGGATAGAACTTGATCCAGTCTTTGATGCGAAGCATTCTCAGATAATCGATCATCTTTTGTCTCTCTCCCCGGTTGAGAGGACTGAATTCTTGTACACCCTTATCTACCTTTTCGAATCCTGATGCTGCATCTTGGGAGCGCGCTCCAGATATCTCATCGGGATATTTGGGTTCCCATCTTTTCCTGGTTAAATTTTTATAGATCGTTCATCTAAAATGTGTTCGAGATCATGAGATTATCGTCTTTCCTTCTGGTCTGTTTTGTGATCCTGCTCGCCACAGCCTTCGCCGGGGCGGAGGACGAGGACTACCTGGAGGTCATCGGATCTGCCGGGACCATGACCGGAGCCAACTACTCCGAGTACGGGTCGGCCTTCGAAGAGTTCGTGGCCAACGCTCCTGGAGAACGAAACCTATCTTCCTATCCAGACTACCTAGTCGACTTTCTGGAGGAAAGCCCAGAGCCGCCGGTGACGAACTACAGCCTCTACTCTCCAGCCTTCGAGAGTTTCATGAACCTGAGCACAGATGGTCATCTGAACCTCTCATCATACCCGGATTATCTAAGTCAGTTTCTGAACCAGACCCCCGAAACGGTGAGAACGAACTACAGCCTCTACTCTCCAGCCTTTGAGAATTTCATGAACCTGAGTGCCGAAAAGCGTCTGAACCACTCACCATACCCGGATTATCTGGGCTGGTTTTTAACAGATAGCCCCGAGACGGCGAAGACGAAACAAACCGAATAATAGGACAAATAGGACACTCACAGGCACTTGGTTTGAGACTTCAGCACCCGTCATGTCAGAATTATATAAAATTATTTTGCGGCCTCAAAAATGCTTCGTTTGATGAGATCACTGACAGTTCCATCGGCCTTCAATCTCGTCTTCAGTCGTTCTTTTCTCTCAGGGCTTCAATCCTCGATCTTATCCGGTCCAGCCTCTCTTCGATTGCGAGAATCTCCCGCTCCAGGAGGCTGATCTGGTCGTCTCTGGCAATATGCCCTGCCGATCCTTCCTCCTGGTTCCGCTCTCGGGCATATCCAATGTCTGCGGCCCCCTCTCTGAGGACGTAGCTTCCCCCACCGATCCTTATTCCCAGGCCGTACACCAGGGCGGATGCAACCTTCTTTCTCCCACTCCGTAGGTCGTTCCAGAAGGCCTTGCGAGATACGCCGACATAGATGGCAGCCTCCTGCTGCTGCAGCTCCAAAAGGTCGACGAGGCGAATCGCCTCCAGCTCTTCGAGGGTCAGGTTGACATCCTCCCCACTCGTTGCCCCCTCCGGATCAAACCGCCTCTTTTCGGGGATCTCTGAGATCCATCGCTGGCCGCGACGTCTGCCTCTGCCGGGACTCATGAAATGGTCGTATCTGGGACTTTATATTTGAAGTTTGTCAGGATCTTACAGAAATCTTTAAATATTAGATCTCATAAGAGACTTAATAGGACGTGTTCGTCGAAGAGCACCGCGACCGTCCTCAAACTGTCGAATGAGGTGAATAAAAGATGCCAGGTGGAGACAGAACGGGTCCTGCAGGATTTGGATCCAGAACCGGAAGGAGCATGGGATACTGTTCGGGGTTTGATGCCCCAGGATACTTCAATGCAGGCTTTGGCAGGCCCTTTGGCGCTGGCAGAGGCAGAGGCGGCGGTCGAGGTAGAGGTGGCGGCCAAGGCAGAGGTTTGCAATTCTGGCCCAGGTCGCAGGGTGCCGTCTTTGGACCCAGCCAGCCAGTGGCCCCTTCTCCCGAAGTGGAGATGGCTGACCTGGTGGAGATGGCTGAAAGCCTAGAAGCCCAACTGAAAAACATAAAGGCCAGGATGGAGGAGATGAGATCCGAAAAGTGACATCTTCCCGGCAACTCCTCCTTACAAGGCCCCTATTTCCGCGTTTTTTTCACTCGACTTTACGATCTCTTTGGCACCATATCGATCATATCCCATATCTTTTCCATGTCCAGATACTTCTCGGTGGCAGAAGCCAGCTCATCGTACCCTTCGCCTGCGAGGGCCGATCTTCGGATCAGGTTCTTCCTTGCGTAGAGGTAATCCAAAAAGGCGTCTTTGAAGTTCTCGTTCTGGAAGATACCGTGAAGGTAAGTTCCTATGACGAGCCCCTCGCCACCAACGGCGCCGTCGTCCCCGAAGGCGGGGGGATCCTGGGAGGTCGTCTGGCCCATGTGAATCTCGTAACCCCAGACCTTATCCCCCTTTATCGGCCCAAGGATCGGGCCGTCTCCGGTCACGGTCTTCTCCACCTGGACGGTCCTTTTCTCGTACCGATCGAACCGTGTCTCTAAGTCCAAGAGGCCCAGGCCGGGTATCGAGTCGGTGGTGTTCTCGATCCCCAGATCGACGATGTTCCTTCCCAGGATCTGGTAGCCGCCGCAGATCCCAAGGACCGGAACGCCCTCGTCTCGAAGGGCCAGAATCTCCCGATCGGTCCCCCTCGTCCTCATATCCTCGAGGTCTGAGACGGTGTTCTTGGTTCCGGGGATTATGACGGCATCTGGCCTACCAAGAGGCTGGCCGGGGCTGACGTACCGGACCCTCGCCTCCCGCTCCAGGGGTTCAAAGTCCGTAAAGTTCGATATTCTCGTAAGCCTGATTACGGCGATCTCGACCCCCTTGCCCCCCTCGCCACCGCCCCTCTTGTCGCCCAGGGAGACGGAATCCTCGCTAGGCAGGTTGAGGTCGAGATAGGGCATGACGCCGAGGACCGGTACATCGGTCAGCTTCTCCAGCATGTCGAGACCGGGCTCGAGAATCGCCGGATCGCCCCGGAACTTGTTGATCACAAGGCCCTTTACGAGGGGCCTGATATCGGGCGGAAGAAGCTTTATCGTCCCGTAGAGGCTCGCAAAGACCCCGCCCCTCTCGATATCGCCCACAAGGATTATGGGTGCCTGGAGCTTTGATGCGACGTAGATGTTGGCGATGTCCCGATCGTAGAGGTTGATCTCGGCACCCCCGCCAGCGCCCTCGACGACGATGTAGTCAAACTTGTGCTCAAGCTCCTCGAGGGCCCAGTCCACTACCACCTTCATCTCCTCGATCCCCTGGTAGTACTCCTCGGCGGACTTGTCGGCTATGGGCACGCCGAAGACGATCACCTGGCTGGTCCGATCGCCCTTCGGCTTGAGGAGGATCGGGTTCATGATCTCCGTCGGCTCGACCCCTGCAGCCCAGGCCTGGACCGCCTGGGCGATCCCCATCTCCTTTCCCTCGGAGGTGACCCAAGAGTTGAGGCTCATGTTCTGGGACTTGAAGGGGGCGACCTTCAGACCCCGGTTTTTGATGATTCTGCATAGGGCTGCAACGATAGTGCTCTTTCCGGAGTGGGAGGTGGTTCCGAGGACCACGATGAATCTGGTCATGTCCTTCCCAGAGGGGATGTGCAAGTTTATTTGTCTTTTGGAAGGAGGGGTTTTGTGGATTAAAAGAGGGGCAGCATCGTATGATTTGGTACATTATTTAATTTAAAAAACAATTTAAGAAAAAAATAATATAGTAATGCGCCCGATGGGCACATGACTTCCTTATACAAGCCGTTGGCACGGTTAATCGATGGCTTTGGGACTGCCCCTTTTCCGCCAAGCCCAATTTATCTCCGGGTCAACCTGGTACTTCTTTATAAAATCTACCCGGCAGAAGGCGCGTCCCTTGTAGTCCTTCCAACCGTCTGGCGTGCGCCCTGTTGGAAGCTTTCTCTCTGAACCGGTGAAAGGTATGCACGCAAGCCACGTCTTCTGCACTTCCTCCGCGATTTTTTCCGGGTTGTTAACGAACCCGCAATTACCGCAGATCAAGGTCACTTTCTTCCCCTTTTCTATCGCATTCTCAATCAGTTCTCGATCGATCAAATTTTCTGCTTCACAGTCCATGTTTTTGCAATGCCAAGAAATTGTTTCTCCGCTCATAACATCACCGTTTCAAACTCCCGGGTCTTGGTTAGCAGGGGTTCCATCCCAGAGGGGTCCGGGGTCTGTAGCCTATGAAGGCGATCCGCCTTCCATCGATCTCTTTGATCCCGCTCCCGTCCAGACAGCCCTCAGGTTCTTCGGCCTTATCAGGCACACCGATGACAGTTCCCACGATAATCAATTCTTCCTCGTCCTCTCGAATGACCTCGCCAAAAGTCTCCAGCTCGCCCTCGGTACCGTCGGAGAGAACTTCACTGATGGTACTTTCGCCATCGCTCACGCTGCCAGTAGTGCCGTCTGGCAAAGTGAGTTTGGTTGAAGGGATGCTCTTTACGAACTTCTTAGGCTCGCCCACCAAGAATACCTCTGTCTCTGACACCGTCACGTCTATCCGTCCGGTCTCGCTGGCCATATCGACAGATTCCAGCTTTTCCATCATGCTCTCCGGATCGAAACTGCTCGGACTGTCTACCATTTTGCCGTCATCTACAAGATTTGATTTCAGGTTGAAGCTGCCTAATATTTCGGTCTCCGCAATTTCGTTCCGAGTTTTGCCGTCGCTCGAATCTGTTATCCCTTCCGAGAGGGTTGCGCTCTTCGACTCAATCATGAAGTCTGTCGAGACCTGGTTCTCAGACTGGGTTATGATGCTCACCGAGCTTATATCCGAATCTGCGTACACCGATATGAAGTGCTCTAGGCCGTCTGGGCTGTTCATTTGGGCATAGTAATGGTTGGTCCTACCCGACAGGTTGCTCCTAAGACCGTACTCTGATTCTAGGGTCGTCGCACTTTTCTGCAGGTTCAGATTCCTGATGTAGTTCTGGTCTC
>Ga0209121_10004436_pt1 | contig 13097 bp, 8 predicted proteins | sample Cruoilmetagenom3_FD_187292 | JGI IMG/M metagenome (GOLD analysis project Ga0209121, IMG submission 187292) | Oil polluted marine microbial communities from Coal Oil Point, Santa Barbara, California, USA - Sample 3 (SPAdes) (version 2) | ecosystem: Environmental > Aquatic > Marine > Oil seeps ... | reverse complement strand
TAACGTGGGGGCCGTCATATAAGTACCGCGTGCTGCGCCGTAAGGCGTCCCCAAGGGATAGCCCGTCGACTGGATTCGACGCACTCACCACAGGCTTCTTTTCACTACGCCGGACGTATACATCGTGTTTGTAGTTAATCTCCTGCCAATTAGAAGTATCCTGCTGAGGCGAAGCCCCCGCCCACGGTATGGCTGTAAACTGCAGAAAATCCGGTTTAGAACCGCAGACTCCAGAGGAAATTGTTTTTTTGGGCATTGGCGCAGCGTCTTTTTAAGGGTAAAATCAGCCGATTGATGAATGGCGATTGCCGATTGACAATTGTTAAATCGAAAGTCGGAAATCGAAAATCGAAAATGTAAAAGGAGATATCTCAAGGAAAATTAAAGGGGTCAGACACGTTTATTGTTGATAAATTAGTGACAGCCACCTATTAATGGCTGGGGACGTTCACAGAAAATGGTGACTATCCTTAATAAATTAAAGGTAACCGGAAGCTCGATGACTATTGTGCTACCGGGATGCTCGTGAACGTCAAAACCGACCTTGTTGCACTTCGCATGTTAATGCGCCCATCCTTGATCTGCGGTCTTTAATATTGGCATTAATAGAGTACGGCGGCCATACTTAATTATTGATAAGTTTAGGACAAATATGTCTGGAAATAAGTATACTGTTCCTATAATATGAAAAAGCAAGCTTGAGCAGGCAAAGAGAGCGACAGAAAGTGCTGAGCAGGTACGTGTAATGGAGACATAAATTGGATGTCAGCGATAGACATCGTCGATTCAAAAGACTCCTTGTGTTGATCCCGGTCCTTGCTGTGGCGATTATACTTGTAGCAGTTCTGCTGCCGAGGAATCCGATTGCCGTGATTGAGGTTGTGGATGCAGGGGGCAAACCGATCCCCGGAGCTACTGTGAAGCCCTATGCTCTTCGGCCCAAGCCCGCAGGAGGTCAGAGTGGACACTATGTTTGGACAAAAGACAGGCATGACGTCTCGCCGGAACCGGTGGTGACAAATGAAGCGGGTATTGTAAACGTTCCATACCCGATGTTTGTGGTTGAACGTGTGGAAACGGGCAAGATCACCGTCTCGATTAAGCATCCTGAGTATATCTCAGACACCCGGGATATCGTTGTGTCGACAAGTCCTCCCCGTGGCGCTCCGTGGAGAGTATTGATGAATTTCATAATTAACCGGACAGATGGCGAAGCCGGTGCCACTCAGACGAATCGCATAGTCCTTAAACGCGGTGAACTTGTGATTCTCAAACCGTCGGAAACCCTGGAATCTGTAACCGAATTGTATGCACAGACCTCCTCAGAGGGATGGCATGACAATGATTTTTGGGATCGCTCCCAACCGGGCGTTGTGGTTTCTCGAAAGCATGCTCCCGGCGTTCACACCGTCCGCTTGATCGGCCTGAATGAAGATAATGAACTAATGTTCAGTGAAACTCTCAACATTACGATCAAACATTGTGTTACTAATAGTGTGTCCCTTGCTCTGAAACCTTCGAGGACGGTGCGCGGCAAGTTGAGCGAGGATGTTCCCCGCCCCGTAGTGAACGGGCGAGTGGTCGTAAATATCGTCCCCGCCGGACGAACGTCAAGAGATCCTATTCTGAGATGGCACGCTTGGACAAGTGTCAATGACGACGGTTCATTTGAGATGCCTTCGCTACCTGCCGGTGATTTGGAAGTCATTGCATTATGCAATGGATTTATCAGTGTCGATGGTCCTGGACAACGTCAATCTTCGGTAATTAGATATCCTCAGAAGCATACCATTGGGGCAAATGATCTGGATATTGTGATTGATATGGAGCCAACCGCCCGATTGGAAGTTACTGTTTTCGACGATAATGGCCGATTGTTGGAGGGGGCCCGAGTCTCGACATGGCCAAATGTTTGCTGGCACAATTACGGTTCAACGATATTCTGTAGTAGTATATATAAGTCGGTCGATCTGCTCAGACAACCGCATGAAGACCAGGATGATTTCCTAGGGGACATTCCGGCAGGCTTTTTTGGGATTTCGGATGCGAACGGAGTGGCTGTTCTTTCAAATGTCCCTGCCCGGCAAACCAGTTTTGCAGTTGAGCACAAGGATTACGTTTTGCCCAAGTTTGGAATCGGGGGAGCTGCGGCAAGGCGACAAGCAAGCATGGTTCTTGAACCAGGGGCCTTGACACGGACAACGGTTGTCCTGGAACCTCGAGACAAGGATCCTCAGCGTCACTACTGAACACTGGATTATCTGGAGGGGGCGTATTAACATGCGAAGTGCAACAAGGTCGGTTTTGACGTTCACGAGCCGTCCGGCAGCACAATAGTCATCGAGCTTCCGGGGTCTCCTTACCCAGATCCATGGGATATTTCCAAGGCACAGCAACCTCTTTTCTCGCCTGGGCCATTCGCAAAGTAACGGGGCTTCTCAAATCGGGCTCAATTGGCAGGAATCCGGTAATTCTCTACTTTTTATGGTGATTTTTAGTACTATTATCGGTTTTTTTTGATTTTCCTGCGAATTTTTTGTGCTGAAATGGCTCTTTTTGTCGATGTACCGATAAAAGGACATGTAAGGTTCAGATATGCGGAGTTTTGGCTCTGCGTTTCCGGCCACGTTGAGTTTTATGGAATGGAATCCAGAAACCTGTTTAATTTCGGAGAAAATACGATGACCGTAAGCAGAAAAAACACGAGAGAATTTGCGCGCCACCTGATGATGGTAATATTCGTCAATATAGTTATTGCTCTACTGCTGGTGGACGCATACTTCGTGGAAACGCCGACGGCAAAAATAACGGCCGGAATTCGCATATTGCTGGCTTTTGGGGCAATGGGGCTTATTATCAATGAGATTAAGCGCATCTGGAAAAACGTCAGGCACCCGGGCTATTATTTTCTGCCGACGTCGCCTGTTTTCCTTATATTGGACGAGCAGCATCGCCGCCGGGATGCGGAGACCAAAACGGCACGGTTCGAGCGAATAATGTTGACCTGGCCGGATCCGAGCATCGGCATTATTTCGGAGGTTTTAAATCCTGAGCGGCAAGAAGAAAGTCTGAGCAAATTGCTCTACCAAATGGGCGCGATGAGAGACGGCCGTATAGCTACAATTACGGACAGATATCGCCACTACCTGGGCGAGATTCTAAAATCGGTGGACGATAATGGATACTACCTGTCGTTAAGACAAATAATGATGCGATTGTCGTTATACGGGCCTGATAAATATCGGCAAACGTATAGGCGCTTCCTGCAACTGTTATCTGATGTATACGATCCGACGCTGTCGGCACAGTTCGACAGGCAATTCCGGAAGGATATGACAGATCCACTGAAACACGCTATCGAGCGGGCGGACAAAGTACACGCGGCTCGCATCCGGGACATAGTCGGCAAGATAATGGACGATGATGAGAACGAACACGAAATCGCAAGCGATATTACTGAAATGCTGCTGAGGTTAGATTGGAACAAGAAGCGTGAAATTTGCCGGGTTATTTTCGATGAAAGCATGAAGCGGGCGTTCCGCTTTCCGAAGCACTTTGGTATTGAGTTTTTGATGATATTGAGTAGATTAGAACACAGAATATTCTGGTTGGATATACGGTCGTTACGCAACATTTTAGAAGAATCTCTGAAACACGAAGGAGACGGGCTGATTAATCTGAACCGAAGTATATACGGCGAGCTTTGTTCGAAAGTTTTTGCACCACTCGAGGACCCGGCTCGTAACAGAATCTGTAATGCCCGAGTATTCCGCCGATTGAAAAACGACCGTGGAAAAGTGACAATCGAGTGCGTCTTACCCGATGGAACAACGTGCAGTTGTCAGGGCGAGAGTTTGAGTTTTCGAGGGGTATACAGCAGGGATTGCCGCCGGAAAGCCGGTGAAACACTTTCTATGAACGTAATACCCATCCAGGAAGTCGAAAGACCATTTGCCGTCAGGGCTTCCGTAGCCCCGCTTCATAATTACGAATCCGAGACACAGTGTCCGGGGCGTGGAGCATTATTCGAAGATGCCGAGCCGTCTACAGTAAAAGGTCTTTACGAGTTTGTCTCAACAAGCCAGTGACACCGGGCGGGAGATCAGGCGAAAAGGTCGGCTTCACCGCTCGAGTGGATAAGAATTGTCGTGGTCATGTCTGCAAGTAGATCGGACAAACGGCCGTATAAGTGTCCGGGGGTTTCTTCCTTTGAAGGCTTAAAGCCCAGGAAAATCACATCCGCTTTCGCAGAATGGCTTTGAAAAACATCGCTGAACGGTTCGGTCGATACAATCAAACGTGTTACGGCACGGATGCGCGCGGCTTCGACGAGCTTCCTGATGGCCTGACGCGATGATTCCCGGCCGGCGGCATCCCCAATCACACGAAGAATTCTTATATAACTGTTGCGCCATTCCCAGTTCTGGGCCAGCAAATACGCAAGCGTAGCCATGAGCGACCCGTTCTGCTGACCTCTCCACCAAATATCAATGCGATGCCGTCGTCTATGCTCCGTGGGCAGTCCCTTGTCGGCTACGACCACCACGCTCTTACCCATCGCAGCGATGCTCGATATGTGACGAAACATCATTTCCGCACGCTCGGTGCTGCGGGGCCAGCCGAACAAAACCGTGTTGGGCTTAAGAGGGCCGATTGAATGTGCCTGCACCAGTGTGCGAATGCCCTCATCCACGTTCTCGGCAAAAACTACTTCCGGGAAGACGGCCAACCTATTGTTACGTAGAAACGTATCCATTGCCGTACGCAGGCTCTCGACGCGAGCGGCGAAAGTCTCAAGATCGCCCGATATGACCTGAGCCGCCGTAACCAGACCACGCCCGCCTTCCATCCAGACCGCATACTTGATCAGTGTCATATGTGTTTGCGTGTTGCCGGCCAAAACGAGGAAAGTCGGACGCCAGTTCTTTGCATGCGGCGTCATCTGTCGCAGTTTTTGCAGCGCGCGGACTACTAACGCATACTGAAATCCAAGGCGGGCATCTCCGAAGGCCGAACGAAATACCCTGCGGCTCAGGTACACATATATCCCGGCAATAACGAGGATCGCCACTATAGCCGCCAGCGCATCAATCAGAAGCATCACTACGAAGCAGGCAACAAAGCCGAGAATCGAAGTGGTCCAATGGTAGAACCGGAAACGCGGCCGAAAAGACGGATTCGCGCTGAAAGATTCGACAAAAGCAGCTAAATTTATCATGCCGTAGGTACACAAAAAGAACATAGTGACAATAGCCGCAATCATATCGAAAGCAGCCATCGAGTCGCCGCCGCCCAGCAGCAGGATGACGCCAAAGGTCAGGCCCAATGTCAGAACAAGTCCGAACCGGGGCTCGTCTTTTTCCTTCGAACCGCGGCCGAATATGCCGAGAATCGGAAAAATCCGGTCGCGAGCCAGGGCCTGCAGCACACGAGGCGCGCCGAGGAAAGACCCGACAGCGCTCGATATCGTTGCAGCAAAGACACCGCCCATGACCAAAAAACCCGTGCCCCATAAGGCATTCTTTACGAGCATCTCAAACGGCTGGGCAACCAGATCACCCCGCTGCTGCGAACCGCCGCACAAAAGAATTTCGAGAAGATAGATGACAAAGCCCACTCCGATGGCGGCCATCGTGCCGCGTACGAGCGAGCGGGCAGGATCCTTCAAATCGCCCGACATGTTGATGCCGGCCAGAATCCCGGTTACCGCCGGGAAGTAGATCGCAAAGACCGTCCAGTAACTAATCGTCGGCTTCGTATAGGATGAGCCCAGATTTGCCTGGAGCAGCGCCGGATCAAAGAGAAGCAAGGCACCGCCCAGAAAGGAGACGATGGCCAAAGCCAGCAAAGTCATCACGATGTACTGAACACGAATGGCAAGTCCGGAGCTGATAATGTTGACGGTAAAGAGAATTGCCGCCGTGCCAAGAGATATCGGGACAAACCACTCGCTGAGACTCGGAAAACTGGCCAAGAGCGAATTTGTGAAGCCCAGAATATAGAAGGGCACCGACAGGGCCTGGGCCAGGAATAAAGCCAGGCCGATGGCTCCGCCGAATTGCGGCCCTAACGCTCGCGAGATAAGAAAATAGGCCCCGCCCCCGGCGACCGGGGTGTTGGTAGCGATGGCACTCATCGAAATTGCGGTCAGCAGGCTGATCGCTTCGGCGGCACAAAGAATTAGAATCGTATTAACAATACCGGCCTGGCCAACCACGTACCCCGCGCGAAGGAACATAATCACGCCAAGAATCGTAAGTATCGAAGGCGTGAAGACCCCTGCAAACGTGCTGAACTGATTACCCTTTTGGTCCATGTATAATCCTTTATCGGCACATTATATGCAAGTCAAGGTAATATGTAAAATCCGATTTTAGCCTCGATTCGTCTGGTAAAAACCAAGAGATAAAGGAATGCGGGATATAGCGTTTCTGTTGTCTAAACGCTCTTTCAAACAAAACCTCCGGTCAGAGTGGATGTATCCAGATGTTTCGAAATCGCACGGGATTATTGTGGGCCGAAAGGCTCAGCGGCAGTTTTTCGGAAATGGGCTTATCATAACTCGGCAAAATCCGGTGGCCGGTCGGGCCGTAAATTTTCTGGTTGTGGTGGACGAGCATGCCGTTGTGCAAAACGGTGACATAAGCCGGTTTTTCGAGCTTGCCGTCTTTGAATACCGGGGCGAAGAAAATGATGTCGAACGTCTGCCACCGGCCGGGCTTTCGGCAGGCGTTTACCATCGGCGGGGTTTGGCCGTAAACCGAGGCGGCCTGGCCGTCCGGATAAAGCTTCTCCGTACATGAGTCGAAAACCTGAATCTCGAAAAGTCCCATGAGCATAACGCCGTTATTGCCGCGGTCGAACATGTGTCCCTGCGGCGGGCTGGGGGCCTGCCACTCCAGATGCAGTTGACAGTTGCCGAACGCCTGATTCGTGGTAAGGTTACCGGATACGGCAATCAGCTCGCCATTTTCGATTTTCCAGTCGGAAGATTCCCATTGTTTAAGATTCGTCCCGTCAAAAAGCACCACGGAATTAGACGGAGCGGTGCCGGCCTTTTCGTCGATACCGAGCACTCCCGGCGTGACTTTAGGCGGTGCAGGGCGGTCCGGATCGTGCACGTGGTAGCCGCACCAGGGCAGGATCGGCGTGTCCTTATAGCCGACAATGCCGGAGCCGTTTTTGGCATGGACAAGCTTCGTTGGCGCTTGGGCCATCGTTACTTCTGTAGAACCGAAAAGCCATATTGCAACTATAACTACGATGAGTATTAAAACAATTGTTCGATTACGATACATGGTATTGTTCCTCCTGGATTCGGTTGATTAGTTTATTTCCAGGTACGGCGGCATACCGAGTGTGCGGGCTGTCACATTCACGCACACAAACCATACCGAGCGTACCGACAATCGAGAAAGTTATTAGTCCTGAAGTATTCTGACCGCCTCGTCAACACTTGCTCCCTGGTGGACCATCTTGCTCAGAGCCTGGACCATTTTGGATGGATTCTTGTGCTGGAACGCATTTCTGCCGATTGATATACCCTCGGCACCGGCCTGAAGGGCATCTTCAACCATTTTAAAGATATCTTCGTCGCTGTCCATTTTCGGGCCGCCTGCAATCACGACCGGCACGGTACAGCCCTGGACAACTTCGGCGAAACTCTCTACGCTTCCGGTATAGACGACCTTCACGATATCGGCGCCCAGCTCGGCGGCAACCCTCGCGGCGTGCTTAACGTTATCGACGTTATATTCATCCTTGATCTTCGGCCCGCGCGTGTACATCATCGCTACCAGCGGCATCTGCCAGACCAAGCATCGCTCGCTGATATAACCTAACTGACGGAGCATTTCATTGTCGGTCTCGGCGCCGAGATTTATGTGGACGGAAACTGCATCGGCACCGAGCTTGATTGCCTCTTCGACGGTGCAGACCAGTTCCTTGGCATTCGGGTCGGGACTCAGCGATGTTCCGCCGGAAAGGTGGATAATCAGCCCGACGTCTCTGCCCGTTCCTCGATGCCCGGCCCGGACGATACCTTTGTGCATTAGTATGGCGTTCGCACCGCCCGCCACGACATTACTGACCGCCGTCCGCATATCGGCTAGACCTTCAATCGGCCCGACCGTAACGCCGTGGTCCATCGGGATAATTACCGTCCTGCGTGAATTGCGATCTATTATCCGTTCGAGTCTTATCTTTTTGCCTATCATAGCCAAATCTCCAATTTCTTGTTCATTGCAAATCCGCACCTCGCGGACGAACAATTTAGTATTTTATTTACAAAATCTACCCAAACCCACCTAAAAGGCAAGAAAAAAAGACCGGGAGTGTAGAATATATCGAAACTCACAGCCTTTTAAGCAAACGAGATGGTTTGTTCGTACCTGGAGCGTTTTTGCCTCTCATTGAGCTAACTACTTTGCCAGTGCCGCGATTTGCTCTGCACTTAAAGCCTGATTGTAGATGCGAATGTCATCGATCAGGCCGGAGAAGAAGGTTCCTGCGCTGAGAGTTTTGCTAGTACCGATGTATAAGCCTCCGGTCGCATTTTTCAGCGGATTTTGAGCCGCTGTATCTTTAGCCACTTCTATGCCATCAACATAAAGGATTCTGTATGAGCCGTCCCAAACAAAGCCGATATAATGCCACTGGCCATCGGTTATGATGGATCCTGATATTAATGGCTGGGGGTAATCCCTGCCGATCTTTTGTGGCACTAAAGCAGTCATAAGATTTCCATTTGACGTATCGGTGCATAGCCACGCTTCACCGGTACCATTGCCATCCAACTGGGAAATAATCACCTGTCCTGGTGAACCGCCTTTAATCCAGGCAAAGACACTGAACAGTCCATATGACGGGTCCAAAATAAAGTCTGTGCTGACATAATCATCGACACCATCGAATTCGAGCGCTCCATTTACCTGACCAGTAGTAGGCTGCCAAACCGGCTCTCCGTAAAGTGTGCCGTGATGCTTGCCGATGCTATCATAAGCAATGCTTCCTTCCGTCTCATCTAGCTTCCAATGTGCTATCATGCGGTAATCCTCAAACAGATTCTCAGCAAGGACGACCAGGTCCTGGACATCAACGGCGCCATCACCAAAGGGGGCTGGAGAAATATCGCACAATGGCTCATCTGTTCCCCAGTGGTCAACCATAATGCGCATATCTGCAGAATCAACAATTCCATCTCGGTTCAAATCAGCAATGTTACCTGCATCTGATAATGACCTGCTCGCCTGTAATATACCGCCGTAAGCTCCCATATTTATCCGTTCACCGTGCGGCCACAATTCTGCGCTCCAATCTGAATTTGGGTCACCGGCATCAATACAAGGGCTCGTAACATCATCCATAATCCAGGTTTGGCTGCTCGGGTCCGGCTCGACTGAACTCGCCGAAGTCCATCGGCCAGCTTGCGACTTGAGATGATAGTCGTCATCGTTTGGATCGGTAAACAGCGGGTTAATGTCGATGTTCCCTTCGCCCCAATTGAGGGTGCAACCGCCTTCAACACTGACTCCAGATTGTCCACCAGCTATGTTGCTATAGGCAATGGTTAAGTTTGATGCAGGATCTTGAACCGAAATCTCGCGCCCTTTAGCAGATGTGTTTCCCCAAACAATACTATTGGTGACCGTTGCAGAGGCATTACGGCAGAGTACTCCGCCTCCACCGCACTCGCTTCCCGCCGAGTTGCCCCAGATGGTGCAGTTACTGATTGTGACGAAGGCGTCTGCGTACGAGGAGCACACACCTCCACCACCCTGTGCCGCCGTGTTTCGCGCAATAACGCAATTGTTCAAAGTTGCAGAGCTGTGCCCGGCATAGACACCGCCGCCAAAATAGTATCCCCCGGTGTTTTTCAGTATTGCGCAGCGGGTCAGGGTAAGGTATCCATACCAGCACGCGACCCCACCACCGCCATTTGCTCTTGACGAGTTCCCACTGATGATGCAGTCGGTCATGGTCAGGGACGACTTTTTCGAAGAGTCATCCCCGCCGCAGAACGCCCCGCCGCCCAATCCTCCTTCCGACGAGTTCCCGCTGATGATGCAGTTAGTCATGGTGACGGACGATTTAATCCAGCAGTGTACACCGCCACCTCCGGCGGCTGAGTTGTCCGTAATGATGCAGTCGGTCATGGTCATGGATGAGTTTTCGTAACAGAACACTCCACCGCCCGCATCGTCCGCCGAGTTCTCGGCGATAGTACAGTTGGTTAGGGTCGTGGAGGCCCCGGAGTAGACTATCACTCCGCCGCCGTATTTCGCGTTGTTCTGCACTATTGCACAATTCCTTAAGTTCCCGGAAGAAGCATCGAACAAGATACCTCCGCCTGCGTACGCGCCTACAGACGACACCCAATAACCAGTGCCCCCGGTAATAGTGAATCCTTCAAGAATAGATGCGTCGGTCTCACTGTTCTCGAAGATTATGACGCTGCCGCGATTAGTATCAGTCGGCGTGCCCATCCGGATTGTTGTCTCATCCGGCCCGGCTTCGGACTTCACCGTGATGGCCTTGCCTCGAAATGTGATTGGCTCGGTGATAACGTACTCGCCGGGGGCCACCAGTACCTTATCACCATCCACAGCCGCATCTATCCCCGCCTGTATGGTATCAAAATCGTGGGCAACTTTGGGACCTACGGTGATTGTAGCAGCCTGTGCCAAGCCAGCCATTACAAGCAAAAATATATATATTGCCAAGTAGATTCTTAGATTTGCTTTGTTAGCCATTTTGAACCTTCCTTTCCGCCCATCAGGGCAATTGACAAAGCCGGCACAGAAAACGAATGCAGCTCTCCGGCCGGATTTAATCAAACGGTAAAGAACCTCTTATAGACACAGACATAATGACAGGCTACAGCGGAAATAGTAATACAAAGCCACAACCTCATATTCTCGCCTCCTAAAGGTAATGTAATCATCTGCCAAGGGTATTTTGAGAAATGCCATTCCGCACTTGTTGAATATCCGTCCCCGATGTAATCCGGAATTCAAGACCATCTCTAAACTGGATTCCTGCTTTCACAGGAATGACATAAAATGAATATATCTGATCGAGGAAGGCATGTCAAGTAAATTATAGGACTTTCTTGGCTGCCCAAAGAATCACGTCTTGATGCTTGACAGAATATAAGCGATTGGATATTGTTTAAGCCATGTTTAGTTTTGGTAGCGTGCAGATATGATGGCGAAGCAATTTTACGACTGGCAGACGTCCGGCGGAACCGATGATGTGATGAGACTGGTTGACTGCCTTGAGAGAGCGGACGTTGCGTGGTGCGCGATTGGGGATTTGGCGGTGAACCACTGGGCTGAACAACCTATGGTTACTCAGGATGTAGAGTTTGTGGTTGCTGCCGAGGCAGTCGAGCGCACCGTTTCACTGCTTGAGGACGCGGGATTCCACAGTGAGAGATTCGAATGGTCCATCAACTTCAAGGGACGTTCGGCAGTGAGTCTCAAGCTCAGTACGGAGGAATTCTACTGGGATTTCCCTTCCCGTGCCGTCGCGGCGGATGTGCACGGAATTCTCCTGAGAGTTGCTTCGCTCGAAGATACTCTCAAAGGTAAGATGAAGGCATGGTCCGAGCCTGAGCGAAGGCAGAGCAAGCGGCTCAAGGATCTCGCCGATATCGCCCGCCTAGTTGAGGCGCACCCACATCTATGGGACATGCTCACCGACGATCTGAGACGACAAGTGCAGCCTCCGGAACAGACCTAAAACGAATGTTCTCTAAAGTTTATCCAGTATTTTTTCTACCACATCGGGGGCAACCTCTACGGTGTATTGGCCATCTTTGCAGTAAACCTGTCCCATCTCGCTAATTAAGACAAATCGCGGCGATTTGTTCACCGCTTTTTTGTCGCGCTTGATCAGGTCAATCAAGTCCTTTTGGGCTAAATCCCGTGGCAATCTTACCGGGACGCCCAGTTTTTCGAGAATTCCCCGGGTTCTATCGAGCCTGCCGGGTTGCGAGAGTCCCAATTCGATTTCAATTAGGCCGGCTGCGATGATACCTATAGCGACGGCCTCGCCGTGAAGCAATTCGAAACCGCTGGCGGCTTCGACGGCATGGCCTATGGTGTGGCCGTAGTTGAGGATTCTTCTTAGGTTTTGCTCGCCCGGGTCGGCTTCGACAACATTGCCCTTGATTTTGCAATTCCAGTGGGCCACTTTTTCCAGCATTTCCGGTTTTCGCTCAAGAACGGCGTCGAGATTACCTTCGAGAAAATCAAAATATTCGCTGTCGGCGATAATCGCATGTTTCACAGATTCAACAAGTCCGGCCCGGAATTGCCTGTCCTCAAGTGTTGTGAGAGTCGCGACATCGATATAAACCGCAACAGGATGCCAGAACGCGCCAAATGCGTTCTTGCTGAGGATGGAATCGACGCCGGTTTTTCCTCCGACTGCCGAATCGGCTTGGGCGACCGTTGTCGTGGGTATCTGGAGGACGGGCACGCCTCTTTTGAATACTGCCGCCGCAAATCCGGCGATGTCGCCGACCGTTCCGCCGCCGAGAGCGACAACGAGCGTATCTCGGCCGAGATATGCTTTTTCCATCGCTTCTATGATAGAGATTGCCGTATCTATATTCTTCGAGGTTTCGCCGGCAGGGCTTATGATGAAAGTGGGAACATCTCTTTGACCCAAGAGCTTTTGCAGGTGGCCTGCCGAGACCAGGTTTTCATCGGTCACAACAAACTTATTATAACCTGCAAAATCGGCTTCTATCCGGGCCCTCAACGAGCCAAGAATATCAGTGGCGATTCTTATCGGGTAGCTGTTGGCTGTCGAAGCCGGAATTTTAATTTCATGCTCTAACATCATAAAGAACCGGCATTGTCAGAACGAAATACGCTTAATAAAAAACACACTCAAACAAGTATAAGTGTGCAACTATGAATTCAAATAACAATACAAAATATTCAAAATAACCGATTTCTGTTTAAAATGCAAGACGGCGGGTTTCATGTACAGGGCTACCGCATCTAAATTCCCAATATTTTTTGTAGATATTTTTCATCCCATCCTGCTTTGTGTTGTTTTATTTTGATGCCGCACTTGGCTGTTTT
>Ga0209121_10004435_pt1 | contig 13098 bp, 9 predicted proteins | sample Cruoilmetagenom3_FD_187292 | JGI IMG/M metagenome (GOLD analysis project Ga0209121, IMG submission 187292) | Oil polluted marine microbial communities from Coal Oil Point, Santa Barbara, California, USA - Sample 3 (SPAdes) (version 2) | ecosystem: Environmental > Aquatic > Marine > Oil seeps ... | reverse complement strand
GAGGTTGCAAAAAAGTATGAAGGGGTTTATGCAGCAGTTGGCATTCATCCCCATGATGCAAAAACATACAATGAAGATGCAAAAAGAGAAATCTCAGGACACATTAAAAATGAAAAGGTCATCGCAATAGGAGAGATTGGACTCGACTATTATAGAGATCTATCCCCAAGAGATACCCAAAGAGAAGTTTTTAAAAAGCAACTTGCAATTGCAGAGGAGAATAATCTTCCCGTTATTATTCACACAAGAAATTCCATGAACGAAGCAATTGAGATAGTAAGTGAATTTAACATAAAAGGTGTATTTCATTCCTTTACTAAAGAGGCAAAAATAGCTAAAAAGATTATTGCTCTGGGCTTCTATATCGGGATTGGTGGCGTAGTTACTTTTGAAAATAGTATGTTATCCAGGGAAGTTAAATATATTCCGCTTGAAAGGATTCTCCTGGAGACAGACGCACCCTATATGACACCTCATCCACACAGGGGCAAAAGAAATGAACCTGCTTATACTGTTCATGTGCTTGAAAAAATTGCCAAAATAAAATCAATTCCCTTGGAAGAGGTCGCTGAAGTTACTTATAAGAATACTAAAAATTTATTCAAGTTCTAAGTGCTGGGTTCTGAGTTCTGGGCTCAGAGTTAGGATTTAGGAGTAATATAAATTTTGAATGTTGAATTTTAAATTTTAAATTCTGAGAACTAAATGATGAATACTGATAGCTGATTGCTGATAGGTTTCTTTGAATTCCGACTTTGGACATTGGACTAACAGAAACTATTCAACAACTTAACCACTCAACTACTCAACCATTTAACTATATAGTCTGACCACTGACTGATGACTGCAGACTATTTTATCTCCAGCCTGGATGGCTCATAATAGAGATAGGGTTCACTGAGCATCTTGAGAACCGGGAGGTATGTATCTTCACCCAACCCCAGTAGTTTTTCAAAGAAATTGAATGGCTTCGGCAGCAAAACTATCCTGTAGTTTTCAATACCTGCCTCCTCCTTTGCAACTTTTATTGCAGTGAGTAATCCCCCATACTGGTCAACGAGGGAAATCGTTTTTGCAGTACATCCACTCCAAATCCTTCCCATACCAACTGAATCCACTTCCTCGGTAGATAGTTTCCTGGGCTTTGCTACACTCTCTAAAAATTGCTCATATCCATGACGGACCATCTTTGCATACATTTCCCTTTCATAATGTGTGAATGGACGATGTCCACTCATTGCATCAGCATGTACCCCCCATTTGACTATTTCGTGGGTAATACCAAGTTTGTTGTAGAATCCCTCAGTAACAAATTTTCCTCCAAAAATACCAATAGAGCCAGTCAGAGTGGTCTTATCAGCAAGGATTTTAGTCCCGGGAGCTGCTATAAGATAACCTCCTGAGGCTGCGACATTACCCATAGAGATAATAACCGGTTTTTCATCCTTCAAACGGAGGATTGCCCTGTAGATAAGATCGGATGCAAGGCTCTCTCCTCCTCCCGAATCTATTCGAAGGACAACGGCTTTAACCGATTTATCCACTCTCAATTTATCAAGTTCTTCAACTGTCGTCATAGATCCGATAGTATTTCCACCAATGAATGGGATGGGTAGTGGAGAACGCGCACTTTTCCCAACAATTATTGTGCCTTCAAGGGCAAGGATTGCTATCTTTGGGGTACCCCTGACCACAAAACCCCTTGGAACACTCTTACCTCTCCAGACCTCACCCTTACCTTTTATCCCTGCTATTTCTTTGACTTGATCAAAATAGAGCACTGTATCAATCAAGCCCTTCTGATGGGCAACCTCTGGAATGAAATACCCAAGGGAATCTATGAGATTCTTTAATACCCCTTCCTCTATCCCTCTTGCCCCTGCAATTTTCCCTACAACAACCCCAACAAGGTCATCCAGGAAGTTTTCAATTTGCTCTCTCGCAGATTCACTCATTCCCTTTCTTGTGAACATTTCGACCGCAGATTTATATCTACCAATTTTTTCAAATTCAGGTTCGATATCCAGTTTCTCCAGGGTTCCCTTTATGTACATCCCCGTCATATAAACTCCGGGAAAGAACACTTCCCCTGCCGGTGGAATTGCTATTAGATCTGCAGCTGATGCAATATACAATCCTTTGAAACCAAGAGAATGGGAATATACTATAAGAGATTTATCCTTTGCTATCTCCTCTAAGAGTTCTCTAACCTCCTCTGCCTGAGCAAGACCCAAAGAATTCCTATGAAGATAGACGAGCACAGTTTCTATTCTCTTATTCAAACGGATATAGTCAAGGAGAGAGAGAAGGTTATAGAATGAATGTTCTTTACCAAATAAGCCTTTAAGCTCGGGAACTTCGGGGTAATCACCTTTAATCTCAACAATTACAGAATGGGGCTTTGGCCGCATTAGAGTGGGATAAGGGATAAGGGATGCAGTGACAATACCCTCGTTCTCCCCTTCAAATGAGGTATATCCTCCAAAGAGTAATTGACCAAAGGAGAATTCTAGGCCACCATAAAACGCGCCACTTGTGAAATCATCCTTTTCTGGAAGATAGGAAACCGAGGCTCTCACACCATCAAGTATTTCAAGTGCACCACTTAGGCTCTTTACGCTAACCTCAACTCCCCCTTCTACCCCATCTATGTAAAAATCAGAAGACAGAACTAATCTATTCCAGCCAGGCATCAAAGCAACTCCAGCATTAAAGTCATAACCACCCCTCATGGGAAATGTTGTTGTAACCCCGAGCGAAGTCCACCAAAAAGGCCGCGCCATCACACCAAGGGTAAGTTTATCATTCCAGGAAGCATATGAATAGCCAAAAGATAATCTATCCCTGAAATGCAAGGGAGATGCACCGGTCATATACTCTATTGAATCACTCATAAACCGAACTCCACCTGAAATTCCAATGAAAGGAAGGTTCGCTGAAAGCCAGAAATCTTCGGTTCTTATGGATATTTCAGGAGATGGATGCATTGAAAGACCAGCGGGGTTGGCATAGAGTGCCCTTGAACGTTCCGACGTAGCAACAGAAAGATTAACAAAAGATAAAATTAATAAATAGTTCATTCTTTTTCCTCTGTTTCACCTATTACTTCCTCTATCTTCTTCTCCTCTTCCTTCTCCTTAATTATCTTCTTACAGTACTCAAATTCTTCCAGTATTCCTTCATCAAATGATACCAGTTTTTTACTCATAGACCTTCCACTGGCTGAACGACTTTTCGAAACATATTTTAGCAATGATTCATATCTCTTGTTAGAAGTATAAGAATCTATTGTATATCTTGCGACGAATTCCTTACATTTAAAGCATTGGACATAAACTTTGATAGGCTCGCCTTCTTTTATGAAAATATTGTTAATGAGCTCGATACTTCCACAATGGGGACAACGTTCCCTCTTAGCAGAAACCATCATAAACCTCCTATTACAAATTTTATTAAATGCTGTCCGATAAATACCATAAATAACAGTGCAACTACTTCAATTATTATACCGACCTTAGCCATATCTTTAACATTAATTTCTCCAGACCCATAAGCAATTGCATTAGGTGGTGTTGAAATTGGAAGAGCCATAGCAAAGGAAACACTAACTGCTACCATAATAGATAGAATGAGGGGATGCCATGAGAGACTTACCATAAGTGGAATAAGAAGGTTTGCAGTCGCAGAATTACTCATAAATGTGGTGAAAATCAGGCTGACACTGGTGAATATAACCATTATCCAGATTACTCCAAATTTTGTTGGGTCAATTTGACTAACTATCCAGGAAGATAAACCTGTTTCCTGCATTGCAGTTCCTAAAGCCAACCCTCCACCCACAAGAATCAAAATATCCCAACCAATATTATTGAAATCATCTTTCTTTAAATAACCAAATCCAAAGAACAATACTATAGGAATGAGAGCAACAACAGCAGAATTGTATCCATGCAGAGGCCCGGTCAACCAGAGCAATATCGTGAAAAAGCCCACTCCAATCACCTGTTTTTGCTTTGCATCAACAGATTCTTTAGGCGGAAGAGGAAGATATAATGTGTGGGTTATGGGTTTAAATATGAAATAAAGAAGAATAGCAATTAGAATTATCCCGAATATTGCAATTGGAAGGCCTAATTCCATCCATTTCAGGAAGGAAATATCTATTCCCTTCTTTGCAAGAATTCCTATCGCTATGGCATTTGGTGGTGTCCCAATAGGAGTTGCAATACCACCTACATTGGCTGCAAATGGGATACTTAAAATTAATCCTTTTCTAAAACGCGCGTCTTCGAGTTTTTTTAGAACAGGTATCAATACACCAATCATAAGTGCTGTTGTAGCTGTATTACTCATCCACATAGAAAGCACTGCTGTGATAAACATAACCGAGAGAAGAACTGCAAGTGGAGTTGGGGGAGTCCTGGATAGAATAACCCTGGCCACTATTCTATCTACACCATACTTCTGAAAGGCTGCTGCTAAAACAAATCCCCCAAGAAAAATTAAAATGACCGGCTCAAAAAAGGAATGAAAGAAAAGTCCAATAGAATAATCCCTCAAGAATAGTGTCTCAAGGAGAACGATCACAAAGGCCGTCGCATATAGAGGGATTACTTCCGTCATCCAAAAAATAGCAGCTATTGTAAAGATGGAAAGGGTTATTTTCTGGTCGTATGGAATCGGGATGGGAAGATTATATACTACAATCCCTACTATAAATATTGCAATTATACCGAATAACCTGTTCCTATTATTCATAACTGAGTGATAATAAAAATGACCAATAAGTCAAGGGGGATATAGCTCGATGCATAATGTTCACCCCATTAGATAATTTCATATCTAACGGGGCACGAACTTATTCGTGCAATTGTAGGAGCGACATCCCTGTCGCGATTATCGCGGTCCCAAAACCGCTCCTACATTATTTGTAGGGGTTTCATTTATGAAACCCGAAAAAGAAGGGCGTGATAAATCACGCCCCTACGCAAGAAGCACGGTTAAAACCGTGCCTACATTAAGCAAACTTGTCCTTTATGGTGAGTTTTTTTAGGTGTAAAAGGCGTAGATAATATCAACGCTTTAAACCATGTGCATTGGTTTTTACACTTTTTTAAGAAATAGCCTTGAAATTTTTTAAAAACTATACTAAAATGGGCAGAAGATAAAGAGATAATTATGATTAATAAACAGAGAGATACTGAGAACACAGAGGAATAAGAAATAAATAAAATAAAAATTTGTTTATTAAAATGGCTCTTAGAACTCTGTGGCAGAAATAAAAATAGGGAGGTATTATGTATTATAATCTATCAGAAGAAGAAAAGATGATAAAGGAGGTTGCGAAAAACCTCGCAGAGGAAAAAATAAAGCCCTTAAGAGAGGAAATGGATAGGAAAAGTTACTTCCCACCCGAAATACGAGAAGAATTTGGAAGATCGGATTTGCTAAGGATATTTGTCCCTGAGGAGTATGAAGGCCTTGGTATGGGAACTATGGGAATGGCTTTAGCTACAGAAGAACTTTCAATTGTGGATGGAGGGTGTGCAACAGCTTTTGCTGCAAATGGTCTTGGTGCAACACCACTGGTACTTTTTGGAAGTGAAGAACAGAAAAAGAAATATCTTCCTCTTATTGCATCAGGTGAGAAATGGGTTGCCTTTGCTCTTACAGAACCTGAGGCAGGTTCCGATGCAGGAAATGTGAAACTCAAAGCAGATAAGGACGGCGATCATTATGTGCTAAACGGAAATAAGATATTCATCACCAATGGAGGGGAAGCAGATTATTATGCAGTCATCGTGGCAACGGATCGCACGAAGGGTATGAGAGGGCTTTCTGCTATTTTTGTAGAGAAAGGCACAGAAGGGTTCTCCTTTGGGAAGGAAGAGGATAAAATGGGGATAAGGTCAGCACCAACCAGAGAACTGGTCTTCTCTGACTGTAAGGTGCCAAAAGAAAACCTGCTTGGTAAAGAGGGAATGGGTTTTATGATAGCGATGAGAACTTTCGACAGAACAAGAGCAGGTATTGCAGCTCAGGCTGTTGGAATTGCACAGGGAGCACTTACCGAAGCTATATCTTATGCCAACATCAGGAAACAATTTGGGAAAAGGATTGGAGAATTCCAGGCAATTCAGATAAAACTGGCAGAGATGGCAACAAAGGTAGAGGCAGCAAGAGCACTTACTTACCTGGCTGCCAGGTACATTGATTCTGGCGCCTCCAATATCAGCAAGATATCATCGCAGGCTAAACTCTTTGCCTCCGATGTAGCTATGGAGGTTACCACCGAGGCCGTCCAGGTTCTTGGTGGGTATGGATATATGAGGGAGTATCCTGTAGAAAAAATGATGAGGGATGCCAAGATTACCCAGATATATGAAGGCACAAACGAGATCCAGAAACTGGTGATTGCACGGGAACTCCTAAAAGAAGACCTGCGGAAGAGATAAACTTTTGAGTTCTGTGTACTGTGTTCAAAGTTCTTAGGTGTCTTTAGGATTACAGTAGAAAGGATTATTAGTCCACGCTTCCCTCATATTAAATCCGACATAATGCTCGCTTAATAAAAATGAGTAATATAGTATAACTTTTAGCCTTTTTTAACCGCAAGCAAACATTCATCACTCTCTTTATCATATAACTTACAGATTTCCTTTACGCAGGCTGGAGGATAAATATTTGAAGAAGCCATAAAGGGACATAGCCAGTGCTCGTCGGGCAGAGGAGTGACTATTTTCCTGGGATCAAGTATCTCCATCCACTCGGACCTGGTTTCCTCGTCCTTAAAATAACCACTATGTTCCATGTTTTTCTTACAGTAATTGTAAACCTCCAGTTCATCGTATGGTCTTGGAGAGCACTCTTTATCACCATTTCGCCGAAATCCCCAGTAGCCGCTATGCCCAAAAGGATTGTACTTACATACTTCATCTGCCTCTGAACAGAAACAGTAAATTTCTCCCACCTTTCCCATTCCCAGGGTATCATCAAATATCTCATGGGAACTCACTATACTCGCAACAAGTACCAACCTGTCAAGATAAATATTATCACTCCTCCTGAGAGCCTCATATCCCAACATGGTTCCATAAGAATGACCAAAATAAATAATTGATGCTGCAGGGTACATCTCGCAGTACGCCTCGAGTTTCCTCCTCATCCAGTTTATAAGGTAATTCTTTACAAAACCAAGAACACAAATAGATGCCAAAAGATACCCGTATCGGATTGGGACCAATCTCGTCTCCTCAGGATTGGCATATTCAGGATATTTCTCTTTTAAGAGAGTAAATAAGTCTCTTATCCATTCCCCTTTTGTTCTTATTCCATGTGCAGCACAAATAACATACTTTACCTTGTAATCCCTCCGTCTACCCTTGAACATAGCAAATCTTGTTCTGAGGATAAGAATCAATAGGATTACAACAATGACACCAATAATACTCCATAATACTATAAAACCTAACATTATACCTCCTTTGTCTTTCCCTTCAATTATACGAATCTCGGGGCGTTTGTAAAGAACTCCCAATTTACACAGAGTTACATTTTCTATGCATTATATATTGCATTATCGGGATTTTTCCCTATCATAAGTATATAAGATGGGGGAGATTAGAAAGGATCCTATTCATAACAGATGGGTTATAATAGCTGACGAGAGAAAAAAAAGACCGCACGCATTTTACAGAGAATTAGAGGAAGTTAGCGACAAGAGAAAATGCCCCTTCTGTGAAGGGAAAGAGAAAAAGACTCCACCGGAGATTGACTCTTTTAGGGTCAGAGGAAAACCCGATGAGCCAGGATGGAGAATTAGAGTAGTCCCAAATAAATACCCCGCACTTAACCCTGAGGGGTTCAACCCTGAAGGACTCAGCCCTAAAGGAAAGATTAGAAAGATCTTTGATGGATTGTCCTATAGGTATCACGGCTACGGTAGGCACGAGGTTATTATTGAAACTCCTCATCACAAAAAAAACCTGTACAATATGGACAAAGAAGAAATTTCCTTAATATTTTCGATGTATAGAAAGAGATATCTATACTTAAAAAAGGATAAAAACCTTAAATATATCCTTATATTTAAAAACTATGGAAATATAGCTGGTGCTTCTCTCCCCCATTCTCATTCGCAAGTCATAGGACTACCCTTGATTCCCCCTGAAATAGAAGAAGAACTTATGGCAATAAAAGATTCGATTAAATGTCCTTTTTGCAATTTCATCCAGAGAGCAAAAGATGAGGAACGTATACTCGAAAGGAATAAAGATTTTACCGTACTTGCACCATATGCTCCCATAGCCCCCTATGAACTTGTGGTTTACCCATTGGAACACAAACCATGTTTTGAGGAAATAAACGATTCGGAGATGGATTCACTCTCAGAGATAATTCGGGATACATTCCGAAGATTTAATAAACTGTTAGAGAATCCACCATTTAATTATTTTCTCCATACTTCCCCCACAACTCCCACAGCAAAAATCTATAAAAACTATCACTGGCATATTGTCATAATGCCTAAGCTTAGCTTATCAGCGGGCTTCGAAATGGGCTCAGGTATCTACATAAATCCTGTGGATCCCAGAAAAGCCGTTAAAGAATTAAAAGAAGCAAAAGAATACAAAGAAGAAGTGGATGAATAAGTTTGATTTGATTGTAGTAGATATGGACGGGGTTCTGGCAAATTTCAGAAAAGGTGTTAGTAGTCTTTTCGGCGTGGAGTTGGAAGTATTGAATGGGTGGAACCTTTATAAAACAATCGGTGTGGATCTTGATACATTTTGGGGTGATATATCAAAGAGAGAAGATTTTTGGATTAATCTGGAAAAGTTTCCTCATGTTGACGAATTGATGAGTATGATAGAAAAATATGCTTCAGAAATCCTTATTTGCACGCATCCCGCAAAAAATCCTGAAAGCTATAGAGGGAAGAAAAAATGGCTGGATGAAAACAATCTGGGGAAATACAAACATTTCATAGGTAATGCTAATAAGGGATGGTTGGCTTGTGGAAATAGGGTTTTAATAGACGATTATGTGAAAAATATTCGTAGTTTTGAGAAAAAAGGTGGAAAGGGTATTCTTTTTCCCCAGGTCTACAGCTTACAATTTATAGACGATTTAGATGAACTCCCCGATGATAAGGTCTCATATGTGGAGGAAAAACTGAAAAAGTTTGCGGAAGAAACTAAAATATCTTCTGAATTCGTATAAATATTGCAAATCTGCTTGAAGCAGAAGGCAAGGTTTAATGCGCCCGGTGCTAATGTAATTTAGTCAGATGGCAAGCCCCGTGCAAAATATTCAATTGGTGACTTTCTAACCGTTTGATTCGGATTAAACAGACATTGCAGTCAGGGGTACATTGTCAAATCTTAAAAAATCATTATTATAATAATATATATTCCATATTTTTTAGGAAATTGTGGCTATAAAAGGAGGTATGGGATGAGTCAATATTTAGCATACATTGTGGGTCACTCCTTTGTGATAATATTTTTATTCGGTCAGCCAGCTGAGTTGCAATTGGCTTATATGGTGTGGCAACTCATGGGGCTTCTTTTCACTGGCTTAGTGTTATTCTTTACCTGGGATTGGCTATTTTCGAATCGACACCAAGAAGGCGGAGTAGTCGGAAAAATCCGTTATGGATTTGTATTGGGGTTTTGGCTTATTTTTACTGCAGCAACATCCTTTCTCGCGTGTAATAGCCCTGCATTTGTCGTGCCACTCGTAATAGTCGTTATTCTTTGCTTTGTTAAAACCAGGCAATACGAAAGATTGGAAAATGAAACGGAAAAAGAAGGAAATGTGAACCAGGGGTAAAATGCGAAAAAAGGAAATACAGGAATCAATGACATTACACGCAGGTCTTCTTGTTAAAAGAACTTAATCAATTTGAATTATCTTACCAGCTCTTTGATACTGAACCAATAATACGCCATTCATCATAATCTTCTTCCTCGTACTCTCCGCTATAAAAGTTCCTCTCGGCATTAAAATTCATATATCCAAACCAACCCATTGATAAGGATGAATTGAAGTAGATTCCATTTCTTGAACCTTTTTCTCCCTCAGATGAAATATTGAACCCAATGGTATTAGTCCATCTCTCGAAAGAAGTATATGAGGCACCCATATCAAAGGATATTATTCTCTCCTCTCTGTCCGCATAATCCGTATTGGTAATACCAAAGCCCGCAGAAATATTAAGGGGAAAATTGAAATTGATACTGTTGTTAATAGAAAAGCTATTAGAAGCGTAGTTGTTCGAATCGGATGTCTCTCGATAACTCTGGCGGGAATAGTAAAAACTCATTGAATTATCCAGATTAAACATGGTAAAATTGTATCCAGTCCCGAGGGATAGGATATCAGTTCGTCGATCAATATCAAGACTATCATTACTCTCACGGTAAGGAGTATAAGCAACCTGGAGATAAGGAAGATTACTGAAGTTCAATCCAACGTTAAAATTATAAGAGCTGAAAAATGTAGTAGACGTCTTGGAGCCTATCAGATTATCATGTTCTCTCCTGTTAGATGCAGAAAAGATTATATTGTTATCAAGCAGTGACTTGTCTAATCCAAATTCATAGGTAAGGTTATCATTTCGAAGGTTGGAAGTTCCAAAAGAGGAGAAACCGGGGCCTATCATATTTACTAAACCATAAATCCCCGTATTAAATAGGTAAAGATTAGATTTTACAGAATAGGCATAGTCATAAGAACTACTTATCCTGGGATTAATAATACCAGAAAGCCATTGGGGTATGTCCTGAATGACTACCTCAGGCATCCTTATATCATCAGTTAATTGAGATGCAGCAATTTCTGATTCCACTGAAAAGTTATCGTTAAATAAGGAAAGTTTTAGATCAATTCCTACGACATAGTTTTCCTGGGGGGTAATGACTTCTACAGTATCACTATCACTGGCAACTGGAAATGTATAGGGTGGTATGGAAGTTGTGTCATCACCTGAATAAAGAAAGGTAAAGAGTATATGCGAATCATCCTTGCCTCCAATTCCTAACCTCCCGGCATAGAGCATCCTCTCATAAGCTGCATCGGTTGTATCAGAACCAACGACCCCCCTCTGTACTCTACCTGCAGTTGCAGCAAGATAAATGGGCCCAGGGTTAACTTCCACAGCGCCACCAGTAACCGGAATGCCAGTTAGAGAAAAAGGTGAATAGTACGGATAACAGGTCCCAATTTCAACACCGGAAATAGAAAAGACAAACCCTGGTAGGTGCACCATTTCCCTTAAGAGTTTTTCGGGTTGCAAGAATATTCGGTATTTATTTAATGCCTGACGCAAATCCGATTCTATAGAAGTCAGAAATAAATTAAATTCTAAGGGCATTCCATAGATGGTAAGAGTTGGGTTAAGATTAAATCTAAGTTCTGATGTACTTTCTTGCAGGGTATCTCCATTAATGGCATCGTATTCCGCATAGATATTAACAGACCCTGAAAAATTGACAAATTCTGCAAATAGAAACACTGGTAAAAGTATAGCCAATACCAATAATCTTTTCATAGCTTTGCCTTCTTTAATACCTTTTTCCCTTAGATTATTTATTACGCTCCGTCACCTTCTTAAATTCTATTTCTTTCAACTCTAATTTCGCATCTTTAAGATTGGTCCAGTTAGTGGGTGCGACCTTCTGCCACTTTACCCCAGATACATTGATGTTTTTCTTCTCAAGTTTAGAGATTTTACCTCCAACTGTCTGAATGATTTCCATGTCACATACGACAGGACCTTTTTCACTTTTTATAAGCAAAGCATCACGATTCCCAGTTAAACGCAATCGTACTGGTGAAGTCTTGGTAACCTTCAAATTGGAAATTTTAAAGGTTCGGGCTGCTTCAGTGATTGGAATCATGCGATAAAGTTCCACTGAGTATGTAGCAGCACCACGTTTACTATTTATCTTGAGCTCCTGGTGTCTGGTACCTACCCTTTGCAATTCCAATTCATCCCGACCGAATGGCCCCGACGTTGCTTCAACCTTTACTACATTATCTCTTCCTGCCAGAAGAAACTTATAATCCTTTCCTTTACTCGCAACATCAATTTTAAGGTCCTTCCCAGAGATTCCTTTTATAAAGTATACTTCTGGATAGTTCCCCTTTGCCTCCCCAAAGTTTACCCATCTTATTGCATTGGTCATTCCTAAGTTCGGGTCATCCTCTATTTCTGATAATTTGGTATGTGCATCGACATCGGTCTTATAGAATTTTCTCCCTTTACCATCAATTATCTGGGCTACGGAACCACCATCACTGCGAAGGATTATGGTTCCTATTTCATCCTGCACTGCACCAAGTGCCAGTGGATTTCTCGATGCTGGTTTCACCAAAGATGAGGGAATAATAAAGATTCCACCCTCAGGCAAAGGCGGCCCTGTTGTCCCTGACCAGTCACCACTTGTCGTTTTAAAGGACCAATCATAACCTCCTGGGATTGCTTTCACCTTTATATAGTTACTATCCCCCGCATAGTAAGCTGAATCGGTTTTATAGGGTCTATTAGGGTCATAGACATAGATACGCCACTCGCTGCTTCCTATCTTATCACATCGATAAGGCACCATTGTATGTCCATCGTCGATTCCTTGAATAATGCTGATGAGAGGAGGATCACCCATACTAAGATAGTAGTCAGCCTGTTCCCATGCAAATTTCCCATTACTGAACTCTTCACCTTTGAATGCTTCTAAAAGCCAGTTGACGCTGGCATGTCCAAACTGATGGGCATGCATAACCATAATCGCTTTCCTGAGAAGGGAATCGGTTGGACCTGTATAGGGTTTGGTGTTATCTCCAGAGTATATATAGATAGGTTTACAGAATCCTAAGTGCCCCTCTTCTTTTAATATGGTAACGCTCAAGAGAGACATACCAAAACACTGACCACCAGTGGCATATTTACTATAAATCTCATCATAGAGAATTCCATTCATAGGGTCGTCAGAGCTCACTCCTATAAAGGCTTGCTGGAAAACATTCCTATACACCGGATCCTGCTCCCAGTTGCGAAAGGCCCAGCCATTAAATTTTGCATAATCGTCCCCAGCG
>Ga0209121_10004434_pt1 | contig 13099 bp, 8 predicted proteins | sample Cruoilmetagenom3_FD_187292 | JGI IMG/M metagenome (GOLD analysis project Ga0209121, IMG submission 187292) | Oil polluted marine microbial communities from Coal Oil Point, Santa Barbara, California, USA - Sample 3 (SPAdes) (version 2) | ecosystem: Environmental > Aquatic > Marine > Oil seeps ... | reverse complement strand
TGCCATTTTTTGCTCTATTTTATTTTTTCTGTTTTCAAATTCATATATTTTCTGTTCCATAGATTTAATCTCATTTTTCAATTGATTTCGCTTTTTACTAATAGATTGTCTTGCCTGAGCTTCAAGTCTTTTCTCCTCTCTTTTACTTCTTCTATACGAATCTGGTTTGAATTTATTCTCTTTGTTTATATAAAGATCAAAATCGCTCTCCCTTTTTTGTAAATAGTATGAATAATTACCATTATATTCTATTATATGTTTGTCATTTACTTCTATAACTCGATTAACGATCTTATCAAGAAAATAGCGATCGTGTGAAATAAGCAATACTGTTCCATTATAATTTGAGAGTGCAAATTCAAGAGCTTCTTTTGATACAATATCAAGATGATTGGTAGGCTCATCCATAATAAGAAAATTTACTGGAGATAAAAGTATCTTTGCAAGAGAAACTCTTGCTTTTTCCCCTCCTGAAAGAAATTTTACTTTTTTAAAAACATCATTACCTTTAAATTTAAATAGGCCTAAAATATCTCTTATTTTAGGGATAAGATTATAAGCTGAGGTTGAACAGACTTCGTCATATACTGTTTTATCTAAATCCAGTTCATCAATTCTATGCTGAGCATAATAACCAATAGAAGTCTTTTTACCAATTTTTATTGAACCTGATTGAGGTTTTAGCTGTTGATTTATCAGGCGAGTTAATGTTGTCTTGCCTGCACCATTAATACCTACAATAGCAACTTTCTCTTCTCTATATATATTTAACTTAATATTTTTCAATATATATTCTTTGCTGTACTTAAATGACATATCTTCTATTTCCAGGACATTTTTATAGCTCTTTTCTATTACGCTTAATTCAAAACTGATCTTAACAGGGAGTTCGGGAAGATCAATTTTATCTATTTTTTCAAGCTGTTTTATTCTGCTTTGAACTTGAGCTGCTTTTGTTGCTTTATATCTAAATCTGTTTATGAATTTTTCAACTCTCTCTCTTTCCAATCTTTGTTCTTCCCTTTTTTTCCGGGTTAGTTCCTCATTTTTTCTTTTTTGCTCCTTATAAGAATGATAATTTCCTTTATATAAATTAAGGGTTCCTCTTTCTAATTCATATATTTTTTGGGCTAATCTATCAATAAAAAAGCGGTCATGAGATACAATCACAACACTCCCGGAAAAATTCAAAATATAATACTCCAACCATTCCAATGATTGTAAATCAAGATGGTTGGAAGGCTCATCCAATAAAAGAATATCAGGTTTTTTTATGAGAATTCTTGCTAAATAAACCCTCATTCTCATGCCACCGCTGAGATTAGACAGAGGTAGAGAAAAAGCATCTTTAGAGAAACCAAGACCAGAGAGAAAGTTTTTTGCATAAATTTCCAATTCATATCCACCCATTGATTCATATTGCTCTTCTAAAATTCCTAACTGCTTTAACAATTTATCATGATTGCTTTCAGATGAATTTAGATCATTATGTAATTTTGTGATCTTTTTCCCGAGTTCAATAACATCTTTTTGGCCCTCAACTACTGTTTGTAAAACAGAGTTTTGCTCAAGAGCTATCTTCTCTTGAGGAAGGTATCCAATTTTGTATGCTTTTGGTTTTATTATTGTGCCTCTTGCATACTCAATTTCCCCATTCAAGATTCTCAGTAGAGTGGTTTTCCCACATCCATTTTGCCCAATAATAGCAACTCTTTCGCCAGGATGAATTACCCAATTTATGCCTGATAGTAATTTGCGGTCACCTATATGATAGTGTAAATCTTGAATCTGGAACATAAACAATTATAACATATCTTGCTTTTTAAAATTCTTGTTGATACTATTCTCCATTAGGAAAAAAGAATGGAAAAAAAGAAAATAGGTTTTTTTAAAAAGTTTCCAAGCCAGTTCTGGCTTGTTGTAATGTTTGAGTTTTTTGAGAGGGGATCTTACTACGGCATGATGAGTTTTATATCAGTATATTTTACTGATACTCTCAATATCCCAAAGGAGAGTGTAGGTGTTATAAAAGGGGTTATCCAGCCTTTGCTATACTTCCTTCCCATTATTTCAGGTGCTATTGCAGACCGTTTTGGGTACAGGAAAATACTTATGATGGCTTTCACACTGCTTGGAGGAGGTTACTTCCTTACCAGTCAGATGACCACCTATTCGTCTGTTTTTATAGCACTTGTGGTAATGGGGTTTGGAGCAGGTATGTTCAAACCAATAATTTCAGGAACAATTGCTCGTGTCACAGATGAATCCAACAGTACTCAGGCATTTGGGATTTTTTACTGGTCTATAAATCTTGGGGCTTTTCTATTTCCTTTATTCCTGGTTCCTTTTTTGAAGAGCATGAACCCATCCTATGTTATTATTGCTTCTGCAATATGTACTGGGTTTTTGCTTATTCCAACAGCATTATTATATAAAGATCCAATAAAACGGGATAAAGCAGAGAAAAGAGATCAAACTTCCTTGATTCAGACACTTGCAAATGCTTTTGAAATAATCTATTCTCCGTTAGTACTGCTGAGCAGTAAAATAAAACGATCCAACCTTTTTAAACTGGTTACTTTAACTTTATTGGCTATATTTTTTATATTATCACTATTCAGCTATCTAAAAACCCCTAAAGCAGAAGGGAAATATTCAAAGATAGCAGTTGAAAAGGGGGAGAAAACCCTTATATTCGATGTTAATAGAAATATGTTAATAAAAGATAATTTCAATATCCAGTATAAAAAGGAAAAATCCGAGAATATCTATATCACTATTTATAAACCTGATTGTATTGAATCATATTTAAACGAAATGAAAAGCAAACTCAGACAATTACCTGGTTTAAGTAATATAAATGAAAAAGAGATCAATGAACTTGTAAAAAAATCAGAGAGAAAAATATCTTTGACTATAGAGAGAAAAAATTTGAATGGCGTAACATTCCAGATCAAGAAAATTTCTGAAGAGGAATTTATTATCTATATTGATAATAAAAGTGATATTAATGAAATAAAAGAGGTGCTTATACATGCTATGCATAGTTTTTCGGTTTTAAAGGGGATTGGAGAAAAAGAGGTAGATGCACTTTTGAAATCTATGAAAATTCGTTCTTTTTTCCCTCTGTTTCTTGTCTCAATAATCATCATTTCTTTGGTAATCATTCCAGTCTCTTCTAAAAATTCTATACTGCTCCCTGGATTTGCAGTAGTTCTAATATGGTTCATTCCAGGCCTCTCATTATTAGGAAAGATTATAACATCCATCATCTATATCTCCACAATGTCGCTTAATATGATTGATAAATCTGACATTGAAAAATTCAAGGACCATTCCAGGTTCCTTTTAATGATAATTCTCTACTCAGGATTCTGGGTACTATATTTCCAGATGTTCGACTCTGTATTATGGTATGTGCAAGCATATGTGGATGCTGCTTCATTGAATAATGTGGTTAATAAATTTCTTGCTATTTTCGGGATAAATATAAATTGGTTCTTTGATGTAGAACATGTTACAGTGATCAATGCAGGTGTAATAATCCTTCTTCAACTCATAGTATCAAATATTGTAAAAAACAAAAAAGCACTTCCTACCATGATAACTGGAATAACTGTTGCAACTGTTGGTATGGGCATGTTAGCCATCTCTTCGAACATCTGGATATTTATGGCAGGAATTATATTTTTCTCTATTGGAGAGATGACTGCACACCCTAAATTTATAAGTTATATTGGCATAACAGCACCTTCAGATAAAAAGGCAATGTATATGGGATATCTCTTTTTATATGGTGTTTTTGGAAGCTCGGTGGGTGGAATTGTGGGTGCAAAACTCTATGTCCATTTTGTAGATAATCTTAATCAGCCAAAAATACTGTGGCTTGTTTTTTCTGCAATAGGAATTTTTACGATTATAAGCCTTTTGCTTTATAACAAATTCATAGCAAAGAAAAATTGAGGAATATCGTATCATATCATTTTGTTAACATAAACAAAAAAAGGAGTTATTAAATGAGAAATGCAAGTTTTTTGGTACGTTTTACGGAATGTGATCCATATGGAATTGCTTCGCATTCAAATTACTTAAACTGGCTTACAGAATGCCGTTTAATGTATTTAAAAAAATGTGGGATAATGCAATTTGAGCTTGATAAGCTGGATATACTCTTGGTAATTGTACGAGTAAATCTTGTGTGTAAAAGTTTTTGTACTTATGGGGATGTTGTCGTTGTAAACTTCAAAGTGAAAAAGATAAATCGCAAAAGTATTGCATTTAATTATATTGCTAAAAATAAAGATACTGGTAAAGTAGTTTTTGAAGCGGAAACAGTAAATTTTGTAGTCAATTCAAAAGGTAAAATGAAAGAGTTTCCTGCATATATGTTAGATAGAATAAAAGAGTTCGATTCAAAAGGAACACAAAAATAGGTATAAAAACTCTTTGTTTTAAAAAAATATTTTAGGTAAAGAGTAATATTAAGATTAAGTCCGAATATGTTATAATTAATAATTCCTTAATATAGAGAATAATTTGAGTACAAAAAGGAGTTATTATGAAATTTAAAGTAGATGAAGATTTGTGTATAGGATGAAGAAAAAATTTCAAGCAGGAAAAGTAATTACAATTTCTGCTGCTCATTTATTTCATGATATTTATACAGCTTTCCTTGCGCCAATGTTACCTTTATTAATTAAAAAGTTTGGTATTTCATTATCAACTGTAGGGCTTTTAGAAGTTGTTAGAAGAGCGCCATCACTCTTTAATCCGTTTATTGGATTGATAGCAGATAGAGTATGTGTTAAATATATGATAATATTAACGCCCGGTATTACAGCAATTTCTATGAGCTTGCTGGGCAGCTCGCCTTCATATATCATTTTGTTTATTTTGTTATTTGTTACTGGAATTAGTTCAGCTCTATTTCATGTACCGTCTCCTGTAATGATTAAACATTTTTCAGGTGAAAAAACAGGAACAGGAATGAGCTTTTATATGTTCGGTGGTGAAATAGCAAGAACATTAGGCCCTTTAATAATTACTGCAGCACTTTCTCTTTGGGGGTTGGAGGGTTCTTATCGAGTTATGCCTCTTGGAATAATAGCATCGATAATTCTTTTTTTAAAATTAAAAGATGTATCATCAATTAACAATAAAAAGAACAATAAAAAACGGAAGCAAGCAAAAGAAACTATTAAGAAGTTAATACCTTTCTTTATTTTTATTGTGGGCTTTCAATTATTCAGGGCTGGAATGAAATCTGCGTTAACGCTTTACTTGCCAACCTATTTAACTGGGAAAGGCGAGTCTTTATGGCTTGCTGGAATTTCATTATCAGTATTACAGTTTTCAGGAGCAATCAGCACTTTCTGGGCAGGTTATATTTCTGATAAAATATGCCATAGGAATACACTTCTTATTATTGCAATTGCAAGCCCATTAGTAATGTGGGCATTTATCATTTCAGGAAAAATTATGATGATCCCGCTTTTGATTTTAATGGGTATTTTTTTATTTGCATCAGGTCCTGTTTTATTGGCTCTTGTGCAGGAGACGAACACTGAACGTCCAGCTTTTGTAAATAGTGTGTATATGACCATAAGTTTCACAATCACTTCTTTGATGGTGCTGTTTGTCGGTATTTCAGGTGATAAAATCGGGCTTGAATTGACATTTAAAATTTGTGCAGTTCTGGCATTTTTCTCAATACCTTTTATATTTATTTTGCCAGGAAAAACAGAAAACAATAAGGAGCTAACTTAAATGTATAAACACCTGTTTGGGCCAGTGCCATCACGCCGTTTGGGAATGTCATTAGGAGTAGACTTAATTCCGCATAAGACATGTACTTTTAATTGTATTTATTGTGAATGCGGACCTACTACAAACTTAACTACAAAAATGGAAGAGTATGTTCCTTTTAATGAAGTTATAAAAGAACTAAAACATTTTTTTAAAAATAACCCTGTTCCTGATTATATTACTTTTTCAGGTGCAGGTGAACCAACCCTTAACTCCTGTATAGGAGAGGTATTAGAATTCATTAAATCAAGCTGGCCTAATACTCCTGTTGCTGTATTGACCAATGGCAGCCTACTTTTCGACAAGAAAGTAAGGGCAAGGCTTTTAAAAGCGGATCTCGTTTTACCATCATTAGATGCTGCTTCAGAATTAACATTTCGCAAGATTAACAGACCATTTCACAAGCTCAAACTTAGTGAATATATACAGGGACTTGTAGATTTCAGAGGGGAATTCAAAGGTAAAATATGGCTTGAAGTATTAATACTTCCCGGGTATAACGATAATATTAGAGATTTGGAATTACTTAAAGAAGCATTCGAAAGGATTAAACCTGATACTATTCAATTAAACACTTTGGATAGGCCTGGAGCAATAAAGGGTTTAAAGGCCGCGACAAGAAAGAAACTACTGGAGATCATGGATTTCTGGGATCTTAACAATGTTGAGATTATTGCAGCAGCACCTGAACGAAGAGATATTAAATCGTATAGAGAGGATGTTGAAACCGCAATTCTGGAAACAATTGCGAGAAGACCCTGTACTCTTGATGATCTTGCAAAAATTCTCGGGATACATATTAATGAAATAAATAAATATCTTGGTGTATTAGAGGATGAAGATAAGATTGAAACTATTCAGCAGGAAAGGGGAATATTCTATCAAATTAAAAAATAGAATTAACATTAAACAGGAGGATACAATGAAAAAGATTTCCAGGATTTTAATTTTAAGTATTCTATTTTTGTTATCTAATTTTGTTTATGCGCAAGGATATAATCCTGTGGCTGATCCGGATGCAGTTGTTATTTTGAAAAATGCTCGATTTACACTATTAACTTCTGGAGTAATTAGAATGGAGTGGGCAAAAGACAGTGTTTTTGAGGATCATGCTAGTTTAGTTTTTGTAAACAGGAATCTTTCTGTTCCTGAATTTAAAAAAAAGGTTAAGCATGGATGGCTTCAAATTAAAACTGATAAATTCACATTAAAGTATAAGATTGATAGCGGAAGATTTACTGATAAAAATCTTCGGATCGAATTTAATTTTGATGGAATAAAAAAATTATGGAAGCCAGGAAAAGAAAATAAAGGTAACTTATCAGGAACTGCAAGAACATTAGACGGATATGATGGTAATATTCAGCATTGGTCTAAGAAAAAAATAGATCTAGGAAAAGGGATTATTTCAAAAGAGGGATGGGTATTGATTGATGATTCAAAAAGACCCCTATTCGATAATTCGGAATGGCCATGGGTAATGCCAAGACCAGAAAAGAAGCAGCAGGACTTCTACTTTTTTTGTTATGGATATGATTATAAAACAGCATTAAAAGATTATATAAAAATAGCAGGGAAAATCGCTTTACCTCCCAAATTTGCTTTTGGTATCTGGTGGTCTCGTTATTGGGAATACACTGATTGGGAATTGCGTGAATTGATTAATGAATTTGAAACATACAATGTACCTTTGAGTGTTCTTGTTGTGGATATGGATTGGCATATAACAACAAAACCAGAGTGGTATAAAAATGGGAAAAAAATACGAGATCAAGCTGGTCAGGAAGCTGGTTGGACTGGATTTACATGGAATAAAAACTATTTCCCAGATCCAAAAGATTTTTTACAATGGACTGAGAAAAAAGGACTCAAAGTGTGTATGAATCTTCACCCAGCATCAGGAATACAACCATTTGAGGAGAAATATAAAGAAATGGCAAAAGCAATGGGCATTGATCCGAAATCTAATAAATATGTTCCATTTGATATTGTTAACAAAGATTTTGCTAAAAACTTTATGAAAATCATTTTACACCCAATGGAAAAAGAAGGTGTTGATTTTTGGTGGCTTGATTGGCAGCAATGGAGTACTACAAATATAAGTAATGTTAACCCCACATTTTATCTTAACTATGTTTTCTTTAGTGATATGGAAAGGCGGAATAAAAAAAGAGCTTTAATTTTTCATAGATATGGTGGTCTTGGGAATCACAGGTATCAGATCGGTTTTTCAGGTGATGCATTTATAAACTGGCGGTCTCTTGATCTTCAGCCCTATTTTACTGCAACTGCTTCAAATGTTTGTTTTGGGTTCTGGAGTCACGACATAGGCGGACATATGTATGGTGAAAGTTATCCTGAGCTTTACACACGCTGGATACAATTTGGTGTGTTTAGTCCGATTTTAAGAACACATTCCACAAAAAATCCCAACATACAACGTAGAATTTGGGCTTATCCATTAGAAAATTTTTATGCAATGCGCAATGCTTTTCTTCTCAGGAAAGCACTCCTCCCTTATATTTATTCTGCTGCAAGAGAAGCTTATGATACTGGTATTTCAATTTGCAGACCAATGTATTATGACTATCCAAAAGCAGAACAAGCGTATAGTTTTAAAAACCAATATATGTTTGGTAATGATATGTTAATAGCACCTGTTACACAACCAATGGGAAAGAATAATCTGATTGTCAAAAAAAAAATATGGATTCCTAAAGGCAAATGGATTGAATTGTATTCAGGAACAATGTTAGAGGGTGGTAAAGTTATTCAAAGAACATTTGACCTGGACGAGATTCCAGTATATGTCAAAGAAGGCTCTATAATTCCTATGCAGTCCAATGTGAAAGGTTTAGCTAAAAAACCTCTAAATCCTATGGTTCTTAATATCTTTCCTGGAAAAACAGGTAATACAAAAGTATATGATGATGAAGGGGATAATAATAATTATAAAACAGGGGTCTATACATTTACAGAAGTCAAATTCAATAAGATAAATAAGAGGAATATGGAAGTAGTAATAAAGCCGGTTGAGGGAAAATATCCGGGCATGTTGAAATCCAGAGCTTATGAGTTAAGATTGCCTATGACTTTTCCTCCTGAATCAGTGAAAATTAATGGGAAAACAATTCTATATAAAAAAGAAACAAGTGCTAATTCATGGACCTACAATGGTAATGAATTTACAATACACATATTTACTTCTGAGTTCAGTGTTTTTCAAAAAGTGGAAGTTGAAATCAAATTTCCCAAATACGACTTTAATTTACTTTATAAAAAGAGGCAAAAGATAAACAGACTTATAAAATTTATGAAATTTTTAGCAAAAAACAACTGGGACAAGTCAAAATATTCAAATGATCTAGTTGTTCATGCAGCACAAACAGGACACAGGATCACTCTTAATCCTCAAAATACATTTTCAGAAATTCAAGAGTTTGATAAAGAGTGGAAACAAGTATTGGAAATGATCAAAGCATGTTCTTTAAAAAATATAAAATATGCTCCTTATCTTGAATTACTAAAAATAACTGATCAGGACAATTGATTGACATAAGAATTTCCGTATGTCAGAATAATATCTTGTATATAACAATATAAAAAGAAGTTATGTGTAAGCAAGGCAGGCTAAAGATATATATGGGGAGTATAAAGGGGACAGGTAATTTATTTTAATGGGGAGAAATATATGAAATATGACTTTGATTTAATTTGTATCGGATTAGGCCCTGCAGGAATGGCTGTCTCTGCAATGGGGGCAGAAATGGGCTTGAAAGTCTGTGCAATTGAAAAAAATAAAATTGGTGGAGAATGCATGAATGTAGGGTGTATACCCAGCAAATCTCTGCTTAGAATTTCTAAATTCAGACATTCATCATCAAAACTCAAAGAAATGGGCTTATTGGATGGAGAAATACCAAACGTCAAATCTCCTTTTTCAAAAATAGCTGATTATTTAGAATATATTTCCGACAAGAAAACATTGAAGATGTTTGATAAGGTAACACTTATTTTGAATGAGGGCCCCGCAAGTTTTATCGATTCGCATACTATTAAGGTTGGCAAAAGATCTATCACGGCTCAAAAAATATTTATTGCAATTGGCACTGAACCTCTGGTGCCACCTATTGATGGAATTTCAGATATAGATATCCTGACTAATAAAAATATATTCAATTTAACAAAAGTCCCTAAGAGCATAACGATAATTGGTGGTGGAGCCATCGGTTGTGAATTAGCTCAGGCATTCACTCGACTTGGTTCTAAGTGTACAATTGTACAGATGGATGACTTCCTTATTCCTCTTGGTGATAGAGAAGCTGGTAAATTGCTTGAAGATATTTTAAAAAAAGAAGGTATTGAAGTTTATAATTCAAAAAAAATAATAAGCATAAAAAATGAAGATAACGAAATATCTTTGTGCACAGAGGATGGAATCTGCATTAAATCTGAGAAATTACTGATGGCAGCGGGAAGGAAAGTTGTGCTTGATGGGCTGAACCTTGACAATGCAGGTGTCAAATACGATAGGCCGGCAATTAAGGTTGATGAGAAATACAGGACGTCTGTCAAACATATTTATGCTGTGGGAGACTGTAATGGCGGAGTTATGCTTTCTCACGCTGCAATGCATGAGGGCATGTTTGCGCTTATGAATGCTGTAAGCCCTTTTGCAAAGTTTAAATATAAAAATCATGTTATTCCATGGACAGTTTTTACAGAACCTCAAGTTTCATATGTTGGAATGAGAGAAGAAGATATTAAGAAAAAAGGGATTAAGTATGAAACCTATATTGCAAAATATGAGGATTACGGTGCTGCAATTGCGGAAAATGTCGGCGTTGGTTTTGTTAAGGTCTTCACAAATTCTTTTGGTAAAGTCTTCGGCGTAAGCATTGTCGGGGATGGATCAGGAGAGATGATAAATGAATGGGCGCTTATAATTCAGAAAAAAATCAGACTGCATAGCATTTTGTTTTTAGCTCATTCATTTCCTACAATGGGATTCTTGAGTAAACGTATTGCGGAAATGTGGATGATGAAAAAAATGAATAGTTCTTTAATACAAAAGTTATGCAGATTTTTTTACAGAAAAGTATAAAAAATACACAACAAATCATAGAAAAATGCGTAATAAGCAACAATCAAGAAAGATTGTGAAGAAGGCTATATGGGCTTAGAAAAAGATTTTTATGAAAAGATTATTGAAAACCTTCATGACGGTTTATATTTTGTAGACCGAGATAGGGTTATAACATACTGGAATAAAGCTGCTGAACAGATTTCTGGATTTACAGCTAATGAGGTTGTGGGTAAATCTTGTTCTAATAATATACTCACTCACGTTGATGTAGAGGGTAATAATCTTTGCACTGGAATGTGCCCTCTTGCTGCAACCATTGCTGATGGAAAGCCACGTGAAGCTGAAATATACATGCACCATAAGGATGGACACAGAATACCGGTTTCTGTACGTGTCAGTACATTAACAGATGCACAAGGTAAAGTGATTGGCGGTATAGAATTATTTACAGATATAAGCAATCAGGCAGCCAATGAATTGAGGGTAAAAGAACTTGAAAAATTGGCTCTTATTGACAACCTTACTCAATTAGCAAACAGAAACTATATTGAGAAAGAAATCCAGAGTAGATTCGAAGAGAAAAAACGTCTTAATGTACCCTTTGGCATTTTCTTCATAGATATTGACCATTTCAAAAAATTTAATGACACTTATGGCCATGATGTGGGTGATGATGTTCTTAAATTTGTTGCAAATACTTTAGTTTCCAATGCCAGACCATTTGACCTTTATGGCCGCTGGGGTGGTGAAGAGTTTATAGGCATTATACGTAACATAAACTTTCAAGACCTTGAGCTATTTGGGAACAGGCTTCGTTTACTAATAGAAAATTCATACTTAATTCATGAAAACAAGAAGCTATATGTCACAATTTCAATTGGAGCTACACTCGTTAACAAAAATGACACTATTGATAGCCTTATAAAAAGAGCAGATACTCTTTTGTATGAAAGTAAAACATCGGGGAGAAATTATCTAACAGTAGGTTAAGCAATTACAGCTCAGAACAATTAATTGACATTCGGAATTTTTTATATCAATATAATATTTTGTATATAACAATATAAAAAGGGGATTGTGGCTATTAATGCTTAAAGCAAATAAAATATGGAGGTAAATATGTTTAAAAGAACTAACAAAAAAAGTAGCAAGGTGTTAGCATGCTGCCTTACAATGGTGGCTTTCATGGTAATGGGTCTTGTTGGTAAAGCAAATGTTTTGCTTGCTCAGGAATTAAGCGAAGATGCGAAAATGGCGGCTATAATACAGTATACCCTGGAATATCGTTTTAGCAAAGAGCTCAAGGTTGGAGACTTTGTTAAGTATCAATTAGAAGAGAAAACGATTGAGCTGAAAGTGACCAAAAAGGAAGGATCTGGTGTGTGGATTGTTGAAGAATTTCCAGGTATGAAAATTCATCTTCTTGTTGATCTGAAGAATATGAAATTGTTAAAAGGTTTTGGATTTGATGAAAAAGGTGAGAAACGGGTGATGAATCCTATGGATGACAAGAAACTTTATGAAGTAATAGCAATGTTTAAAAACAAAATGAAACAGCAAGGGGCTTATTCTCAGTTTATTTCCTGGAAAAAGGGTGAAAAAAGAGAAAAAGTAGATGTTCCAGCAGGTTCTTTTGTGTGTGATTTTATAAAACCTGAATATTCTGAGCAGTATGCCAAACGAATGCAAAATTATATAAAGCAAATGCAAAAGCAGGGTAAGTCTGATGCGGAAATAGATGCAGAAATATCTAAAAATGAACCCAGGATTTACTTTAACAAAGATGTGCCCAGATTATTGTCTATGCAAATTGCTATGGGGTGGATGCCGTGGATTGATGTCTTTAAAAAAGTGAAAGGTGGTCTGGTTGAAAGCAAAGGTATGTCTCCATTGAAACTTATTGCTTATAGTGGGCAGAAGAAGTAGAAAAAAAGTATCCAAGCAAAACAGTAAGAAAAATAGGGATAGAGGCTGGATATTAAAAAAAATTTGACTTTTTTATTCTATTTGATTTAATATTAAGTAATGATTTATTCGTATAGCAACCCAATATGGAATTCTATACGTAATATTGCATTTAGGAAGTAGTTAGCAAAAATTAAAAAAGGAAACAAAATGAAAAAGTTGAAACTAATTATTTTTTTTACACTAACTCTATCATTAGGGTTATTAAAAGCACAAGACATAAAAATTATTGACGGTTCATCA
>Ga0209121_10004433_pt1 | contig 13100 bp, 9 predicted proteins | sample Cruoilmetagenom3_FD_187292 | JGI IMG/M metagenome (GOLD analysis project Ga0209121, IMG submission 187292) | Oil polluted marine microbial communities from Coal Oil Point, Santa Barbara, California, USA - Sample 3 (SPAdes) (version 2) | ecosystem: Environmental > Aquatic > Marine > Oil seeps ... | reverse complement strand
CATATATATAACCACTTTTCTCTTATAAATTTTAAGGTAGATTTCCGCCAGAAACATGTAGAAGAAAATAATAATTAAATAATAAAAATTAGAAGTAAATATTTATAGAAAAGGATTCAGTTAAAGGGGATTTAGAGTATTACTTCCTTTAAAACTGAAAATAAAAAAAAAGAAATTTAATAATCAATTATCATATTGAGTGAGAATTGTTATGAAAGATTTTTTGGAATTATTTGAAGAAAAAGGGATTGATTACGTACAATTTCAATTTACTATGATTTTAGGGGAATTTAAGTGTGTTGAATTTCCAGCAAAAATCTGGGATATTATGAAAGAGGGGGCCGGAATTGACGGGTCTAGTCTTGGTTTTTTGAAAACAGAGCAAAGCGATATGAAAATTGTGCCAGATTTGAACACATTTGCGATTCTTCCATGGAATCATAGGGTGGGGAGGTTTATTTGCGATATAACCGACAATAAAGGAATTGCTTATCCTACCTGCCCAAGAGGGATATTAAAGAGAATTTTAAGTGATGCAAATTCTAAGGGCTTTGAATTTCTAACAAGACCAGAATTAGAATGGTATTTACTTTCAAACGATCTAGAATTTACTGATAAGGGCTCTTATATGGATATGCCTCCTAAAGATTCATTTCACGAATTGCGACGCAAGATAACCGATGATATGATTGGTATGGGCATTAAGCTCAAAACTATTCACCACGAAGTTGGACCGAGTCAACACGAAGTAGAATTTATAGCTAATAATGCGTTATATCAAGCTGATAATGTTCAAACCGCAAAAATGATAGTACACATCGAATCATATTGTGAAAATCTAATTTCTACATTCATGCCAAAACCATTTCCGTTAGTAGCAGGAAGTGGTTTACATATTCACCAATATTTAGTTAATAACGGGAAAAACGCATTTGCTGATGCTGACGCAGGTGTCAGCGATATCATTCGTTACTATATCGGGGGTATTCAAAAGCGTGTTGATGCCATATCAGCTATTTTAAATCCTATTACAAATTCTTATAAGCGACTTGTTCCTAATCACGAAGCGCCAGTTTATGTGTCTTGGGGGATTGGTAACAGAACCGCTTTAATTCGCGTACCAGGATACGAAAAATCTGCTAGGGTAGAATATCGCGCTGGTGATGCGGCCATGAACATCTATCTTGGAACTGCTCTTTTACTTGCCTCTGGCTTAGAAGGAATAAAAAATAAAATCGAACCAAATATACCAGTGACAGAAAATATAGACTCTTTAACTGATGAGAAGCGAAAAAATTTAGGTATTAAAAAGTTACCCCAGAGTTTGCAAAAGTCTTTAGAGGCGTTCGAGAACAGTAAATTTATCAAAAAAATTCTTGGAAAACAATTGGTAGATATTTATGTAGAAATTAAACGAGAAGAAATTAAGCAATACAAACTTGCTAAAAACGACGGAAAAGAACTCAAATGGGAATTGGATAAGTATTTGTTGTTATAAATTATTTATAAATCGAGTAATTTTCTTCTAATTTTTTTTTTAGTTTTGATGAAAAATTAAATCTTACAGCGTAAAAATTAAAAATTATGTCATCAATTGATTTCTGTTCACGCGTATAATCGTAACCTAAGCTTTTCTTCTTATTCTCAATTATTTGTTTAACCAATACTTCAACATCTTCTTGCGTTTCTTTGTTGGGTTTAATAAAAGGCAAAGAATGAATCCCAGATATTTGAATGCTGTTGGTATTGTTTATTATTCCTTTAGACAGATAATTATATAGAGAGCTGTTCAATAGTCCCAAGAAATATTCAATAGAAATCGATTTGTCCTTAGCGATAAAACCAATTGCTTTATTCGAGTCCCAATAACAACCTTTTGGCATATAACGGGCGGCTAATTTTGAGCTAATACCGCTAATAACGACTCCTTCTTTTTCAAAAGGCGCTGTACTTGGAATGTCGTAAACAAAGATCGCTGTTTCGTTCCACTCTAAAGCTTCCATAATAGGTCTATAGTATTGATCTCCTCCACCCCTTTTCAGATAAGGTTTCCATCTCTCTATTTTCAAATCGCTTCTTAAAATAATTTTGAAATTCTCATTTTGTTTAATTTTCGTATTGTTTTTCTTTCTGAAAATGTCTGCTAGTTCCGTACCTTCAATCGCAGCAATGTATTTCTTATTGTTATGAGTGTGCATTCCGATGTACCCTTTAATAAAAGTATCAAGTTTAGGAGCGTTTTCAAACAAATCAATTATTTGGTCCTCTACTTCAAAAAAAAATATGCTGAAAGGTAAAGATTTATACCTTCTCTGCTTGATTTCGTTTACAACTTGTGGTTTCCAATATTCGTCTTCATTTTTTATTCTCGAAATTATACTCATTAAATTATTATTCCGAACTTGCCTATTGCTATCTCCGGAACACTTAGTTAAAATGATTATTGCTGGATATGTGCTAACGTTCTGTTTATCAAATAAATTAGTTGGTGCGAGTAATATTTCGTTTATTTTACAATTATTAAGAATGAATTCTCTTAATTTTTTATGAGTGCTTAAAGTTAAGAAAGTATCGCTCGTGATAAAACCTAATTTTCCTTCCTCCTTCAAACGCCATATACTATTCACTATAAACATTGAATAAGTTTCGTGAGCGTTGGTTTTCCCATATATCTTTTTTAACTTTACTCTATTTTCTCTCACGTAACTACTTGCCTTATTTAAGTAAGGAGGGTTTCCAACAATAAAATCGAACTCGTCATAGCAATCCGAATCAAACGATATTAAAGTATCAACTGCTTTAAATGATACACCTAATTCTTCAATATCTGTTTTATAAGCAAGATTCACGTCATAAGCAGAAATCTGTGTTTTTTTAATTCCAGCTTTCAATAACGATTTAACAAAAGCTCCGGGACCTACGCACGGATCTAATACTTTAAGATTGTTTTTAAATTTACCTAATTTAGATATGATATAATCTGCCGTTTTTGGAGGAGTTAAGACTACTCCTAAATCCTTTTTGCTCGAGTCTATTATTGTTAAACACTTTAAAATTTAATATCTAAATTAAGTTTGGTTATCAAATACTATTAAGTTATCGATGATCATCTCACACAAATTTTTTAACAAAGAATTGTCTATTTTGTCTACTGTATCGCGAATTGAATGAAGATATTTATACGATTCCATGTCGCCAATTCCTATCCCTTCAAACTTCTTCTTTTTTAAATAATATCCATCCGAATGAGAGCCAAAGTAAATTTTCTTAGGATTTCTTTTAATTTCCAAACCCTTATTATTATTTAAAAACGTATTGTAAATGGATTTAACGTTTCCTGACATTTTTTTACCAGGAAATAAATATATATTTTTAGCAATCGCGTCAAAATTGAAAATTATGGATTCCTTTTTGTTAATTTGTTCTAATTTATAGCAGAAATTCCGGATTCCCATAGTTCCACATTCTTCTGCGCCCGTAAACACGAACCATAAATTGAAATGATTTAACCTAAATTCGGGATTTGAGTAGTAATTTAATAATTCAAGTACACACGCAATTCCAGAAGCGTTATCAATAGCTCCTTTAGATTTGTTATTTGTAGCGTTTAATAGGATAAAAATTGTGGATATTAAGTTAATTGCCATTGGAAATGCTCCGATGATGTAAAACAATAATGAATATGAGACGAAAATATAGTTCTTGCAAACTGTTATAATAATTATTGTAAGGGATGAGAAAACCCAAGCTCTAATAACTCTTATTCTTACAAGAATTGAAAACCTTTGCCCTTTTGAGTCTAAATGGCAAAAGAATAGAACACTTTTTTCGCGGTTGCTATCATTGATTTTGTTAATTTCTACCTCTTCATTCTTAGTCATTAAGTCAAGTTTAACATAAAGGTTTGCTGAATTTAACTTCTTTCCTATTTTTATGCGTTCCGGTTTTCTTGTAATTTTAAATAAAAAGCCCAATAACAATAATATAAATATTGAAGAAATTGGAATAATAATTGTATTAAAATTTAAAAACAGCATTAGTAGAAGCGTAAATCCCGATAAAAGCGCAATTTTGGGGTATACTCTTGCATAAAAAGTACTAAATACGAAATCTTGACTTAACGGTTTAAATTTTAATTGTTCTAGTTTCTTAAATGCTAAATTAAAAGCCTTTCTTTCGTCGTCCGTACCCGATAATCTTGGAAAGGAAAACGATTTTAAGTTTTCTATTATGCGATTTTCGTCGATCATTTTAATTTCTATCAATTTATTTAATCTAAATAAGCCCCGTACTTTGCAGAACTTACAATTTTTCTATATACATTTAAATAACCTTTCTTTACCTTAGGTTCAGGTTTTTTCCAATTTTTTAATCTATTTTTAATTTCTTCTTCTGAAACTAATAAGTTCAATAGACGATTTTCTATATCTATTTCAATAATATCTCCATCTTGAACGATTGAGATTGGACCCCCTTCAAATGCTTCGGGACAAACATGTCCTATGAAAGGTCCTCTTGTTGCGCCGGAGTACCTTCCATCAGTTATCATTGCTACAGAATCTCCTAGCCCCATACCTACTAGAACGGCTGCGGGGATAGATAATTCTCTCATACCCGGGCTCCCTTTAGGCCCTTCGTATCTAACGACTAAAACATCCCCTTCTTTAATTTTATCACTCATCAAAGCGTCTTTTAATTCTTCTTCCGCTTCAAATACTTTGGCAGGTCCTTTATGACGTCTCATTTTATAGTCAACTGCACTCTGCTTCACGATTGCTCCTTCTGGCGCCAAGTTTCCTTTTATTACCGCAATACCTCCTTCATTTGAAATCGGATCGTTTAGGTCGCGTATTAACTGATGTTCTACTACTTCAACTTTTTCAAGATATGTTTCTAACGACTCTCCTAAAATATTTACTGTCGATAAATCTAAAAGCTTGGATAATTTCTTGGTAAGAACTTTAACGCTCCCCGCTTCGTGAAACTCTGTGAGGTTATATTCGGAAGCCGGTTTGAATTTAGCCAATAACGGAACAGTTTTACTTAATCTATCGAAATCAAAATGGTTTAAAGTGCCGCCAATTTCGTGAGATAACGCACACATATGAAGAATCATGTTAGTGGACCCTCCAAAAGATAAAGCAACTTTGCACGCGTTTTCTATCGATTTATGTGTGATCAAATCTAGGGCGGTAATATTCGTTTTCACCAAATTCATTATAGTTTTTCCCGTTTCTTTACTCAATTCTTCGCGTCTCTTTCCTATTGCGCTTGTAGTAGCACAATCAGGTAACGAAAGCCCCATTACTTCAACAATACAAGCCATTGTGTTTGCTGTGCCCATCATATTACACGCTCCTGGAGAACAACAAGTTTCAGATTCAATAAGATAAAAATCTTCCTCACTAATTTTTCCTGCTTTAAATCTACCAATTGCCTCTTTGATATCAGAAGTTACAAAAGTCTTTCCTTTTAACGGACCGTCATTGAAATATTTTGGCTTCATAATACCTCCAGTTAAAAATACTGTAGGAATGTCACATCTGACGGCTGCTAAGAGCATACCTGGAATAATTTTATCACACGAACATAACATTACCATTCCATCAAAATTATAGGCTTTTATCGTACTTTCAATTGACGCTGCTATTATCTCGCGCGAAGGCAAGACAAATTTTGAATAATTGCCTGAATTGGCAATACCATCGCAAGTAGCAATTGTATTGAATTCCATTGGAGTTCCTCCAGCATCTCTTACGCCCTCTTTTACAAATTCACTTAACTTACGCAGATGAATATGTCCTGGATTTATTTCATTCCATGAGTTTACAATTGCTATTAAAGGTTTTTCCATATCCTGATAAGAATATCCACATCCACGGAATAATGCTCTCCTATATGCTAGAAGAGAATCCACTTTTTTTTTTTCTGACACCGTATCTTATCAAATCCACTCAAGTTTTAATTATAGTTAATGTAAAATTACATCTAAATATTCTTTTAAAGCCTAATTCCTCTATCTAAATCTTAAGAAATTAGATACTTCTAAAATCTAAGAGAGAGACAAGAAAGTCCTCCATCCATCTTTTCAAATTCAGACATTTCAAGTTCTATGACTTTAAAATTAAAGTTTAGGATTTGTTTCTTTAAGTTTTCATGCCCCTCTGGTATAAGCACATATTCATTTATCCTAATGCTATTTGTTGCGTAAGCTTCGCTTTCTTGAACTTCAATAAGATTAAACTTCCTAAAATCAGGATGGTTTTTAAATTCCCCAGATACAAGTAAAATTGCGTCTCCTAAATAAGATATTCCCGTCTTTAAGTGGAGAACTTTTTTAAGAGGAATTTTTGAGGAAGAATATCCATATCTTCTTAAAATCCTCATCAATTGATTGGCTCCTTCATTATTTGTTCTATTTGAAAGTCCTATGTAATAATGTTCTTCGACCTTCATTACATCTCCTCCTTCTAACGTACCAGGTTTTCCTATTGATTCAACATTATCGTAAAATATCTTTAATTTATCGCTAATGTCAATATTTTCACCCTGTCTACTTTTTGCTCCAAGATTAGTAATTACAGCAAATTTTTTATTCACTATTGCGGTATCTTCAACAAAAGTAGAATCTGGAAAGCGATTGTCTTCATCTAATTCAAGTACAGAGAGATTACATTTTTTTAAGGCTTCTATGTATTTTGAATGCTGTAGTAACACCTTTTGGTAATCAGGTTTTCCTAAATTGGATGTAGAAATCCCAAATTGAAAATTTTTGCATGGTTTCCTGACTATTGCTTGTTTAAACATAATTTCGCATTATAATTGTAAATTTGATTTGTTTTTTTTTTAACATAGAATTAACTACATATATTTCTTTTAAGTTTATTTTTCTTGTGAAGAAAAACAGAGTTATATAAATTTGATTAATACCTTAATTAGATGATATGCTGAAGGTTGGAATTATTGGAACGGGTGTCATTTTCGATTTAAATATTCTTGGATATTTGAATAATGAAGATGTTGAAATTACATGTTTATGCAATAGAACTATAAATAAAGCTAAAGAAAAAATTAAAAAGTTCAAACTGCATAAGGATACCCAAATATATTCCGACTACAAAGAAATGCTAGATAAAGAAGAATTAGATATTATTGAAATTCTTCTTCCTCATTATCTCCACGCTGATGCCGCTATCTACGCTACCAAGAAGCGAGTAAAAGCAATCTCTGTCCAAAAACCTATGGCTTTAAATCTTGAACAGGCAGACGAAATGATTGAAGAGTGCAAAAAATCTCACTCAATATTATCAATTTATGAAAATTCTATGTTTGCTCCACATATATTAAAAGCTAAAGAGCTCCTTGATTCAGATTATATTGGCGATCCATCCTTAATTCGAATTAAAACTGCTATGGGAGCTAAGGGAGGTTGGAAAGTTCCAGAAAGTGCTAGTGAATGGAGAAAGGATGCGGATATGGTTGGAGGTGCCGAAAAGGGTTCGCCTGTTTTATTAGATAATGGTTGGCACGCTTTTGCTTTGGCATCTTGGATTTTTGGCGAAGAAATCGAAAAAGTATTTGCTTGGACAGGTAATTATAACGGTTTAGATGCACCGGCTTATGTGATGTTCAAATATAAGCAAAAGAGAGAGCATGTAATTCCTCAATATGGACAAATGGAATTTTCTTTGATGCCAGAAATGCAAATTCCTTCCAAATATTATCCTACGGACGAATTTATAGAAATAATCGCAAGCAGAGGAATAATGAAAATAAATCAAGGGACTTCTATTGGAAATTCTATGTCAACATCAGATATTTTTGCTCCTATTGTTATAATTCGCGATGGTAAAGTGGAAACTTTTAACGAATTTGAAAAAGACTGGAAACAAAGCTTTATTAATGCAACGAAACATTTTATAGAAGTTGTAAAAGGAAACAAAGAGCCAATATTATCTGGTGAACAAGCTAAATATATATTAAGATTCAACTTAGCGGCTATAAGATCTTCCGAATTGGGCAAAGAAATATCATTGAAAGAATTCCCTTAAAATAAATTAAAGGTCATATTGATACTTAAATTCTATATGCTCTAATCCTTCTTGAATCCCTTTTTTTAAATCCATTCTAAGGCTTTTAAGATATTTTCTAAACATTCCTCCATCCACTTCCACAAGCTCTTTTACGTTACAAGAACCATTTTGCTCATTTTCTGGAGTAATTTCATCCCACCTTACAGTCCTTTTCTGTTGAGTCGATATAAATGGCATTTTAGCAAAAATACTTAAATTCTTCCCTTGTTCACCAGTATAAATTGGTTCTCTCTCTTCTTGAATAGCATTAATAAAATGTTCAGTAGAATTAATAAAAGAATATCTCCAATCCCTTGGTAATTCTTCTCCATAGGTTTTGACTTTGCCACCACTATATACAACAATAGGAGGATATTGAGGTGTTTTAGATATTATATTTCCCCCGGAAGTACACTGGTTTAACCACATCATACCTGTTGTTCCAGAAATTTCAATGAATTCGTCGCAATCATAATAATTACTTGGATAATAAACATTAGGAGCAAGTGTAAACTGCATTGAACCATATTTAGGTGGATCATCTAATTCATTGCTAGGATATTTCCAAAAAATGAGACTTGGCGAATCCATCACCGTCGTAAAATAATCGATCCAACTATATAATTCATCAACTTTCTCTTGACCCATTAACCATAGCGCCATTGAAAATTTGTGAATCCCGTCATCGTATATCCATGCGCCCCCCCCACAATTATCAAAATTACGACGCCAAAGAAGAGCTTTCATTTCTACTGGCATACCTGGGCCTCCCATCCCAATGGTATTTATTCTGAAATTTAAAGGTTCCCCTATTATTCCTTGTTCTAATAGCTCTTTTGCTTTTAAATACACCGGATAAAACCTAAAGTTTTCATATATTTTAAGTTTTACATTTTCTTCCTTGCAAACACAAATCATGTTTTCACAATCTGTTATCGTGTTAGCCATTGGTTTTTGCACTGAAATTCCGGGAACTCCAGCTTTAGCACAGTATTCGGTCATAGGGGCGTGTAGGTGGTGAGGTGTTAAAATCTCAACGATATCGAGATCTTCCCGATCAATCATCTTTTTATAATCAGTATAAATTTTAACGGTTCGTAATCCCCATCTTTCTAATTTTTTCCCAGCTGTTTTTAAATCAGTATCACTCACAGCAACGAGTTCCGCGTCTTGAGAGAGAATATATCCTAACACGTTTAAGTTTGCGATGTCACCGCAACCAATTATACCTACTTTTAGCATGTTTAAAACGAAGAGATAGATTTAATATTATTTTATTAAGTTTGCTCAAAATTAAAAAGTTTTAGATGGAATTGATGTAAATTAATTTCTAAATTCAAAATTTTTATAGATATATTTTACTTCCGTCCATTCTCAAAAAATAAAACTTTAAATAAACTTAATTCGTAATCTATAACTGTATCCTTATTAAAAAAAAAAAGGTAGAAATTTAAAATGGTTGACGAAAATTTAATAAAAGAATTAAAAGAAACGAGAGAAAAAGGTTCAAGCCAACCTTCTGACGCTCTTAAAATGTATGAATTTGTCAAGCAAATGGCCGAGGAAAGCGAAGATTTAAAAGAAGAATTAGAAGATATCGATCCTATGGCGGTTCAACTCGTAGTGACTGATGTTAATTATAAGTATTGGGTTACACTGGGAGACGGAAAGATCGATTATGGCGAAGGAGAGACTGATGACCCGAGCGTTACCATGTCCGCGACAGGAACAACTTGGACAGGATTAGGCTCTGGCGAATTAGATTCTACTAGCGCGTACATGTCTGGGGACCTAGTTATAGAAGGCAACCTTCAAGATGCTATCGCCTATGGGGAAATTGTTGGCCTAGCTATGGAAGAAGGAGCAGAATATTTTGAAGATTAAATCTTCAATTATTATTTACACATAATTTCACATCTTTTTTTTTATCCTTTTTTTAAAAAAAATTTTTTAAAAAAAAATAATATTGTAATTCTAGTCTACATTTGATTTTATAAATATTATATTAAAAATTTTTTTGCGATTATGGTTGAGGATGCTAGCCCCCGGGAGTTATTGGGATTTCGATTAATTGGTTATTCAATTGGAGACTTTGGAATATCATTAGTAAATATATTATTAGGAACATTTGTTTTCCAATTTTATGTGTATACAATTAATCTTAACTCAATACTTGTCTCAATCGGAATTTCAATGCAATTAATTATTGGTGCCTTTTTCTCAACAATATTTGGTGTCATTGTTGATAATAAGACACCCGGAAAATTGGGAAAAAGACGACCTTTTTTACTTTTTGCCCTCCCATTGTGGGTTTTAGCAAACATTTTAATATGGGTTCCTCCATGGTATGCTCCTCAAGCGGATTCTTTTTTTTGGCCAACGGCAATTTATTTCTGGTTTATGATGATGTTACAAGCTATATCTGGTACATTAATTTTTAATGTTTACTTATCAATGTTACCAGAACAATCTCAGACTCAAAAAAACAGGAAATCTGTTGCTTCTAGTAGAGCTATATTCTCAATTATTGCTTCAATATTAGCAATAATGTTACCCTTGATATTACAGAGTATACTCGCCGATCCTGAAAATGTAAAATGGTGGCAACCTTCAGGAGAATTAATACTTATTTATACTCCAATGATAGGTATAACATTCGCGATTTTTGGGTTAATAACAATAATTTTCACCTTCTTTTCAGTAGACGAAAAATTTCATAATAATACCTCAATTAATGAAAAGAATAAAATATCGATTGTTTCTACTATTAACCAAATTGCTGTCCCTATTAAAGATAAAAAATTTAGAAATTTCTTGGTAGTTAGGTTTTTACATAGTATATCTGGCAAAACTTTAGGAATTTTAGTAATCCCTTTTTTAGTAATTGTTCTTAAATTTAGGGAAAGCGAATTTTTTATATATATAATTGTCTCTATTTTTAGTAAGTTTACCTGGTACTTTATATGGAGAAAAATCCTTACTAAAAGAAGCCTTATAACAAAATATTTTATATGTATCGGACTTGCGACAATTGCTTCATTTTTAGAACTTCTCTTTTTGCTAGAGTTCCTTTCTTTTGAATTAAAAATTTTTATTTTTATACTATCAGTTGGGACGATATTAGGCTCTATGTATGCGTTTCCATTATTTGCCATCCCTATTGGTGCCACATTGGTTCATAAAGCCTCTCATAAAGACGAAAAATTAAATACTAGTATAGCAATCTCTAAATTATCAGGAGCTTATTATGGATCACTAACCTTTATTGTATCTATTGGTCAAGCGCTTTCTTCAATCATATTAGGTTTTATTCTTTCTGGACCGAATGAAAATAATCCAATTATAATTACTTTTTTAATATCATCTATGGGTATCTTCTACTTGATAAGCCTTCTATTTCTAAAAAACATTAAGTTAAATGAAGAGTTAAGTGAAATATCCACATTAAATAACGAGCTTTCCCAATAAATCACATATATGAAAGAAAAAAAGCAATAGTAAGATAATTATAAAAATACAAATTTATCCGATATATTCGATTTTACATTGAAGACGAATATTCCGCGAAGAGCTTCCAATTAAAATTTTGAATAAACCCTCCTCTACTTTCCATTTGCCGCTTACATCGTCATAAAAAGAGAGATCCTTCTTTTCTAATTCAAATACAACATTAGTTTTTTCCGCAGGATTAAGATTTACTTTTTTAAATCCTTTTAATTCTTTTAATGGTCTCTCTAAGCTAGATTCTATATCTTGAACGTATAGTTGTACAACTTCTGCTCCAGAGCGTTTACCAGAGTTAACAATGTCAACAGATACTATAAATGTATCATCTCCTCTTACCTTTTCTTTATTAATTATTATGTTTTCATAGGCGAAAGTAGTATAAGATAACCCATAACCAAAAGGAAATAGCGGTTCGATATCTTTTACGTCAAAATGGCGATATCCAACAAAAATTCCCTCATCGTAAAAAACCTTATCATCCCCCGGGTAAGTTCTCTTTGATACATGAGCGGGTGAATCTGAAAGTATTTTTGGAAATGTCATAGTGAGTTTTCCAGAAGGGGTCACATCGCCAAATAATACGTTCGCTATAGCGTGTCCAGCCTCCATTCCTCCGTACCAAGCTTCAATGACAGAAGGAACGTTATCGATCCAATCTTCCATGGCTATAGGGCTTCCATTGATCAGTACTACGATCGTTTTGGGATTTTCCCTTACTATTTTATTAATTAATTCAATTTGATCTGAAGGCAATTCAAACGCGTTCTTATCTACGCCTTCAGCATCCATACCTGGATCGTGATTAAGTCCAGCGAAAATTATCGTTACATCTGCTTTTGAAGGCGTATCTATAATTTCCACTTTATCCTTACATTTCTGCTTTAAACCCTCAAGAGGGGTAATCTCGTATGGAGGATGATTAACTGAGCTACCGCCCCCAGATAATATACCACCTCCTACTATTTTAAAGTTCGCATTTGGCCCAATAACAGCTAACTTTTTTATTGTATTAATATCTAAGGGTAGTAAAGCTTCCTCGTTTTTCAAAAGTACGATCCCTTCTTCGGCTATCTTGCGAGCTATCGCTTGATGTTCAAGCGTATTTCTACTACCGCGAGGGAGAGTGTTCTCAGCGTCATATAAACCAACTAAAAACATTACCCTTAGTAATCTCTTGACATTATCGTTTAATGAGTCTTCGGTGAATTTACCTTCTTGAAAGGCTTTTTTCATATTTCTTTTATTGTACTTTTTTGCTGTAGGCATTTCGAGAGATAACCCTGCTGTAACACAACTTCCTGTACTTGTATAGGCTGTGGCATTCCAATCTGAAACTGTAAATCCTCTAAAGCCCCATTGTTCCATCAATCTTTCTCTTAATAGATTATAATTTTCTGATCCGAAAATTCCATTTACCTTGTTATAACAAGTCATGAAGGACCACGCATCAGCTTCTTGGACGGTCGCCTTAAAAGCGGGTAAATATATTTCTTGGAGCGCCCGTTCGCTCACTTCGGAACT
>Ga0209121_10004432_pt1 | contig 13101 bp, 12 predicted proteins | sample Cruoilmetagenom3_FD_187292 | JGI IMG/M metagenome (GOLD analysis project Ga0209121, IMG submission 187292) | Oil polluted marine microbial communities from Coal Oil Point, Santa Barbara, California, USA - Sample 3 (SPAdes) (version 2) | ecosystem: Environmental > Aquatic > Marine > Oil seeps ... | reverse complement strand
TAAATATACACCAGGCTTTTCTGGAAAATCATTTCTTTTCTTTATCACTATATTTTCTTAGATTTATTATACCATTTTTTCCATTTTTATCTAAACATTTTTTCATAATGAGTGGTAATTCTAAAAATTTAATAAATTTCCCTTTATATCTATTGACATCTGCATAATTATATAATATAATTTTATTTCTTAGTAAGTAAAGGTGAGAGATCAAATAATACCCAATAAAAATAACTTTCATTGTAATTATAAATTTCTGCCTCTATTTGCGTTAAATTTTAAAAAGGAGGGAGATAACAATGGCTAAAGGAAAAGTTAAATGGTTTAATTCCCAAAAAGGTTTTGGATTCATTGAAATGGAAAATGGAAAAGATGTTTTTGTCCATCATAATGAAATTCAAGGTCAGGGCTATAGGTCTTTAGAAGAAGGCGAAGAAGTTGAATTTGAGATTAAAAAGGGACCCAAAGGCGACCAGGCTACAAATGTAGTCAAATTATAGGATTATTTCTAAGAATATGGTCTTGATTTCCCTGTAGAGGGAAATCAAGACCTGTCCTTATTCTTCATTAAAAAATCACTCTTTTTATTCTTAAATCATCTTTATTGGCCATGCAAGAACATAAGTACTTTTTCATGAGTCAACGGAGCCCTGAAAAAAGCAGGTTTATCCTTTTTGTACGCTTTCATGGCCTGCATAATAGCAAAATAAGCACCAATGCCATACATAAACGGAGGTTCTCCAATGCCTTTGCTCTGCAATACAGCATTCGGATTGTCCGCATTATCAAGAAATACTACTTCAAGCTCTCTTGGAGCAAAATGTATGTCCGGCACTTTGTATGTCATCAGAGAATCAGTTAGCAAGCACCCATTTTTGTCATAAAGAAGCTCTTCAATCGTCACCCAGCCAATTCCCTGAACCACAGCACCTTCCACCTGCCCCTGATCAACTAAAGGAGAAAGACTCTTCCCAGCATCATGCACTATACGTACAGAATCAATTGTATAAGTGCCACGTAAGCAATCGAGCGTAACCTCTATAATGGCAGCTCCATAAACATAATATGAGAATGGTTGCCCTTTTTCTATTGTTTTATCGTAATATATATGGGGTGTGGCATAAAATGCCTGAGCCGATAGATTGACACGACTCAAGTAGGACTTGTTTACTAAAATATTCCATGTAAGATCTGTTTTCAGACCCTTGCATAAGAGATTACCATCTGTTATTTTTAGCTCTTTTTTTTCACAACTCAAAATAGAAGCTGCAACACCTTTCAAACGATCCAATACAGCAAGCGCTGCAAAACGAGCAGCCATACCATTCAAATCTGTTGCTGTACTTGCAGCTGTAGGTGAGGTATTGGCAACTGTCCTGGTATTAGTGCTGTTTATAAAGATCCTATCTTCAGGGATAGATAATGTTTGAGCTACAATTTTACGAATTTTGGTAAAAACGCCTTGCCCCATTTCAACTGCTCCTGTATTAACACTAACACTGCCATCAATATATATATGGAGTAGTGCACCAGCTTGATTCAGGAATTTACTCGTAAAAGAAATGCCATAACAGATGGGCATGATTGTATAACCACGCTTACTTGTATGATTTGTGGAGTTATAAGTTTCAATCTTTTGAGTTACTTCATCAAAATGGAATTGATCAATAGCTGTTTCAAATGAGCGAATAGCATGACAGTTTTTTGCTTTTGCACCATAAGGAAATGTATCTCCTTCGGAAAGCAAGTTATGCTTCTGGATCTCCCATACAGGAACACCTAAAATCTCTGCAATTTTACAAATGGCAGACTCCATCACAAACATAGCCTGAGGTGCACCAAAACCACGAAACGCAGTATTTGGCACACAGTTTGTGCGGCAGGATAGCCCTGTAATACGCACATTCGGAATAAAATAGGTGTTAGTACTATGAAGCAATGTTCGCTCTAAAATAGATGTCGAGAGATCTGCTGCTGCTCCAGCATTCTGATAATAGGTAACTTCATAGCCGATAATCTTTTTATCAGAATCAATCCCGATTTTAAAATCCACGGAATAGGGGTGCCTTTTACCGGTTAGACGCATGTCCTCATCATGATTAAGAATCAACTTAACTGGGCGTTGAATTTTAGAGGCTGCCAAAGATGCCATAACTGCGTAAGAAGTGGCTTGTTCTTCCTTTCCACCAAAAGCCCCTCCAATACGACGTACTTCCACTTCAATCTTATTCATAGGCAAACCCAATACACGGGCCGTGATCCGTTGTACTGCTGTGGGTGATTGGGTTGATGATATGATTTTTAACCCTTGCTTTTCTTCTGGAAATACAACAACAGATTGAGGTTCGAGATAGAGGTGTTCCTGGCCTCCAGATTCAACAGTACCCTTAACAACCGTAGCACAACGAGACCATATCGAATCCACATTACCAATACACAATGTACGCGATGGTGCAATGAGTTGACCTTTTTCTGCGGCTTTTCTGGCATTAAACACAGGGGGAAGCTTTTCTACTTCCATTTGTATTTGAGTTACTGCATATCGTGCTTGTTTGTCTGTAACAGCTACTACAAGTGCAACAGGCTGACCAACAAAATAGAGAAACTCTTCAGCAAATAATTGCTCATCCTGAATGATATTTCCGATCTGATTTTCTCCAGGAATATCTTTTGCTGTTAATATCTTTATCACTCCATCACATTTCTGTGCATTTGAAGTATGTAATTTTTTAATTCTTCCATAAGGAATGGGAGAAACAAATAGAGCAGCATACAGGCAATCTGTGGTTACAGGCAGATCATCTACAAACAAAGAAGAACCTCGAGTATGATCCGGCGTATCTAAATGGTTCATGCTAACTCCCGTTCAAATGCATATTCCGGAAAAAGTGTAATAAAATGCGCATAGATCAACTGCCTCAGGAGAAGTCGTTTATACTTTTCTGTTCCACGCACATCAGATATAGGCTTAATCTCCTGGTCAGCGCATTGAACTGCCCCTTTAATTGATTCAACATTTAGCTTTTTCCCAGTCAACCTATGCGATGCTTTTTGCAAAAGAAATGGAACAGGAGCAATTCCCCCTGCTGTTATAACAGCTTCCTTAATCATATTCTCTTGAATGCTAATCCTGCATGCTGAATTGACACTGGCGATATCAAGATGATTTCTGCGTGACACTTTTTCGAAATTAAACATTGTGTCAGAAAATTTAGATGGAATCCTTATCCATTTAATTACTTCTCCATCTTTAAGATCGATCTTCTTATACCCTTTAAAAAAATCATCCAAACGTACTGTCCGGATTTTATTTGTATCTGCTAAACCTAAAACAGCATCCATAGATAAAAGTATTATAGCCATATCTCCAATAGGAGAGGCATTGACAAGATTACCGGCCACTGTGGCCTGCTGCCTTATAAGCAATGAAGATACAAGGCGCATACTTTTTTTCAAAGTCGGGAATATCTGGTTCAATGCTTCTGAATTGCGCAATGTTTCAGCACTGGTTCTACCACCAATATAGAGTAAATCCCCATCAACCCAGATATCAGAACGAATATCTTCCTGAGATAAAAAACGAAGAGGCATGTCCTGCAAAGCCTCCTGCTGCTGCACATAAAGATCAGTTGCTCCAGCAACAGGTAAAGATCGAGACAAATGTGCATCAGATTTATTATCCATTGAAAGTCTCTCCAACCATGAAGGCACATCTGCAAACCAATTCGGTACTATTTTTTCATTAATCAAGGAATTGATACGGTTCTCTTCACTATTTAAACGCGGAGCATAAAATTCTGCAACTTTTTTTGCAGCCCTTGAGATACCTGTATATCCAGTACATCTACAAATATTCCCCTCAACCCACATGCGAGCATCTTCCTCTGTCAAAGACTTACTATTAAGAAGAAACCCTGTTAAAGCCATTACAACACCAGGTGTACAAAAACCACACTGGCTTGCACCAACATCTACAAGGATTTGCTGAACAGGATTCAAATCTTTATCACTAATACCTTCCACTGTAACAACATGCTTGCCCTGAACATTTCCCAATGGCATGATACAAGAAGCCACACTTTGGTAAATTATATGGCCTGCTTCAATTTTTCCTAAAAGCACTGTACATGCCCCACAATCACCTTCCATACAAACACTTTTTGTACCTTTTAATTGGGCAGAGTTACGAATAAAATCAAGTAATGATATTCCTGCAGGCTGCATTGTTTCAATCAACTTATTATTTAAAAAAAAGCTAATCATCTATTTAAACCGTACAAATATAATAAAGTGAATATCTAGAAAAGTCAATAGATTGTAAGAATTAATACCCATCTATTTCGTAAGTGATTAATTGACTAAAATTATTCCTGTTCTATAATATATTTGTGAAAACTATATACATAATACGTCATGGTGAAACAGAATCAAACAAAAATGGGATTTTCAGGGGAAGACTTGATATTCCACTTTCCAAAGCCGGGGAGAAACAGGCAAAAGATCTAAGAAAATATTTTAAAGATAAGTGTGTAGACATTGTATTTACAAGTCCTCTATCACGTGCTGTTAAAACAGCTGAGATCGCATTCCCAAAAAATGAAATCATAAGAACTGAAAATTTAAATAACTTAGATTTGGGAATGTGGAAAGGAATGGAAAAAGATAAGCTTAAAAAACGATCTCCCAAACTATGGAAAAAATGGATAGAAAGCCCTGAAAAAATAATTTTCCCAAAAGGAGAGAGTATTGCTGATGTGTATATAAGAGTGGAAAAATTTTTGAGCATAATTAAAGAGATAAAAGAAAAATCCATTGCTGTAGTTTCTCACCGTTCAGTTAATAAAATAATATTAGCTGCATGTATTGGTTTGAAAGAAAATTACTTCTGGAAATTTCATTTAGATAATTGCTCAGTGTCAATTATATTATTTGAGAAAAAAAGGGGATTTACAATATTTAAACTTAATCACACAGACCATTTAACACATACTGTTATGGAATGGTATTAAATTAATAATATAAATAGTATATAATTAACAAAAAGGAGGTATAGGTATGAAAAAAATTATTATTTGTGTGCTTGTTGGGATACTTATTGGAGGAGTAGTTATATATTTTGTTATGCACAAGAGTTCTACTCCTAAGATTGAACCTGTTGTAAAGAACAGCTTTTCTGAAGTAACTTCTAAGCTTGATCAGGGAGGAAATCTCTACTTATATTACAGTACAGAAAGAGTTGTTAAATCTATAGAAAAATTTGCTGGAAAACTACGTAAAATAATTGATTTACAGGTTTCTAAATCTAATATTAAAAATAATGATGCACTAAAAATCTTTGACTTTGTCTTCAAAACGCTCAAAAACAGTGGGTTAACAGAAATAAGTGGAATAGGAATAAGTTCTATTAATATGGAGAAAAATCTCAATCACAGCAAAATAATTGTACATCACTATAAAAAGAATGGCAATGGCCTGATATGGCATCTTATGGAAAAAAAACCACAGGAACTGAAAGAATTGAAACTCCTGCCTGCAGATACAGTAATGGCTGGTTTTATAAATCTTCGGTTGAACAATTTGTGGAACTGGATTAAAACAGAGGTAAAGAACTCAGATTTACAAAATGTAAAAAAATCCATTAATTCTATTGAGCCTGCTTTACAAAAACAAGGAATTGATCTTAAGAAATTACTGGACTCTTTAAAAGGGAAAGTAGGCTATGTTCTGACTTTTGATAGAGAAAAGAAACTTTCCATTCCAATTGGGAAAACCCCAATGAATATTCCAGAACCTGGAATAGCCATTGTGTTCTCTGTAAAGGATGACACAATTTTCAACCTTATAAAAGCAAAGCTCCACCTTGAACAAAAATCAGAGAAAAAAGGTATTAAAAAACTGATAATTCCACTACCTCCAATCCCAATACCTGTAAAACCAGAAATTGTACAAAAAGATGATATCCTAATCATAGCTTCCCATACTAAAGTTGTAGATGCAATGTTATCTGCAAATAAAAATGGAAATGGTTTGACATCCTATGAAGAGTTCAAAAAAATAGCAAGAAACATTCCTAACAAAGGGAATAGTTTTAGATTTGTTAGCCCCAGACTATTCCAACTCATCTGGAAAATTCAACAAAAAGCTATTGGTACATACAAAAAGATTAAAACTGAAGATAAGATTGCTTTTAACTTTTTCAAATCTTTTCAAAAAAATTTGTACTTTTATGGAGTTTTACAGAATACAGAAGAGGGAACTATTTCCACATTCAACCACAATTCAAATATAGAATACCTGTTCATTTTACCAGCAATTACATCAGCAGGCATAGTGACAGCCATTGCAATTCCAAAAATTCTGAAATCAAAACAAAAAATTATACGATAAATCCACTACTTCTGATCTTGTATTATAGAACTTGAGTTGAAAAGAACTGTTTTATCGCTTTGAGCGTCTTTTTTCGAATTTTCTCTTCTGTTTTTCTATCCTCTTTAACCTCTTTTTCTCCAGTGCCTCTCTATCTATTTTATTTATCTTTTTGATCATTCTATGAGATTTTTTAAAATATTTTGATTTTGGAAAACTATTAATAATCTTCTGAAAGAAAGAAATCGCTGTGTCAAATTCTCTTATTGCCAGATAACTCTTTCCTGCAAAAAAGAATAATTTATCATTCTTTTTAAACTCAGGGTATTCATCTATTACTTGTTTAAAACGTGCTATTGCTCCTCTATACGCTTTAAACTTGTAATTATAATATCCAATACGAAAATAGTGCGTTGCAAGATTTTGCCTTAGTATTTTAATCTTTTTTTTCGCTTCTTCAGCTTCATGCGTATCAGGATATTGCTTAAGTAAACTTTCAAAAGCTCTAATCGCCTCAAAAGTATTTGATTGATCTCTCTCTGGCTTTCTTACCTGTTTAAAGTAACACATTCCAATCTGATATTTTGCATATATAGCATCAGGTGAATTGGGATACAGGTTTACGTATTCCTGGTATTCAGCTGCAGCAACTACTAAAGATGCAGAATCTTTTTGTTTAAAATAAGAATCAGCAATTCCTACTTTAGATTTCTTTGCATATATGCTTTCTGGAAACATTTCTACTACTTGTTTAAAAAGTAATCTTGCTTTATCTGAATTTTTCCCAACATATTTTTTTGCTTTCTCATACATCTCTTTATCTGAGCCCTTTTCAAACGCTACAGTGACTACCTTTTTTTTTGATTTACACCCTGAAAAAATCAACAATACTAATGTTAAAACAATAAAAATTTTTCTCTTCATTTTAAACCCCATTCATTCTACTTAAAATATTATTAAGTATTTTTTTTATATTATCTGAATTATATAAAAACGTTCCAATCACAAAAATATCTACCCCAGCATCTTTTAACATTTCAATATTTGAAGTATTAATACCTCCATCCACTTGAATAAGACAACTTGTTCCCTCATATTTTATTCTCTCTTTTATTTTAAAAACCCTATCAACTGTTGAATCAATAAACTCTTGCCCCCCATATCCCGGAAAAACACTCATTATCAAAATGTAATCAACATTATTTATATATGGAAAAAGTATATCTATTGGAGTGTCGGGATTTATCACAATTCCAGCTTTTAGATTATGATCTTTTATATTTAAAATGTTCTCTCTGATTTTATTTTTGGTTTCAACATGAAAAGATATCCAATCAGAACCAGAATCAATAAATTTTGGGATCATCTTCTCAGGATTACTTATCATTAAGTGAGAATCAATTTTAAATTTAAATTTAGATTTAATTGCAGATACAACCCTCTGACCAAAGGAGATATTATCAACAAAATGCCCATCCATAATATCAAGATGTATGAAATCAATCGAATTTGAATTAAATTCATTCAACTTTGATTCAAGGTTAAAGTAATTTGTTGACAATATGGAAGGGAAAATAGGGTTCATTCGCTCACCTGAATACTTATTAAATTTTTTGAGTTAATTCTAAACCCTGAAGAGGGAAACTGCTTTATTATAATTCCAGATTCCAATCCAGGATAATGAGCTTGAGTAATCTTTGATATCTTTAAACCTTTACTTTCAAAAAAAAATACCACTCTATCTGCTTGCTTCCCAATTAAATCAGGCATAATATAAGATCTGTTTTTTCTTCCTTTACTAACGAGTAAATCAACTTTACTACCACCTAGTATCCTGGTTCCAGCTGTGTAAGATTGAGCTATAATAAAATCAATAGGAATATAATCTACATCTATATAAGAAAGATATCCTTTTCTTAAATCATTATCCTTCAGCATATCCTTACAGTTTTTTAAAGTATAACCAGTAAGATCCGGGACAATCACTTCAGATGTTTCTGAATTCACAAATACCTTCACAAATGATTTCTTTTTAATAGTTACTCCATAACAAGGAAACTGATCAATAACAGTCAATGGTTCATAATTTTTATTATAGTTCCCCATTATTTTTTTCAATCGTATACCCTTTTGAGATGCGATTTTATAGGAATTATTTAAACTTTTTCCAACAAAATTTGGGGCCTCTATTTCTTTCCCTTTAATTAGAATGCTCATTGTAAAAAAAATCGATACAATAAAAATAGCTGAATATAAAGATACAAAAGCCAATATTTTTAATATAAACAAAAATTTTTTTTTCATAAAACCTAAATTTATCACACAAAATCACTTATTTCAACTTTTTTTTATTCAAAATCTTATATATTTTAATAAAGAAATTGATAATACCTGAAAAATGTATTATATATATTTATAAATGATAAAAAGATTTTTTGAACTCCAAGAAAAGGTTTTAGACTATCACAAAAAAGCAAACACAGAATTATTAAAAAAAGCTTATTCTGTTGCTGCAAAAGCACATATAAATCAGAAAAGAGCTACAAATGAGCCATACATAATCCATCCACTTGCAGTTGCATGTATACTTGCAGATTTACATCTTGATGAGATCTCAATTTCTGCAGGGCTGCTACATGATATAATTGAAGATACTGAATACACAAAAGAAGATATAACAAAACTATTTGGAAAAGAAATTTCAGAAATAGTATGGAGTGTAACAAAAATTTCAAAAATTTCTGCTTTTGACACTGAAATAGCAAAAGCAGAAACTCTGAAAAAAATGATAATTGCAATGACAACTGATGTCAGAGTTATATTAATAAAACTTGCTGACAGACTTCATAATATAAGAACTCTTGGAGCTTTTAGAGAAGACAAAAGGAAAAGAATTGCAAATGAAACACTAGAAATTTATGCTCCAATTGCTTATAGGTTAGGTATGGGAAATATAAGAAAAGAGCTTGAAGATATTTCATTTAAACATGCCTACCCAGAAGAGTATGAAAAAATAACAAAAGAGGTAAGAAGCAAAAAAGAGTGGGCAATAAGCCAACTTGAAAGCATCAAAAAAGAGATAAAATCAACTTTAAAAAAATATAAAATCTCTGGCAAGATCTATTTTAGAATAAAAAGAGAGATCTCTATATATAGAAAGCTGAAAAAGCAAAACATTGCTTTAGATAAAGTCTACGACCTCTTAGCCTTGAGAATAATAACAGACTCAATTGAACATTGTTATGCTATAATGGGCGAAATTCATCAAAAATGGAGACATATCCCATCAAGGTGGAGAGATTTTATAGCAAACCCCAAAATCAATGGATACCAATCAATACATACAACAATTATTACAAAAAAAGGAATGAAATTCGAAATCCAAATAAGAACAAAAGAAATGCACAAAGTTGCAATCGAAGGGATTGCAGCTCATTGGAAATATAAAGAAGGAATATCTTTTATTGAAAATGATGTAAGATTGGATTGGTTTAGAGAAATGATGGAAGCTCATATGAATAACCCAAACCCAGAAGATTTCCTAACACATATTAAACAGGATTTAACACCAGATGAAATCTATCTTTTCACACCAAAAGGGAAAATAATAAACCTAAAATCAGGTGCCACACCAATAGATTTTGCTTATACTATTCATACTGAAATAGGAGAACATTGTAAGGGAGCAATTGTAAATGAACAATTGGTGCCTTTAAAAACCAAGTTAAATTCTGGTGATGTCGTGGAAATTATAACTTCAAAAAATTCCAATCCTAATATAGATTGGTTAAAATATGTTGTTACCAACAGAGCAAAAAAAAAAATAACAAATTATATACAAAGAAAAGAGAATCTTTTAAATATTGCAAGAGGTAAAAGGATTTGGTTGAAAATCCTAAGAGACTCCAAAAAAAAATATAAACTAAAACTTAAAGAAGATGATATAAAAAGCAGAATAGAAAAACTGCACTATACAGATTTAGAAGCTTTCTTCAGAGACATTGGCTCTAATAAAAAATCACTCGACAGTAAGGCTTTAAAAACTCTATTTCCAGAAATAAGCACTCAAGACATAACACCCTCAAAAAAAAGTCCCAGGAAGATTCCATATATTTATAAACTTATAAGTGTAGAAGGATATCAAGATATTGATGTCACATTTGCAAAATGTTGCAATCCAATTAAGGGAGAAAAAATAATCGGTTATATTACTAAGAACAGAGGTCTGGTTATACATAAAAAAGAGTGTATTAACTTGAAAAATGTAGTTCCTTCCAGACTGAAGAAAGTTGAATGGAATGAATTTGATAATTATCTATACTTGGTGAAATATGATTTGACTGTTTATGACAAACCTGGTTTGTTAAGTATGATTTCAGGAGTTAACGCTGAATTTGGCTCAAATATAAAAAAAATTGAAAATGAAAAAGTTGGTCAAAATATAACTAAAATAAAAATTACATTTGAAGTTAAAAACGTGAGTCAACTAAATAAAATATTCAATGAATATAAAAAAATAAAGGGTGTCTGCTCTGTTATTAGAAAAAGAACCTCTATAAAATGACCTCTAAAATTTGTATATAGAGTAAAAAACAATAGTTATCCACAAACAACTTACAATATTCAAAACAAACCCCTTTAAAATCATCCTTTTTAAAGACACACCTTTTATACTTGCGAAAGAAACTGCATTAACCGGGGATGCGATGGGACTCATAAAAGCAGCTGTCGATGAAATAGAAATAGCAAACATAAGAAACAACGGATTCATCCCCAGTATTGGATATAAACTCATTATTAATGAGAACATAATAATAATAACCGTGGTATTGCTAACTATCTCTGTAAAAAAAACAGCTACACTATTCAAGCTCAATAAAATTAGAAACAAATCATACCTGTGCTGTACCATATTTTCACTTAAACTTTTTATAAAAGAATAAACATAACCATCAAGTCCAGGTGTTAAAGGGTTATCTCCAATTTTTAAAATCAAATAAACAAAAATTATAACAATCCCCATAAATGCAAGTCCAAAAAATGGTAAATCATAGATAAATCTATTGATTGAAACCAAAGAAAAATTGTTTTCATCTTTTATAGACTTAGCCTTTTTTTTAAAAAGAAAGAACCATATTGAACTAAATATAAAGTTTAAAGATTTTTCAATTAAATTGTTAAGATTTTTGAATTTATATCTTGTTTTTAACTCATTTATAAACTCACTTATAAAAATAAACGGAAATAAAATCAAAGATAATATTATATAAGAAATGTTTTTCGCTAACCCTTTAAAACTAAATTCCCCTTTAGGAAAAATAAATGCAATAAATATGAAAAAAATAAGATATAAGAAAAAAATCATATCTATAATATTCATACCTAAAAAAATAGTTTGCGGTTTATAAAAAAATTGTATAGCGCTTAATACAATTATTAGAATAATATTTATAGCAAAAAAAAATGAATACTTTTTTAATGAAAATTCAATTTTCAATTTTTCTTTTTTGCTAACAACACCTGAAATAAGCACTTTTTTTTCTCCAATTTTTAATATCAGACTACTTATCACAACAAGTATAAACGAAGCAGGTAATCCAATAATTAGCCAGGAAAAAAAAGTTATATTCTCTTTTCCAGGAATATTTCTCATTTCAATAAATCCTACAAAAAATAAGTTTGAAGATGCACCTATCATAGACCCCATTCCACCTATATTTGAGCCATAAATCATTGCTAATACAAAACTTGTTATTGACTTTTTCCTCAAATCCTTATCCTCTATTTTATCCAAAATTGACTTTACAATGGGTATTAATGATATAACAACTATTGTGTTCGGGAAGAACAATGACATGAAATATGATATATAGAGTATACTGGAAACAAAATAAGATATTGTTGCTTCTTGTTTTTTTAATATATTACTGATTAGTAAATTATGAATACCCTTTTCTATAACAATTCGAGAAAGTAAAAAGCCAATAATAATAACAGCAACATTTTGAAACCAGCTCATAGTTATTTAAAAAGAGATTTATTCCTCTTTTTTAGTTTTCTCTCAACTATAGAATATACGCAGCCGCAGTAATTTTGATGTTTTATCCCAATTTCCATTGCCATTTTTTTCCCAATACTATATCCCTCTTTTTTTTTGAAATTTTCCGGCAAAAAATCTATATTAAACTCTTTGCTTAATTTAATTCCCTGTTCATTTATCTGATCAAATGATTTATAGGGACTTATTGAAAGTGTTGAAGTCACTATATCAAACCCATATTCCTCTGCATACTCAAAAGTTCTTTTAAACCTAATATAAAAACATATAGGACATCTCAAACCTCTTTCAGGTTCTTTTTCATATCCTCTGGTGAGCTGAAACCATCTTTTTATATCGTAATCAGCATAAACTACCTTCCAATTAAATTTTCTTGCAACTTTTACAAGCTCTTTTCTTCTAAATTCATACTCCTTAAAAGGATGTATATTAGGGTTATAAAAAAAACCGGTTACATCATAATCTTTCTCTAATTTTTTAAAAACATAAACAGCACACGGGGCACAACAAATATGAAGTAACAATTTTTTTTTCATAATTACTTTACAACAGCGGATTATACCAGATATCAAAATAATATAAAAAGATAACTCTATTTTATTGGCAATAAGCTTCTGATGATTTTCACTCAGCTTATAAAGTTTATTATAAAAATTTTTTAAAAAGCTTTAATATAC
>Ga0209121_10004430_pt1 | contig 13110 bp, 7 predicted proteins | sample Cruoilmetagenom3_FD_187292 | JGI IMG/M metagenome (GOLD analysis project Ga0209121, IMG submission 187292) | Oil polluted marine microbial communities from Coal Oil Point, Santa Barbara, California, USA - Sample 3 (SPAdes) (version 2) | ecosystem: Environmental > Aquatic > Marine > Oil seeps ... | reverse complement strand
GCCTATGATGAGGCTTCTCAAAACCGTATCACTAGCGACACTGACGGTGCTTGGATTGGTCTGGTTTGGGTTTTCTCTTTTGTCAGTTGCGCAGGATGGTTTGCGCGGCCTCATTATGAACTTGCCCAATGCGCTGTCATGGCTCGACCTTCTAGCGATTGTTGGTGTTGCGCTTCGCTGGGAATTCGTTGGAGGGCTTCTGGCGCTAATGGCCGGTATCGCAGCTGCTGCTTTCTTCAACGCCTTGGCAAACCCAGTGGTCCTGCTGGCTGTTGTCGCGCCTCTTTCGCTGCGGGTTCTGGCTTGAACACCTGCCACTTTTTAGGTCATAGCGAGGGCGACCTTCAAGGCTAGGGCGATATCCCTTTAGCCCGTCTTTGGCCTTGCTCCGATAGCCGAAAGGGCAAACGCCTCATATGCTGCCACTTCCAATGGTTGCTTTAGAAGACTCTGCGGGTTCGGTCGAATCCACACCAATCCACGCCACAACGTCGCGCACTTCATCCGAAGGCGGAAACTCCACCAGATTGTGACCGAAGGACTTGCCATCCACCTCGAGGCGGGCACGCTGGCGTCCATGCGTCTCACCTAGCCGGACAACCTTGAGGCGGATTGTGCCGCCCCCGCGCCTCAAGCACGCTTCGTAACCATCCCATTCGTCTGGAAGAGATGGGGCGATATGTAGCTTTCCATTGGAGAGTGTGAGACCCAAAATTCCCTCGACGGCGAGGCGCCAGGTCCATGCCGCCGCCCCTGTATACCAGCTCCATCCGCCCCTACCGCGCAGCTCCCCGACCGAGAAAATATCGGCCGCCACGGCGTAGGGTTCTGTCCGGTAGAGCTCAGCCTGCGCATCATCCAGCGAGTGGCTAACCGGGTTGAGCATATCAAATATCTGGTGCGCCTGCTGGCCTTGCCCCGTGCGCGCGAGTGCAAGGCCCAGCCATGCTGCGGCGTGGGAATACTGCCCGCCATTCTCTCGCACCCCAGGCGGGTAAGCCATAATGTATCCCGGATCGTGCGCGCCCTTGTCAAACGGCGGCCAAAGCAAACGCATGATCCCGGCCTCATGATCCGCTAGTTCGCGCATCGCAGCGCGCAACGCCTTGTTGTTCCGAGCAGAGCGAGGGCCCGCAAAAACGGACCATGATTGTGAAATGGAATCGATCCGGCATTCGGCATTTTCCCGCGAACCCATCGCTGCGCCCTCGTCATCAAAAGCACGCCGATACCACTCACCATCCCAGCCTTGTGCTTCGGCGTTGCGCCGCCATGTGCCCGCTCTATCGGACCAGTGCCGCGCTTGGGAGTTGCGGCCAAGCATGCGTTCGCAATGAGACAATGACGCAGCGCAAACCGCAGCGAACCAGGCCAGCCAAACGCTTTCGCCCTGACCTTCGTCGCCGACACGGTCCATGCCGTCATTCCAGTCACCAGCTCCAATTAGCGGAAGGCCGTGACGACCAAGGGTAACCTGCTCCAGCGCTCGTTCGCAGTGTTCGATCAGCGGATGCGGGACCGATTTTGCATCAAACAGAGCGTATCGGTCATGCTCTTCTGGGGCGAGCGGCGGAGCTTGCAGAAACGCGACCTCTTCATTCAGGATCGAGATGTCACCGGTCGCATGGACATAGTGCGCAGCGGCATAGGGCAGCCATAAGAGATCATCAGAACACCGTGTACGAACACCGCGTCCCGATGGCGGGTGCCACCAATGCAGCACATCGCCTTCTTCGAACTGATGCGCAGCACATGCCAGTATCTGCGCGCGAGCGCGCGCCGGGTCAGCGTGGAGGAAAGCGAGAACATCTTGCAGCTGATCACGAAAGCCGAACGCCCCGCTCGCCTGATAGAAGCCGCTACGGGCTAAGATCCGAGAGGACAGGCTTTGATAGAGCAGCCACCGATTGACCATCACATTCATCGCTGGGTCCGGAGTAGTGATCTCAACGGAGCCCAAAAGCTCGTCCCAATAACGTTCATTCTCTTGTTCAACGCGTGCGGCGCGGCCAGACCCACGCCATTCGCTTGCGAGTTTGAGCGCCGCCTCTTCTGTCTCAGCCTCGCCGATTAGAAATTCGATCTCTATAGTCTCTCCCGGCTCCAGGTCGACATGCACCTGGTAGGCGGCACACGCATCGCCTCCTGCCACCTCTGAACCGCTGAGGCCCCACCTCCTGAGTCCTGCGGGCTGCGCCAGATCTCCAAGCTGGCCAAGAAATTCCTGCCGGTCGGTTGTAAAGCCATGAGGGTCGAGGTTCGCAGTGAGAATAGCTGCACGACCAGCAAAGTCCGCCGACCAAGGGTTGGTTGCCACGATCGCCTGGACACCTCGATCGAACCGAGTGTGGACATGGCGGCGCGCGATGCTAGGTAGTGCACCAAGCAACCATTCGACATAATAGGTCGCGGTAATCCGCCGGACCCGCGCACCCACATTGCGCAGCGATAGGCGCACAATCTTGATGGGATCGTGCCGCGCAACCGATACCTTAAGAAATTGTTCGAGCCCGCGGCTGGATTGATGCCATTCGGTGTAGCCTGCCCCGTGACGGATCTGGCAAACTGCATCGCGACCAGATGGATCTGGTGTGACGGACCACACTTGCGTAGTTTCTTCGTCGCGCAGATAGAGGACCTCCGTCTGGCGATCCGAAACGGGATCGTTTGTCCAGGGAGTGAGGCGATACTCACCACTGTTCAGCGACCAAGAGAAGCCGCCGCCGGCCTCTGTAACAAGTGTGCCGAAATTTTCGTTCGCCAGAACATTGACCCATGGCGCGGGCGTAGTCTGGCCCGGTTCCAGGTGGATGATGTATTCGCGACCGTCCGGCGCAAAGCCGCCAGTCCCATTGTCAAAAAGAAGGTCATCTGGCCTCGGCAAGTGCCGCTCGCGCTCAGGTTCGAAATCACGTGATGAGATTATCGGGGGAGGGGCCAACCGGTCAGGCGGGCTGGTAGCAAGCTGGTCAGCAAGCGTCCCGGCAGAGTTATCGAGAATAACCCACGCCATAGCCTCGAGCAAATGGACTTGTTCACTTCCGATCTGGTCGGCGAAGGCCAGATGGATACCGCCCTTCCGACCGAGCATCTCGATTGCCCCGATCTCTTGCAGCAGCTGGGTCAATTCGTCCCTCACTGGCTCGACATATGCCGACCCCAGCGATTGAAGGATTACAATATCGACTTCGAGACCGGCTCGCCGCCAGAGCTGATGAGACCCAATGATTGTGCTGATTAGGCCATCCTCGCCAAGTTCGCGGCGCAAAAGCAGAATTGGATAATCGCCGGAAAGCGCTAGGCCCCAAAGATTGGACTGTCCGAAACGGTTACCCCTGATCGTCTCGGACGGCGCGCGTAAAGCCTCAAATGGATAAACCAGAAGAGAAGCGAGGGACTGAATTTGTGCCAATTCAGGCGGATCGATCCGCGCGCGCCGAATGGCGCGTGAGGCGTCTGCTTCAGCATCATCGCAAATCCATCGGATAGAAGACTGCGTCGAATGCCGTTCCAGCACTTCAATGGCAGCCTCTTCAGATGCGGCAGCTATCGTTACGAGACAGAGCTCTTTTGCCTCACCAGCATTTAGATCAAGCGATAGCTGAAAGACGGAAACTGGATCGAGTGTCCAACCCTGACTGTTCGACAATGGCCGCGATGCCCCCAATGGCTTTCTGGTCGAACGATTCCGACCAATGAAACTTCGGCGGTCCGTCTCAAAAGCAAAATCCTTGATGATTCCATCAGGACCGATGACCGCCTGCAAAATCACAGGCGGGGTATCTTCGGGCCGCCGGGCACGCCGTTTAAACAGTAAAGCGCCAAGATCGGACAGATACTCGCTGCCTACGAACAGCTTGCTGAAGGCGGGATGGCGTTCATCCTCGTATGGCGGGGCAAGCACGATTTCGGCATAGCTCGTAAGCCGCAATAGGCGTTCTCGTTCGCTCTGATTGGTAATGGTCAGCCGACGTATTTCGATATCGTCGCTCGCTCCGACAGTGACTTGGAGATCCGTGTGAATCTCATGGTATCGTCTTTGGAACTGCGCCTGATGCGTGCTGAATGTGATCTGCTCCTGATCCGCATCAATACCGGCTGGTTGCTGCGTGGGGGACCATATATGCTCGCTGTGTTCATCGCGTAGGTAGAACCAGACACCATCGGCATCGAGCGTGGCATCCGGAACGAAGCGCGTAAGCGCCTGACCATTCCAGCGCAATCCTCCGCCTCCCGCAGAGGAAATGCGCGTTGAAAAGCGCCCATTGCCGAGCAATTGGACCTCAGGGCGATCGCCTCTGATGGGTGTCCAACTATGACGGATGCGCGGACGCTGGGCATTGTCCTCGCTCGTATCTATTGCCTCCAAACGTTTCATCTCGGATGGCAATTCGTGCGGGACCCGTTCTGACAAGAGCAATGTCGTGATCTGGATGCGCGGATCGCGCGTAAAGCGTTCGACCAAGAGATCACCAGCAAGGAGGTTGGTGATCGCGCACATAATCATGCCTTGATGGTGCGCCATGAATGCGTTGACGGGAGCATAAGACTGAGAGGCTGGGGTTCGCTCGGCCGTGAAGTCGAGGGCTTCCCACAAACCATAGCGACCGCTGGCCCCCAATGCCTCAAGCCGCTTGAGGTTCGTCTGTGCCTCGACTGGATCGACAGCGAGCGCCAAGGCGGAGGCGTAGGGTGCGACTACCGTGTCGCGGGCGAGGCCCCGTCTTAGGCCAAGGCCGGGAACACCAAAAGCCTGATAGCGGAACCGGAATTCGGGGTCTCTTGCTGCAAATGCAGATTCAGAAACACCCCACGGAGTATCGGTCTGACGCGCGTATTCCCGATGAATGGCAACAGCCACGCGCTCGCTCTCGCCAAGCAAAGTTTCTGCCTCGCTCGGCATTAGCAAGCGCGGCATCAGATATTCAAACATTGAGCCGTTCCATGATACAAGCGACACATCGCCATTCGCTCTTGTTATCGGCCTGCCAAGATGGAACCAGTGCTCCATCGCCACATCGCGCTTGGCTATGGCGAAAAAGCTCGCAATTCGCGCTTCGGATGCGAGCAAGTCGTAGTGGTGGGCATCAGTCTTGGCTGTGCTGACATTGTAGCCGATAAAGAACAGCTGGCGCTCGTGATCGTAGAGCCAGGAGAAATCCATAGCCCAGGCAAGGCTCTCAATCTCGTCCGCCAAGCCGCGCAATTCGTCGCGGTTCGCAAGCGAGCTTTCCGCATCTTGGAGCATCGACTGCAAATGATGGTGGAGGCGATCAAGCCAGATATTGAGATCACCCACTTGCTTGGGACGATTCCGGGTCGCCGGCTGCATGATCTTGGCGCCTTCAATCTCAAGCTCTTTCAAATCATGATTGCAGATATTCCGAAGCGCACAGAGCGCTTCATCGTTGTCTTGAGCAGGCTGCTTTGCGCGTTTCGAAAGCTTGCCGAGATGCTCGCAAAATGCGTCGCAATTGTCCAAACTGCTGGCGTGCTCAACGGTCAAATCGATCAGGACTTGCAGACCAGCCCATCGCTGCGGTTCAAGTCCTTCGGTGAGGCCAGCATCCCGCAGGCCTTGGGCGTAGGCGACAAAGGATGCGGCCAGATTGCCGCTATCAACTGTTGAAACATAACGCGGCTCAAGCGGCCTTAAGTGATGCGTTTCATACCAGTTGAGGAAGTGCCCCCGATAACGCTCCAAACGGCCGAGTCCTTGAAGCACATTGCGAGTGCGCGCTGCGAGCTCTGCCCTTCCTATAAACCCCAAGTCCCACGCGCTGGTGGTGGAAAGCAACAGCATGCCGATATTGGTCGGTGAGGTGCGATGGGCGATCTCTTCGTGCGGCGGACCCTGGTAATTGTCAGGCGGCAGCCAGTTGTCATCTGGCCCTGCAAAAGTCTCGAAATAGAGCCAGGTCTTGCGGGCCAATTTGAGCAGGTGTCTGGTGTCCAGCTCACCTTCACCAGAAGCCCTCTTGCGCGTGCGCCGCTCTACTAAGAGCGTGATTTCCGGTGCCAGAAACCACGGTATCAATAGCAGCAAGGCGGGCGCTAACGCGGCAGGTCTGACAAAGGCAATGGCACACCCAATTGCAATGGCTAAGATTGGACCCGGTGCCATATCGCGCAACATGCCGAGCCGCTTGGACTTATTCTGTGCAAGTCCCGCAACATGGGCAGCGGACGTCCATTCAAGCAGTTTGCGGTTGCTAACAAAGCGACGCCACAAAGTCCGACCAATAGCGTCGAGCGAGACCAGCGCCTCATGCAACATGTAGACAATGACGAGCAGCAAACGGCCCGTCTGGTCCGATAGCCTGCGCCAGAAACCGATCGCTGCACCGATCCGCCTACCTCGGGCCAAACCAGTGGCCAAATCGATGGACAATTGTCCAGCTGGCGCAAGTAGCACTAGCAAGGTCCAGAACCATGGGGAGCCAGGAAGAAACAGCCAACCTGCCAATGCCAGAACCACCAGCCCCGGCGCGACGAGGCTACGCCGCAGATTGTCCATTATCTTCCAGCGGCCAAGCAAACCGATGGACGTAGATATTCTTTCTCCGCGTGATCCTGGAACTCGTCTACCGAGCCAAGGTAATAGCTGCCAATCACCCCTTATCCAGCGATGCAGCCGCTTAGTATATTGCGCGTAGGTTTCGGGAAATCCTTCGTAGAGAACTATATCGCTCGCCAGTGCTGCGCGGCCAAGAATACCCTCGAAGAGGTCATGACTCAGAATTGCATTTTCCGGCACTCGGCCATCGACACTTCGTTGAAATGCGGCGACATCGTAGATGCCTTTGCCAACGAAAATGCCTTCGCCGAACAGGTCCTGATAGACGTCAGACACCGCTCGGCTGTAGATGTCGATCGCCGTTTCACCTGTAAAAAGGCGTGCAAACAGAGATTTCTCGCCGCTGCCCGGGGAAATCTCTACGCGCGGTTGAATAAGTGTGTATCCGCGCGTCACTCTGGTGCCTTCATCGAAGGCCGCTTGGTTTAGCGGATGTGCAAGTGTCCCCGCCAGTTTCGCAACCGAGCCGGGCGGCAGAATCGTGTCAGCATCAACTGTTACGACTAACCGCGTCCGCTCAAGCGCTCTGGTGTCGCCCAGTTGGACCTTGAACGGTGATTGATCACCTTCAAGAACCAGACGGTTGAAGTGCTCTAGCTTACCGCGCTTGCGTTCCCACGCCATCCAGCACCCCTGGCTGTGATTGAATAGGCGCGGCCGCATGAGAAGGTGAAACGGTCGATGTATACCGTCACCGTGGCGATCATTTAGATCGCTTATCGCCTGCTTAAGCGTACGAATTATCGCCTCGTCCTGCGGCATTTCCTCGCTTGCCGCGTCTGAGGGATCGGCGAGCAAGGCGACCTGTAAATTGGGATCGCTATTCGCCAGCCAATGCATCTCCAAACGCGCTGCTAGAGGTGCCACTTCGTCGTGTGACGCGATTATAACCGGAATGATAATTGTGGTGGGCGTTACCTTAGGAATGCCGTGTTTACCGTCGAGCTTTGGCAGTACGCGAGGCTCGGTGAATTTCGTGATCAGCCAGTGCACAACTGTGATGGACAATATCGAGGCCGGTATCTGACTGAGTAGCAGAGCTGCTAACCAACCAGACCATGGCGCACCAATTTGCGCCAAGTAGATTACGGGCAGCGCCGCACAGAACACCCCGACCAGTATCATTAGCCCGACAAAGGTGAGGCCTGGCTTAGCAAGTAAAAGTCGCTTGAGCCTGCTGCGCTTTCCATCTGGCCGCGCCGCAAACTGCCACTCAAGCCCGCGCCGGCCCTCGTCGATCAGCCAATACCCGACATGGTGCGCTACATCCTCAGAACCCCGCGACTGGGCCTTGGCGATCACTTCGCGTGCAACGTCAATCTCGTCCACATCGGCCCATCTGGCGACATCTTCAATAGCTGTGCGGTATTGGTCGCGGGTCTCAAAATCCATTGCATCGTAGACGCCGCTCGGATCGCTTCGCAGGATGCCATCCACAAGGCTGGTATGCTCGAAAAACTCGTCCCAAGGGATCGCTGCAAGTTCCACCAGATTGGCGATCGAACGCGCAACTCGCTCTGTCGGCTCAAGCGAGTGGGGATCCTCCGCATATTGTGAAATAGGAAAATCAAGCTCGACTCTGCCAACCAGCAGCGGGGTCAAGGCCGCAGCCAATATCTCGATGCACGCAATGCGCAGAATGGTAGGGAACGCCCACAGCTCAGCAATTGAGAGTGGCTGTTCGCGTTGATACGCCTTTATGAACCGCTCCGCATTGGAGAGCGAGATTTGCAGATGGCTCGCGCGAAGCAGTTCGTGGGCCAGTCTGAATATTCGCGGGCCGCACGATTCCTCGCCCGCAAGCGCGGGTAATCTAGCGTAGAATTTGGCTGGTAGATCTGTTGTGATTTGTCGTAAGGTGCGGCTTACATGATAATCATTGTCGAGCAGCCATTCAGCAGCTTTCGCCGCTTCTGGATCAGGTTTACGGCAGGCCAGCCGTGCTCTATTCAACCACTTTTCTGCCGATTTGACATTCTGCATGAGACCGTTCAGCGGCGCATGCTGGCGAGAGGTACTGTGCCGCCGTGCCAGCTCTTCCCCTGCCAGCTCCAGCGACGAAACGGGATTGGCCGTATCGGTCACTAGCCGAAACGGAACACGGATTGACCATTCGTATCGAACAGCCCCGCATCAAAATCAGTCACTAGATTTGGCCTGACCATAAGGACTGGCATGGAGCAATGCGTGGCAAGATATTCGGCGACGCTTCCGCATGGCACGTCGCTCAGCGCTGTGGCACCGTGCGAAGACATTACGACCAGATCAACCGAGAGGTCACTGGCGAGCTGGCAAGTCGCAGTGCGCGGATCAGCAGGCCCCAGGAGTAGTGACCGAAGGCTGAGACTCTCTTCCTCAGTGCGGCTCCGCAGCTGCTCAAGATGGGCTCGGGCAGTTTGCTGCTTTTCGCGTTCGAACTCAATCTGCAAATTGCCAAGAGCTCGGACTTCGAAACCTTCTGGTCGGGTCGCTTCTGGAATGACATGAACAAGGATCAGTTCGGCATCGTGAGTTCGTGCGATGCGCTTTGCGATGGGAAGCACGCTTTCGGCGCGTGCAGATCCGTCCACCGGTACCAGAATTCTGCGATAACGCTGAACGCTGGCTTCGGCTTGTGGCGGGACAAGGAGCAGAGAAGTCGCCCCACTTTGCAAAATTCGCAAAGTCGTCAATCCCATGCCTTTACCATTTGACGGGGTTCCAGTTGAGAAGGCGAGCAGTGATGCACCATTTTCCTCTCCCCAGTCGATTAACTCCTCTGATGGTTCTCCTACCAACACCACGCTGGAGGTCTTGGCGCTTCCCTCGTTGCGGTGTTTAAGGTCTTGTAGCTGTGCGTGTTGCTTCTCCCAATTGAGCTGCCATTCGATCGGATCAGCAGGCACGGCTGAATGGACCGCCTGTTCGATTACACTCGCGAATGTCACTTCCAGTCCAAGACTGTGCGCAACGGCGATTGACTGGGCTGCGACGGCGTCGGCCTCCGGCGTTCGGCTAACGCAAGCAAGAACACGCGGCTTCTTCGGGTAGCGTGCAGACCCTTGGGAGGGTGATGATGGCTTGTTGCGAATAACCGGAGGCGGTCCTTCGTCTGGCGTCTGCAATCGCTGAGGGCTGGTATGCATGTTGATCTCCAAGGAGGTGGGAACTTCGTGCTAGTGCCAACATGCTTGGGACTGCGCCGAACGGATATAGGGGACTTTCCGTAAGGTGACGCCGATATCGCAGCAGCAGGGGTTATTTCTCGGTCAACCCTGCCTCAGGCCACATTGCACGGATGTCGCGCGGCAGGCTGCGTGTAACCTTGTCGATCTGGCCGCGCGAGATATGGCGGTTCAAGACGCCAAATACCGAGATCACAGCATCCCGTGGGTTTACGCCGCGGCCCTTGCTCAATTCGTCAGTCACAGCCTTGAGGAGATTCTCCGCACTGTCTGATGTCACGGGCAGTCCGGTCGGGTCGAACCCTTCGTAGAATGCTCCGCGGACGATGAGTGGGAGTTGCGCGCCGAAGTGCGCCGAAAGCTCCAGCGGCAGATGGTCGCGCAATTGCTGCAGGACTACCGAGAGAACGCGCCAAGCGAATGCGCGATCAGGACCAATGTCGGTTCCGATTTCATCCAGCCAGATAGCAGTCGTTTGCAAGCTCTTGTCGAAGACAGGAAGGATTGTCGTGCTCATGGTGCTCTCCGGAAAACAGATGTGACGATTGCCCATACTAATCAGCGCGTGAGCGAAACTCGTTACGCAATTCTCCGGATGGCATTATGCAGTATGGTGCATCGGTCAGGGCCATTCGATTTTGGGGCCGATGTCATCCCGCACTTTGCGCGCGTCGAATGATCTCAGATTTCCATTGGGAAGCGGACCAATGCCCATTCTAATATCGGCAGTTGCCTCGAATTTTTCGATCGTTCGCGCGTCATAATGCGTGGCCCAGAACGGATCGCCGTAATAGGGATACCAGTTATACCAACCGCGATCTTGACGGTAATAGCGCCAATATGGCCGCCAATGTGTGTGATAGGGTGAATACCATGGGTCATAGAGCGGATCGCGCCGGACCTGCCGTTCAATTTGATGTTCGACTTCGCGGTCTTCGATCACGAAATAGTCGTAGCCTGTGAGCAAAGTGAGCTCAGCAGCGCGGAACAGCAGATAACTCTCAACCCGCTCGCGCGAAGTCAGCCTGTTGCCAGCAAAGCTGACCCGGTAGTGTGTCTCATCTATCCGCAGGTCTGAATAGCCGCCCGACACCCGGCTCGCCGACTGCAGCGGTTGGTAGGGGGTGCTGCTCATCGCGCAGCCAGTGGTAAGAAGCGCGAGCGCACATGCAGCCGCGGTCGCAATTTTCGCTTTGGACGGTATCATCGCAGTCTCCCTTCACGCAAAATCTGAGTGTAGATTTTGGAAGGAGCGCTGATCAGGAGATATAAGTAATTAACCCGATTAGGACTTGTGAACACGAGATTGGATGAGGCTTCGCATAACACCTGCAAGATGCCCATCAATGATAAGAATGCGTGCCATGCCAAGTAGATGTTGACATTTTTGGCTAGCAATATATGCGTAAATGACCGTATGTTGCGTACACCAATCAAATTTTCGATGGTTCAATGGTGGGTGCTGATCAAGACTCCAAGACTGAGGCACCTAGAGGGCAGCCGTTTACCCTTCTGGAGAAGGAAGATGAGTTTCACGCGCTGATCGACACGGTGCCCGATGCGATGGTGGTTATCGACGCAGATGGCGTTATCCGATCCTTCAGCAAGGGTGCTGAGCAAATGTTCGGCTATTCCGAGGCCGAGGTGCGGGGTACCAATTTTGGTTTGTTGATGCCTCCGACAGACCGCAAGAACCACGACAGCTTTATCAAACGGTATTGCGACACCAAAATTCCGCACGTCGTTGGCACGCGACATGTGACGACCGCGCGGCATAGAGACGGCACAACCTTTCCCGTCAATCTTGCGATTGGTAAGATCAAACTTAACGGTGAACTGGGCTTTGTCGGGTTTATTCGTGATCTTACCGAAAGCCGCAAAGCTGAGCGAGAACTGCATGTTCTCCAGAATGAACTGGCCCACATCTCTCGCATTTCGGCGATGGGCAGTCTGGCGACGTCATTGGCTCATGAACTCAACCAGCCCCTGACGGCGGTGACGAACTACGCCAATGCGGCGAGCGATTTGCTCGCCGATCCAAGCGCGAAGGATTTGACCCTCGCGCGCGACGCGCTTGATGAGTGCGCCTCTGAGGCTTTGCGCGCCGGCCAGATTGTTCACCGATTGCGCGATTTCATCTCCAAGGAGGAGACCGAGCGGCACATCGCCAGCATAGCGCGCCTCGTTAAAGAGGCCTCGGCGCTGGCTTTGATGAATGGTGATGGGAAGGGTGTCGATTATGAGACGAGCCTAGATCCAGACCTCGACGAGGTGCTGGTCGATCCGATCCAAATTCAGCAAGTGGTGGTCAACCTCATTCGCAATGCTTTGGAGGCAATGCTCGATAGTCCCACCAAGCAGCTACTGATCCATTCGCAGCCTGCTCGCGATGGTTTTGTCGAGATCATCGTGTCTGACAGTGGTCCGGGCCTTGAGCAGAAGATCTCCGATCGCCTATTTCATCCTTTCAACAGCAGCAAGGCAAGCGGCATGGGGCTCGGTCTGTCGATTTGTCATACAATTGTGAGCGCCCATGGGGGTAAGATTGCGGTTCGCCCTTCAAAGCTGGGCGGAGCTGCTTTTCACTTCAATTTGCCTTTGGCAATAACCGGAGACGATGATGACTGAACATCCTATATATCTGGTAGATGACGACGACGCGGTGTGCCGTTCGGTTAGCTTTATGCTGAAGACATCCGGCCACACAGTCGAAAGTTATGCCGATGGTGTGGAATTCATCAAAGAAGCAAAATCGCTGGAGCCCGGCTGCGTTCTGCTCGACATTCAGATGCCAGAGATGGACGGGCTGGAGGTTCAGCAGGAGCTGAAGGCACAAGGTATCGCCTTTCCAGTGGTTGTTATGACCGGGCACGGCGATGTGGATGTCGCGGTGAAGGTGATGAAAGCGGGCGCGATTGACTTCATTGATAAGCCTTTTGCAAAGGATGTCATGTTGAGCGCAGTCGGAGAAGGCTTCGACAAGATCGATAATTCCAGTGCCAAAAGCACCCGAAGTGAAGAAGCGAAATTGCTGCTGAATGGCTTATACCCCGCGCGAACCCGATGTGCTTGAAGGCTTGGTGGCGGGCCATCCGAACAAGACCATCGGCTATGACCTAGGCATCAGCGCGCGGACTGTGGAAATCCACCGAGCCAATCTGATGCGCAAACTGGAAGTGTTCAACTTGTCCGATCTCCTGCGCATTGCCTTTGCAGCAGGCATGGGCGAACGCGACCAATAAATCTTCGCCTAAGACAACGCGCTCATCTTGGTCGATATTGCTGGCTGGAACTCAATTGCCTCTGCGGCGGGCTCGATCACGAGGGAAATTTGGCATTCTGGTGCCGTTTGGTGGCGGGCGCAAATTG
>Ga0209121_10004428_pt1 | contig 13112 bp, 9 predicted proteins | sample Cruoilmetagenom3_FD_187292 | JGI IMG/M metagenome (GOLD analysis project Ga0209121, IMG submission 187292) | Oil polluted marine microbial communities from Coal Oil Point, Santa Barbara, California, USA - Sample 3 (SPAdes) (version 2) | ecosystem: Environmental > Aquatic > Marine > Oil seeps ... | reverse complement strand
TTAAAATACTATATTTCACTTTATTCGTTGCTTTGTGTTTGGGTTCAGAATCGCTTTTAGCAGAAATACAAGAAATTAAAACGTCGACATTTGACGGTAAAAAATTTATTTTCCCGGCTGACATTAAAGGCAGGCCATTGAGTTTGCTTTTTTTAGCAATGGCAGACAATCGTAATGATGGAGAATTGCAGCAGAAAATATTGATAGAATGGCATTTGGCTTTAGAAAGTTCTGATGTGTTTGCCGAGCACCTATCTGCTTATCATTTTTCTGTGGTGAATAAGACTCCATTTTTTGTAAGAAAAGTAATTAGTAATGCAATAGCTGACGCATACAAAGGGATTGTTTCTCCAAGTAAGTCAGGGGCTATTTTTGTAAAGAATTTAAATTTTTTTACAAGTGATCCTAAATTTAGTTTAAATGGAAAGCCTTCTTTGGTTTTGTTGTCATTAGAAAATGAGGTTGTTTTAAAGCTAAGTGGTAGTCCAGATAAAAATAAAATTGACTTGCTCAACGCCGAAATTGATGCATACCTAGAGAAAAAGAAGGAGTTAGGTGATGTATTATAGAAACCTCAGATAGGGAAATATAACGGTAGCCCGTATGGGCAATAAGGACGACGGCTGAAAAGGTCGCTTCTGTGAGGGGCGCTTTAAAGCCAAGCTTTGCTGGATGAAAAGACCTTGCTGTCCTGCATGACCTATTCGGCTTTAACAACCACTCACTACTACTTACTGTGCACCGACTCGTAGGATTTAAATAAGAATATTGCTATTTCTGATGCTCGTAGCGGTTTTCAGGTGAGGGGTGCTGATGCTGGCTGGCTGGCGTGGTATGGAGCGATCGTGCTTGGAGTGGTGTACTCACATGATTGCCTAAGCCCCTGGTGGCTGTATTGTCGATGCTCACTGGGGTGATTTGTTACCAGTCTGTTGGCTCGTTGAGCGCAAAGTGCAATCGTGTACCCCATTGTGGTGATTAATCTTTGACGTAGGTCATTGTGAAACACATACGGCGCGCATGTGACATTTCAAGCTTGTTGCGCAGGTTCTCGCTGTTGATTTTTGGTTTTTGATTATAAATAATGGAAACCGTTGCAATTTGCATCGCTTCTAATAGAGGGGAATCTAAAAGGAAATGGCTGTATGAATAATAATTCAAGTTTTCAAATAGTTAGCGTGCTTCTGTTCGGTGCGGCAGCTCTTGTTAGCGGCTTGTCCTATGCGCAGGGTTGTACTCATGCGTCAGGTAGAACGGCGCCAGATAGTCGCTACGTGGATAACGGTGATGGTACAGTTCGCGACCTTCAAGTTGACCTGGTTTGGCAAAAATGCTCAGTGGGTCAAAGTGGGGATGACTGCTCCAAAGGGGCGGCGCGTTCCTTTAAGTGGGACGAGGCTATTCAGCAGGGGCAGCTGGTCAATGACAGCGGTGGTTTTGCTGGGCATTCCGATTGGCGTGTGCCGAAACTTAAGGAGTTGAGGTCTTTGGTTGAGGTTGGCTGCTGGTCTCCTTCGATTAATATTACACTTTTTCCAAATACGCCCGATGCTGACTATTGGACCTCTTCAAGCTATACGGGGTTCACTAACAACGCTTGGTATATCAGTTTTATTAATGGTAAATCCCAATATAATCACAGTAAGGTTAAATATTTTGTGCGCCTGGTGCGTACTGCTGAGTAATTTCTAAAGTCTCTGCGCTGGCTTTAAATCAGGAGTCGGTGGCAGAGGCGTCTGTCTTTAACGGAAGGAAAGCGTAAAAGTGCGCTGTCCGTGGTTCTTGCTGAGCTTGTCTGGGTTGCGGCAATGCTTAACGAAAATACTTCGGCTCAGGCTGGGGCGGGTGCTGCTTTCGGCGTCTCGTTTTTTCGTATGTTTTTTAGTGCATTTATACCCTGAGGATCCAAGCCTAAATAGAAATAGAGTCTTTTTTATTTAGGTGGCGAGCTGCTTATTCTCCAGTAAAAACGGGCTCTCGTTTTTGAAAAAATGCCTGAATTCCTTCCATGGCATCTTTGCTGCCGCCGAGTGTAAGCACCTCATCGAGTTCTGCCTGCAGGCCTTTTTCCAGCCCTTGTTGTTCTCCTGCGTGGATTGATTTAAGGATGGCTGATACGGCTAGTGGAGGACGTTTGGCAAGCCTTTGTGTAAAGCTCTGCACTTCGTGCTGAAATTTCTCTGCGGTGAAAAGGTGGTCGATTAAACCAATTGCAAGCGCTTCTTCTCCGGATATTTTTTCGCTAAATGCCATCATCTCAATGGCTTTTGCTTTGCCAATTAATTTGGGTAAACGTTGTGTTCCTCCCCAAACCGGAAGTACGCCCAGGTTGCTTTCAGGCAGACCTATAAGAGCTTTGGGGGAGTTCGTCATCATGCGTATATGGCAGCTCATTGCGATTTCGCAGCCGCCGCCTAGGGCGTAGCCATTGATCGCGGCGATAATAGGTTTTGGATAGGCTTCAATTTTATTGCAGATTTGTTGGGCCAGTTGATGCACGGTGCCGCTATTGGCGGCTTCGCTTAAGTCAAAACCTGCAGAAAAACCTTTTTCGCCCTGGCCGGTGATGACGATTACACGGGTCGTTTTATCCGTTTCGAGTTCATGTAGTAATTCGTCCAGTTTCTCGAAGGCTGCTTGGGTCATCGTGTTAGCCGGAGGGCGGTTGAGGGTGAGGGTGCTGACGTGGCCATTTTTGGTATGCAATACTGGCATTTGGGGTTTTCCTCTTTAGGGTATCTCTAAAAATTGCCTTTTTACTGCGATAGAGGCGTCAGCTCCGTACTCAACTCCTCATGTAGTCCTTCTACACTCGGCTTTGGCTTCCTGCGTCGCTTCCTTGCTCTCGAATAAAAAATCTAATTTTTAGAGATGCCCTTTATTATTGTTTGTAAGTAATGCGGTAAATTTTTCCCGCTTTATCGTCTGATATTAAGATGGATCCGTCTTTGAGAGTCAAAATATCAACAGGTCGGCCATTACTAAATGCGCCATTTAACCAACCTTGTGCAAACACCGTTTTTGATATGATGGTGTTTTTCTGTAAGCGAAGATTAAGGATACGGTAGCCTACCTTTGTGCTGCGATTCCATGAGCCATGTTGGGCGACAAATAGGCTGCCCTGGTAGTCTGTCGGGAATTGTCTGCCTGAATAAAAACTTAACCCAAGTGGGGCGGTATGTGCCTGCAGAAGAACAGCGGGTGGTGTGAATGTTTGTTCGCCAAGGCGCTTATCGAAGTAATCTTCTTCTGGAGTATTTTGGCTATGTACGAATGGGAAGCCAAAGTGTAAACCTTCTGTCGGGGCGAAATTTATTTCATCAGCGGGTAAGTCATCACCAAGCCAGTCACGGCCATTATCTGTAAACCAGAGGTCGGTAGTGCCAGGTCGCCAGGCCATTCCTGCGCTGTTACGAATGCCTTGCGCGTAAATGGAAAGGTTTCCGTTTTCAGGATTTATGCGCAGTATGCTACCTATGATGGGGTTTTGTAGCTGGCAAATATTGCAGGGCATGCCGATTTGGGTATAAAGAAAACCATCGGGGCCAAATTCTAGGGTGCGCATTCCATGGTGGCTGTCTTCAGGAAGCTTGTTTGTTACCAGTGATGGCTGGGGTAGGTGATTAATATTTTCTTCGATATTTTTGTAGCGCAAAATTTTATCAGGGCCAGAAATATAAAGATCACCTTTGTTAAAAGCGACACCGGTCGGAAGGTTTAAGTCGTTTTTAATAATGATGCGCTGGTCAACGTTGTAATCAGCGTTCGCATCGATAAGGGCATAAAATCGACCTGCTTTTTTTGAGCCGACAAAAACGGTGCCCTTGCTGCCGAGGGCCATTTGCCTTGCACCAGGCACGTTGTCGCTATAAACGCTGAGGCTAAAGCCGCTGGGTAAGGTGATATCCTTAGACGGTTCAGAGCAGGCATTTAAGCACAAGCTTAAACCCAGTAGGCTGAGGCAGAGCGGGATTTTTTTCATCGCTTATTATTTGGTATGGTTGGCGGTGATGGTTAGTCTGAAAGTTTGCGATATAGGGAGCGTACACTGATTCCCGCGATCTTTGCTACTTTTTCCTTGTCATCTGGATATTTCTCCATAAGGCTTTCGAGATAGTGTTTTTCTAGGGTTTTTAGGTCTGACTCTTCTTTGTCTTGTTGTGTATTAATTTTAAAACACTGGTCAAGCACGTGTTTGTCTATGATATTGGTGTTGGCCAGCACGGTAGCGCGGGTGAGTATGTTGCGCAGTTCTCGAATATTCCCCCGGTAGTGATGTTTTTGGAGTTGAGAAACAGCGGTGCTGGTGAGTACGAAATCTGCTTCGGGGGTGATTTTTTTTAACAGTGTTTTGGCGATGACGGGAATATCTTCAGTGCGTTCTTGCAAAGAGGGGATATGAATGGGGAATACGTTGATACGGTAGTAAAGATCCTGGCGGAATATGTTTTCTTCTACCAGTTTTTCGATATTTTTATGGGTGGCGCAAATTAAGCGAAAGAGGGTGATTTTCGGTTCTGTGCTGCCAACGGGTCGGTAGGTGCCAGTTTCTAATAAGCGCAAGAGTTTAACTTGTAGCGGGTAGGGGATGTCGGCAATTTCATCGAGAAATAATGTGCCGCCATTGGCTGCTTCTGCCAAGCCTGGTTTATCGTGGGTGGCACCGGTAAATGCCCCTTTTACGTAACCAAATAGCTCGCTTTCAAACAGGCTTTCGGTCAAGCCTGCGCATTCTAGGGTCACCATCGGGCTATCTTTTCTTAAGCTGGCATTGTGAAGCGCATGGGCGGCCAGTTCTTTACCGCTGCCAGATTCGCCGAGTAGTAATACCGATGCATCGCTCGGCCCAACACGTGTAATAAGTTCGACGGTGCGATTAAAGGCAGGGCTATTGCCCACCCAGTTTTGGCTACTGTCTTCTGCGCTGGCGATCGCTACGGGTTTGAGTAACTCGACGAAATACTTCACCTTGCTACCTTCGGTAATGGGCAGTAGCTCGACGTCTACATGCTCTTTTCCGCGCGGGGTTTGGTGAATGTGCAGCACCCGCTCTTTTCTGAGGGACGTTTTGGCCGCAATGAGTGGGCAGTCCTCTCCGGCCTGGTTGCAGGGTTTGGTGTAGCCATGGGAGACTTGATAGCAGTAGTTGCTTTGTTCGGTGTTTATTTCGCCAAAACGCTCTGCGTACAAGTCGTTGGTGGCAAGAATTTTATAATCCGCCGTTACCAGTATGGCGGGATGCTCATAACCGTCGAGCATTTTGGCCATGTCGCTGCTGGTTTCTCGTGCAATGATTTTCATTTACAATTCTCGCTAAGTGTCATTATTGACGAAAGTGCTGTCAAAAATGGCACAGTGGTTTGCTTATATCAAGTGGCCAAGATGGAATATAGGCGGCTATATTAATGATTTCAGTCACATACATGGAAATTAACGAAGTGGCATACTATATGTATTAGTGAGAGGTAGAACCTTAGAACTCAGACCTAAATATGAGGTATGTATGAATATGCACTCTACATCGGCCAAAAACACTACGCTGTCGTTTAACCCCGATACATCCATCAAACCGTTGGTGGTGCCATTTTTTGATGCGGACAGTAATACCTTTTCCTATGTAGTGAAGGATGTTAATTCCAGTGCGTGTGCGGTGATCGATTCCGTTATGGAGTTTGATTATGCGGCGGGCAAAACGTCCTATGTGGGTGCTGATCGTATTATTCACTATATCGAGGAGCACAACCTTGAGCTTGAGTGGATACTGGAATCTCATGTGCATGCTGATCATCTTTCAGCGGCACCTTATATTCAGGACGCTCTTGGAGGAAAGCTGGGTATAGGTAAAGAAGTGACGGTGGTGCAGGATACCTTCGGGAAGATTTTTAACGAAGGCACTGAGTTCCAACGTGACGGCTCGCAGTTTGATAAACTCTTTGAGGACGGCGATCACTTTAATATTGGTGGCTTGGTGGTTAACGTTATGCATACGCCGGGTCATACGCCCGCATGCATGAGTTTTATTATTGGTGATGCAGCTTTTGTGGGCGACACTATCTTTATGCCTGATGCGGGTACAGCGCGTGCTGACTTCCCAGGTGGAAATGCCCGAGAGCTGTTCCACTCTATTCAGCGCTTATTACTCTTGCCAGATGAAGTGCGCGTCTTTTTGTGTCACGACTACGGAAACGGCCGCGAAGTGGAGTATGAAACCACAATAGGAAAAGAGCGTGAGGGGAATATCCACGTTAATAGTAACGTAACGGAAGACGAGTATGTCACCATGCGCGAAGCAAGGGATGCAGGCTTGGATGTGCCACATCTTATTTTACCTTCTTTGCAGGTTAATATGAGGGCTGGGCATCTACCTCCAGCCGAAGACAACGGACGGGTTTATTTTAAACTGCCGATTAATTTATTCTAAACTTGAGGGCCTCGTGTGGGGTCTATTTTACGATCAATAATAAATACGAGAAGAAAATGGAAAAGAAAATAATAAACAAAGAGTTCTCAGCATCAGGGCAAATCGTTGCGGATGACGTTGCTGAGTTAGCAAGCCAGGGGATAAAAAGTATTGTCTGTAACCGCCCAGATGGTGAAGGCAGCGACCAAGCCAATTTTATTGAAATTGAAGAAGTAGCAAAGCAGCATGATATTGCATTTCACTACCTGCCCGTTGTTTCCGGAAAAATTACCGATCAAGATGTAAATGATTTTGCCGCTCTGTATGCAAACCTGCCAAAGCCGGTGCATGCATACTGTCGTAGTGGTATGCGTTCCACCACTTTATGGGCGCTTTCCCGTATACAAGAGGGTCATGGAGCACAGGAGGATGTATTTGCTGCAGCCAAAAATGCTGGCTTTGATTTGAGTGCGCTGGCTGCACGCACTACGGCAGCACCTGCTGGGGTAGAGGCACAAAAGCCCTCATCTGCAAAAACGACTTGGGATGTGCTTATAGTGGGTGCGGGTGCGGCAGGAATCTCTGTGGCATCCAGTCTATTAAGTAGAGAGCAAAATTTGTCTGTCGCGGTTATTGATCCCTCTGACGCTCATTACTACCAGCCAGGTTGGACACTAGTGGGTGGCGGTGTGTTCAAAGCGGAACAAACAAAACGTAGCGCGGCCTCTTTGATTCCCTCGGGAGTAAAATGGATAAAAGCGGCCGTCGCCGGTTTTGAGCCCGAACGAAACGTGGTGGTGCTTGAGGGTTGCGAGGAGGTTTCTTACAAACGCTTGATCGTCGCGCCTGGATTAATGCTCAACTGGCATGGTATTGAAGGTCTGGTTGAAACCCTCGGTAAAAATGGCGTTACCTCTAATTACCGCTATGATCTTGCGCCTTATACTTGGGAGCTTGTGCAAAATTTAAATCAGGGGCGTGCATTATTTACGCAGCCGCCTATGCCGATAAAATGTGCTGGTGCGCCACAGAAGGCGATGTATTTGTCTGGTGATTACTGGTACAAAAATGATCGCCTGAGGGATATTGATATTGAATTTTATAATGCAGGTGGCGCATTGTTTGGTGTGAAGGAGTATGTTCCAGCGCTGATGAATTACATAGATCGCTATAAAGTCGATCTTAAATTTACGCATAATCTTGTACGTATCAACGGTGAAGAAAAAACGGCTTGGTTTGAAAAATCCGATACCGAAGGTAATAAAGAAATTGTGGAAACCCAGTTTGATATGATTCACGTTTGTCCACCACAAAAAGCACCACTCTTTATTTCTTCCAGCGTTCTTGCGGATAAAGGGGGGTGGGTTGATGTTGATCAAAATACCTTGCGTCACAAAAACTATGACAATATCTGGTCATTGGGTGATGTGATGAATGCTCCGAACGCCAAAACTGCTGCTGCTGCGCGTGCACAAGCCCCTATTGTTGCTGCAAACGTTGTTGCCGATATTAATAAAAGCAGCGCCGTGGCGCACTACAATGGTTACGGCTCTTGTCCATTAACCGTTGAGCGTGGGAAAGTCGTTTTAGCCGAATTTGGTTATGGTGGAAAGTTGCTTCCATCCTTTCCCCCGTGGCTTCTGGATGGAACAAAACCTACACGAGCGGCGTGGTTTTTAAAGGAAAAATTACTTCCTCCCATCTACTGGGAGGCTATGCTGAAAGGTAAGGAATGGATGGTTAAACCAAAAATGAAACAGGAAGCATAAAGACGCGTGCAATCTAAAGTCCGGCTTTTACCAATACTTGATTGGGGTTCATCTTATAAGCGTGACGATTTAACGGGAGACCTGCTGGCCGCCCTTATTGTTACGATTATGCTTATTCCCCAATCATTAGCTTATGCGCTTCTTGCTGGGCTGCCACCTCAAATGGGTCTGTATGCCAGCATTTTGCCCTTGGTGGCCTACACCCTTTTCGGCACTAGCCGCACGCTGTCTGTTGGGCCTGTGGCTGTTGTCTCTTTAATGACGGCGACTGCCGTTGGCAGTATCGCTGAAGCGGGGAGTGTGCATTATATTGAAGCGGCCATTTCTCTGGCCTTGATATCCGGCTTATTTTTGCTGCTGCTGGGGCTCCTGCGTTTTGGCTTTTTGGCTAACTTCCTTTCTCACCCTGTGGTGGCGGGTTTTATAACGGCATCTGGATTATTGATTGCAGTTAGCCAGTTAAAGCATCTTGCTGGCATTCAGGCCCATGGTGATAACCTGCCAGAATTGGCGCATAGCTTGTGGCAAGGGGTTTCAAATGCGAACTTTATCACCCTAAGTATTGGTATGCTTGGGCTGTTATTTCTCATTTTCGTGCGTTCTAAACTGGCTGGAGTATTACGTTATTTCGGGATTTCTGAGAGCCTGACAGGGATGCTGTGTAAAGCTGGGCCCATAGTGATTGTAATATTGAGTACCTTAGTAGCTTGGTATTTCCAGTTGGACGAAAAGGGCGTTGCGGTGATTGGTGATATTCCCGCCGGTTTGCCTTCATTACAGTTTTCCGGATTCGAAAATATTTTCTCTGAAGAGCTTTTTAGTGCAGCGATACTTATTTCCATTATTGGATACGTTGAGTCTGTCTCGGTGGGTAAAACTTTGGGTGCGAAACGGCGGCAGCGGATTGACCCCGATCAGGAGCTGGTAGCCCTTGGTGCCTCTAATGTTGCATCGGCAGTTTCTGGAGGTTTTCCTGTTACGGGAGGATTTTCACGCTCTGTGGTGAATTTTGATGCGGGCGCGGTAACCCCGGCAGCGGGCTTTTTTACCGCAATAGGTATTGCTGTTGCTACCTTGCTTTTTACTCCTTGGCTGGCTTATTTGCCCAAAGCAACCCTTGGTGCCACCATTATTGTCGCGGTGATTGCGCTGGTCGATTTCTCCATCATTAAAAAAACCTGGAGTTATTCTAAAACAGATTTTATTGCCGTGATGAGCACCATTATTATTACCTTGGTGTATGGCGTAGAGCTGGGGGTTTTAAGCGGCGTTGTTGCATCAATTGCACTGCATCTTTATAAGACCTCACGGCCTCATATCGCAGAAGTAGGTCTTATTGAAGGCACTGAGCATTTTCGTAATATTCAGCGTCATCCTGCTGTTACTTCACCGCATATTGTTTCATTGCGTGTGGATGAAAGTTTGTATTTTGCGAATGCGTCCTTTCTCGAAGATGAAATATATAAAATCATTTCAGAGCGCTGTGAGCTGGAGCATGTTGTTCTTATGTGCTCCGCAATTAATGAAATAGATATCAGTGCTCTAGAGGTTCTTGAGGCGATAAACGAGCGATTAAGCGAAGCCGGGATTCATTTACACTTGTCCGAGGTTAAGGGGCCGGTGATGGATGCCTTGCAACGTAGTGATTTTCTGCGACATCTGAATGGGCAAGTTTTTCTGACGCAATATCAGGCTGTTAAGGCGATTGTGTCTGAAGAACAGGAGTATGAAATCTAGGGGGGTGCTTGGGCGTAGGGTAAATCGCGCTGTTAGTTTTAGCGTGTATGGTGGTCATGTGGTGTTGTGATATAGTGCCTGCTTCCGAACTTACAAAATCCCTCAAACACCAATAATAACTACCTGCTTATAATGGAAACAAACTATCAGTGTGACTTACTGGATATGTCTGAACCGTGGACATATTCCGTTCATGATCAACTCGTACTTCGAGGTGGTCACTTTAATCGCGGCAGAAAAACCCTTATACATTTTATGCCCGGCACCGCTTTTGGCTGCAAAATATATTGGCCATTTCTTTCCAAGCTAGCCGAACACTTCGATATTTTCTGGCATGACTACCAAGGACATGGCGACTCAGATTGTGGAAACGATGAGTTTCACGGTTGGCGCGCAGTGGTGGATCGCGCGAAAGCGGTGATTCAAGAGCATGAGCTGGAAAGTCGCTATGATAATATTATAGGCATGGGGCACAGCTATGGTGGCTGCATGACCATTATTCTAGCGGGAGAAAATCCTAGCTTGTTCGATCACCTGCTACTGACTGACCCGTTTATGGTGACAGAACAGCAGGAAGCTAGCTACCGCACCATGATGCCAATGATGGTGGAAAAAACACGGAACAAAAAACCTACCTGGCAGGATGAAACTGCCTTTCGTGATTATCTTTCGACTCGCTTTATGTTCCAGAATTGGGAAGAGCCTGCCATACAAGCCACCGTTGCACACAATATGCGGCGAGATGAGGCGGGCGTACTGGAGTTGCGTTGTAATCCAATTATCGAAGCGGGTGTGTATGCGGACGTGGTGCCGGCCCTGTGGCCTAACGTGGAAAAGTTAGAAATGCCGGTGAAAATCTTATCGGGAAATCAGACGGTGCCGTTTTTTGCAGAAGCACATCGTTACGCTACAGAGATTAAGGAAAATGTTTCGCTGACTAAGGTTGAGGGCGGGCATAACTTTATGCAGGAGCATATAAACGATAGTTACCAAGCTGTTAAAAAAGCAATGGAACAGTTCGGTTATTAATTCAGGGCACCTACGATTAAATAGAGGTGATACTGCCTCCAACTCCATTCGCTGAGGCAAAGGTATCTGGTTCAGCAACTAAAGTGGACCAAAGTAGTAAGTCATAATAACGACGAATATTTTCCACATAAGTAAGCGCTTGGCTGGCGCTAAGCGAATACCCAAAGCGGGTGTCTTTATACCAGCGGGGTTGTTGAAGTAAGGGAATATAAGCTTTTACGCTGTGCCAGTTGTACGAATTTAAGCCTTGTGTTTTTGCAATTTGACGCGCGTCGGATATATGCCCGTATCCAGCATTGTAGGCGGCGAGTCCAAACCATACTTTATGCTCAGCTGTCATTTTATCAGGCTGTCGGTCTATGAGTTTTCGCAGATAGGCGGCGCCACCTTCTACGCTCTGCTCTGGGTTGCTCCGATTATAAACCCCCATCTCTTTCGCAGTTCTCTGGGTCAGCATCATCAGGCCCCTTACACCGGTTGGTGAAATGGCTTTCGCATTCCATGCTGATTCTTGATAGCTCACCGCTGCGAGTAAGCGCCAATCGAAGTCGTGCTGATCAGCGGCTTTTTGAAATGTGTCTCGATAGCGTGGTAAACGCTTCTTAATGTGCCGTTGAAAAATTCGGGCACTGCTGTAGTTGATCGAATCGATATGCTTATAGAGCTGCTGGTTTATTTTTTGAATGCCATTTTCTTTTTTGATATTTACAAGATAGTTATGTGCGGCCATATACAGACTATTGTCACCATCCTTTGAAAAAACCCAGCGTATAGCCTGAGGTCGAGTGAGGCTAAAAGCAGATTTTAACTGAGGATAAATTGGCCGGTAACGGTCGTAATCGTTGGTATTAATAATGGCGTAGTCTACTTCATTATTTGCCAGCAAATTTAACGTTTGATTCGTGTATAAGTGCTCGGTTTTTAACCACTTGATGCCAGGGTGTTGCGTTTCAAATTTTTCGAGTTGGCTTTTAGTTAAGCTGTTTGCGGAAACCAAGATAGTTGCACTTTGAATAGCGTCTAGCGACTCGGGCCGTTTTTGATTTCTGGGGTAAATAAGCCTTGGCTCGGTAAATAGGTAGGGAACAGAAACACGCAGTTTCCCATAATGGCTATTTTCAGGGATAAGGTTTGCGGCGGCAAAATCTGCCTCTCCATTTTCAACGGCAGTATAAATGTCGTCGAGTTTTTCGTAATGCTTGACGATCAGGTTTACGTCGAGTTCTTCTGAAAAGCGGCTTGAGAGGGTGTGTTCTAGGCCAGACGACCCGCTGTGATGACCATAGCTGGTATTGGGGCTTGTGAAAGAGGCAACGGTAATGCTGCCTTTCTGAAAGACATTTTCGAGAGTAGGGCTACTTTGTTCCAGCGTCTCACTGAACAGGAATGCGCTAAAAAAAACGAAACCGGTGATAGTGAGTTTTGTAATTAAATTAATCAATTATCGGCGCCATTTTAACAAAAGGTTGAAATAGAAGAGCTGGTTTTTAGTCGCTCTCTCTAGCCCTTCCTTAGGCTTTCACGTTTCGCATACTACGTCAGTAAGATATGAGGGTCTAGTTTGTGGCCGTGTTTAGCTTGTGTGAATAGTAACACTTTGTAATTTAACGCTAATATGTGAATTTTCCTATCGACTATTTTTTTGCATTTAATTCTTTAGATACAACTAGCTAGTTATACTTTTTAAAGTGATGTATTGGGTGAGTAAGCAGGGTTTTGTTCTTATCTATTCGGCTCTATTCTCCCAAGATCGATTCGATCTAGACTCGAGAACCGCCCACAAGCGGGCCGTTACCCTCATCGACTGGCTCCGGTTTTTGATATCAAGTATTATTGCCGCCTTCCTTTATCCTATTTGTTGGCGAGTTAATAATGCTCAAACTGCACGGTGCTCCTGCTTTTTCCGAAATACGCTTAAAAAAATTGTTAGACAATATTCAAGGTAGTATTCCAGATATATGCCATATATCTGGCTCCTATCTTCACCTTGCCGATCATGAAGGAAAGTTAGAACAGAGTGAGCTGGCGCTTATAGAGCGCCTTCTGACCTACGGGCCCAGCACTGCGCATAGGGAAAGCAACGCAGGTGAGCATGAGCTCTCGTTGGTGGTCGTGCCGCGCCCAGGCACTATTTCTCCATGGTCGACTAAGGCAAGCGATATTGCTCATAATTGTGG
>Ga0209121_10004427_pt1 | contig 13114 bp, 9 predicted proteins | sample Cruoilmetagenom3_FD_187292 | JGI IMG/M metagenome (GOLD analysis project Ga0209121, IMG submission 187292) | Oil polluted marine microbial communities from Coal Oil Point, Santa Barbara, California, USA - Sample 3 (SPAdes) (version 2) | ecosystem: Environmental > Aquatic > Marine > Oil seeps ... | reverse complement strand
AAAACACCGAGGTGCGAAAACCCATCGCAACTCCGTCATCAGCGCATACCATCTCCGTGCAGTACGGCAAATTCTTCCGGCTCCTCACGCTTCAGGCAAGGTAAGGGATGCTTGTAAGAGGCACTCCTCCCGATACACTCCTGCCATAAACCCAAGATGTCATCACCGTGAGAAGCCGTATTTCCTTTCTCTCGCCAAGACGCTAAGATCGCCAAGGATTATAGATTTTCACTCTCTGCGTTCTCTGCGGCTCTGCGAGAGACCCATCTCTTGAGTCTTTCTCTCTAGTTACCTTACCTTAACCGTGAGGAGCCATTCTTCATAGATGCTCCAGAACCGCTTGGCACTTTCTCGCTCTTCTCCTTTCGGGTACCATCATCCAAGAGGAGGCAAGGTGCAACCATTAGAGGCATGGATCCATGCCAATGTCGCTCTGGAGCGGGTCGACTCGGCACACCTGCGGTATAACGCGATCGATCACCAGGCTCCGCAGGATCTCCCAGGAGTCTACCGGGCTTACGATCCGGAGCGGATCTACGATTGGGTCGATCTTACCCTGATCTTCGCCTACCTGAACGCACTCTCCACAATCGGCCGGATCCTCGACATCGGAACCGGGGATGGCTGGCCTGCTCTTCCACTTGCTCCTCATGTCCGGGAAGTCATTGGGGTTGACCTGTCGTCAGTGCGGGTAGAGGTAGCACGGGAGAACCTAGCCCGCTTCGGATATACAAATATCACCTTCACCATCGCTTCGGGAGAAGACCTCCCTTTTTCATCAAACTCGTTCGATGGGGTGGTTGTTGGAACTGCAATCGAACAGATGAACGATCCTCGTCGCTGCCTCGCCGAGATTTACCGCGTCCTCGTCCCTGGGGGAGCTCTAATCGCCACCGTTGAACACCTTGGGGCTGAGCTCTCCGAGGAGGTTTCCGAACAGGTCGAGTTTTTCAAGCGTGGGAATGGCTTTCTCTACCGCTACACAGTGAAAGAGGCCCTCCCATCACGGGAGGCCGAATACCAACTCTTTCTGCACTCAAGCAACGATTACAGTGAACTTTTAAACGAGAAAGCAGTTTCGTTTCCGTCCCGTCTCGGGTTTGTCAGACGTGCGGGAGAGCCAGGGGCAAGGGCCCTTGCCGATGACATAAAGAAGGCTTATGGCCTTTCCTTCCTGAAAGAGATTGCAGAGATGATCGATCAGGGACAGTACTTTGAGCTTGATCACTTCGATCTTCTCACCTTGAAAGAGACCCTGGAGGCGGTCGGATTCTCAGAGGTTAAGATCTGCGGTCGCATCACCCAGGCGGCGCACCGCTTTTTTATCGACCTTAACGAACGCGGGACACTAAAAGGTCTCCATTCACACTTTGAATCAATCTGCGCGGCCTTGGCCACCCTATGGCCGCTCATTCCGCCCCAGGACGAGTCGGTCTTATTCATACGATCTCGGAGAGGGAAATGATAACCGACGTTCTTAACTGTGCGCGCTTCGTCTGCGAGCGAAGCATTAACGTCGTGATCGAGGAGGAGGCAGTCCCTCAATTTGCGCATAAGCTTCTCCCCATGCCTATTCCCGCCTGGGATTTTACTCACCACTTCTACGACGGCACAGCAAGGACGGTTGCCTACCTCCTTCTGGTCGATGCTCTCAACTTCTGCTTCTTCCCTGAACCACGGTGGGAGGTAGTCGTCGACGGTGAAAGGCTAAACGGATACTTTGCCCTCACCTCGGCACTCAAGCAGGCGTTCGAACGTGATGATCCCATCGACGATTTCTCATATCTAGCCAAGGTGGGGGAGGAAGAGGTGCGCGATCTGTTGCACGGCGATGTTCCGATGGGAAAGATTCCCTTGTTCGAGGAGCGGGTACAGATCCTACGTGAAGTTGGAGAACGGATGACCTCGCTTTATCACGGGGACGCAGCCCAGCTTGTGAGGAAGGCTGATGGGAGTGCACAGCGCCTTGTCGAATTGGTTGTGGAGAGCTTCCCCTCGTTTCGCGACGAGGCGTGCTACGCCGGGGAACAGATCGTCTTCCACAAGCGAGCGCAGATCTTCGCAAGCGATCTTTACGGCAGCTTTGGTGGACGCTTGTTCGGAGCGCTCCACGATGTTGACCGCCTCACTGCGTTCGCGGACTACAAACTCCCACAAATCTTGCGATCAGAGGGGATCCTTTGCTACTGCGAGGAATTGGCGGCCCAGATAGACCACAGAGCGTTGATCGAAGCTGGTTCACCCTATGAGGTGGAGATCCGTGCGGCAACAGTCTTAGCAGTTGATCTTCTCCGCCAGGAGCTTAAGCGACAGGGAAGGAACCTTCTAGTAATCGAGATTGACTGGCTCCTGTGGCACGCAGCGCAGCGGTGCGATATGCCCCCTCACCATAGGACACTGACCACATTCTACTGATGTACAAACTTAAGCGTCAGGATAAGCGCTCCCCTGCCCGAACCGGGCTGCTAAAAACGGCCCACGGAACAGTGGCCACTCCAGCGTTTGTTGCCGTTGCCACGCAGGCGACAGTAAAGGCACTCGAGCCGCAGGCTTTAACAAAGATCGGCGTGCAGATCGTAATCGCTAACTCATACCACCTTCACCTGCGTCCTGGCGAGGAGACAATCGCCACTTTGGGAGGGCTGCATCGCTTCTCCGGCTGGAAGGGACCAACGATGACTGACTCTGGCGGCTTTCAGGTGTTCAGCCTGGGGGCAGGAAAGGAACACGGCGTTGGTAAGATTGGCTCCATATTCCCCGGTGAGGAGCCTCGCCCGCCGACGAAGAGAGAAAAGCAGGGAAAGTCGCTCGTCAAGCTGAGCGAAGAAGGGGCTTATTTCCGCTCGATTATCGACGGCTCGGAGCACTTCTTTTCCCCCGAAGGGGTAATAGAACTAGAGCGCAAGCTGGGAGCGGACATCATCTTCGTTCTCGACGAGTGCACCTCGCCTCTGCACGACTATACCTACACTAAGGGGGCGATGGAGCGGACGCACCGCTGGGCGAAGCGCGCCCTTAACGCGTTCAACGAGCTCGCTTGTGACGCATCCTTCCCCAACCCTGACCAAATCCTATATGGGATCGTTCAAGGTGGAGCGTACAAAGACCTACGTCACGAGAGCGCAACAGTAATCGGTGGGATGGACTTCGGCGGATTTGCCATCGGCGGGTCGCTCGGCCGCTCAAAGGAGGAGATGCACAAGGTCCTCGACTGGACAATCCCTCTTCTTCCGGAAGAAAAGGCGCGCCACCTGCTTGGAATCGGAGAGATTGAGGATATCTTTGCCGCTGTGCGGCGCGGAATCGACACCTTTGACTGTGCTGCCCCCACACGCATCGCGCGTAACGGGACCGTCTTTTTTAAGGATGCTCCTCGGCACCGGATCAACCTGCGCAACTCCCGTTTCCGCGACGATCCCCAACCAATCGACGAAACGTGCAACTGCTTCACCTGTTGCCACCACTCACGCGCCTACCTGCGCCACCTGTGCCTAGCAGGTGAGTTCTCCTTCTACCGACTAGCCACGATTCACAACCTCCACTTCCTCGTGCGCCTGATGCAGGATATCCGTGCGGCAATCGAAAGCGACACGCTCGATAAGCTGGAAAACGAGTGGGAAAATTGAACTTGATCATTCCCTGTAGTCTTGCTACAGGGTCACGATAGTGGCATCCTGTCCTTATGGGACAGGATGCTGTTCAGAAGGGACATCATTGTGCCTCTACCAGCTTCACTACCACATCATCTTCCCTGTCAAGTACCGGAAAGCGTTGCTTTCAGAAGCGGTTGCTCAGGCTATCAAAGATATTGCACTGGGTATCCAGGAGCGGTACGAGGTAGAGATTGAGCGAATCGGCTGTGACCGTGATCATGTACATTTACTATGTAGCGCCCATCCCAAGTATGCTCCTGGGCAACTGGTGCGTGTGTTCAAGAGCGTCACTGCTCGGGAGTTGTTCAAGAGGGTTCCCACGCTCAGAGAAGAGCTCTGGGGTGAAGAGTTCTGGACGGATGGATACTACGTTGGGAGTGTTAGTAAACGGGGAAACTGGGATGTGGTGGAGCAGTACATCAGAGCACAGGGGATGAAATCAGAGGAAGTACAGCTACGGCTTTTTTAGTTGCATACCCCCCTGCGCTCTTGGCGCAGGGTTCTTGATTACGTTAAACGTCGCTACCTTGAGAGCCATCGCTAACCCCGTGTCATTCTACCATGAGATCTCCCTGTAGCTCCATCCCGCGGGGTAGGGTTCTTTATGCCTACCACATTGCGATGGGAAAGTTAGGGACGTTAGATTCGTGATGGAGCAAGGTCGAGACGGAACTTGCGCAGTGTCGAGCCACCGATGAACTCGCGTAGGATCGAGTTTCCAGGGATGTGCTTCGAGGAGTATGGTACAAGCCAGGCAAGGAAGGCGAGGAGCCGCTCGGCCTCAATCCGCAGTTTTGGGTCCCTTACCTGCAACAGGAGTGGCTCGACGAGTGGTTTTAGCTCCGCCAACTCATAGACCAGAGCGGAGTTGAACATCACGTCGGCCTGTTCTTGGTAGGGGAAGATATTCTGCTTCTCCCCCTGGCGTACATCCTCCCACATAGCGAGGGTCGTTGCGGCACTGTAGCCACGATAGACCGCGTCGCGGACGATACGGCGGATGAGGCGCGTATCTGTGGTGGGAACGCGATTATGGCTGTCCAAGTTGAGCTGGGTTAGTGCAGAGACGAAGATGCGAAAGACCTCCTCTTCGGGGAGGTTTTCAAGCAGGTGTGGGTTTAAGCCGTGGATTCCCTCCACAATCAGGATTTGGTCACGCATAAGTCGTACTGTTGGTCCCTTCTCCCTCTTGCCGCTTTTGAAGTTGTAGTGGGGAAGGGTTACTTTCTCCCCGCTTAACAGTGCGCGTAGCTGTCCCTCGAAGAAGGGGATATCAAGGGCGGTGAGGGAATCGAAGTCGATTGTGCCACCGTTCCCCTTTCTCAGGCGCGCCCGTGGCAGGAAGTAGTCATCCATTGCCAATGGGTAAGGATGGATTCCGCCTGCGAGGAGCTGGACAGCCAGGCGCTTGGAAAAGGTTGTTTTCCCCGAGGAGGAAGGGCCGGCGATGAAGACGAGGCGGTGGTCTTCGTCGTGGCGTTTTGCGATGATAAAAGCGATCTCGGCGATCCTTTTTTCGTGCAGCGCCTCCGAGACGAGGATCACTTGCTCGATCCTCCCTGAGCGGACCGCCTCGTTCAACAAACCGGCGTCACGCACTCCCAGGACGTCCAACCACTCACCGTACTCGTTGAACACCTCTCGCAAGGCGGTGAACCTCTGCGGGGGGAGGAACTTCGTCGGATTCTCGTGGCGTGGAAAGCGAAGGATGAACCCTCCGGGGAAGGGCTCCAGGGCGAAAGTGTGCAGATACCTAGTAGAGGGGACCATGTACCCGTAGAAGTAATCGAGGAAACCGTTTAGGGAGTAAAGGTGAAGGTGATCCTCACCGAAGTCTTTAAGGAGGCGCACCTTGCTCTCTTCCCCCCGGGAGGCGAAGACTTTTCTCGCCTCATCTATGGTGTGATATTGGCGTTCGATCGGTTGGTCCTCCTGTACCATCCTTCGCATTTGCTCCTTGATACGGGAGAGTTCCTCGGTGGTAAACGGCTCCCTTCCCTTTACCTCGCAGAAGTAGCCGCCGTAGGGGACGGAATAGTCGATGAATAGCCGCGCTTCCGGGAATAGCTCGTAGGCTGCCACGATCAACAGAAAAGAAAGACTCCGGCAGTAGATTCTCATCCCGTCCGAATCGGAGAGGAAAATAGGGCTTGCCTCTACGTCCCGAGGCACCGGCCAGGCGAGCTCGCGCAGTTTCTCCCCGACGATCGCTGCCACCGGTAGATCCTGCCTGTTGGGAAACGCTGTGTTGAAGAACTCATGAAGTGGGGTGTCCTTCTCTGCCTCAAAGGCCCGGCCATCGGGCAAGCAGACTTGAACACTGTTTCTCGCTTCTGTTTGGCGGATTGGTGAATGCTCGCTTTGCATCTGATTCTACCTCGTTAGTGGGAAGCCCCACTCTATCATGTGAGTGAGGGGGTGTCAACATGGAAAAGCGATCAGCAGTAAGTGGTCAGCATTCAGCCAGCAGAAGACTGGTTTGCCTTTAGCTGATGGCTAACTATCAGTGGAAAGACGGTCTCTTTGAGCGCGCGTAGCGTGCGGTTGAGATCCTTAAGTACTCGGGCGGAAGAGGGTTTCTCGGCGTCTTTGTCGCGCAGGGTCATTGTCGTTACACCATAGGTCGCAGCTTGGGTCAGCCATTCCTGAGGGATCTTGTCGGGTAGCGCAGTATTGTTCATCCTTGCCCAGGCCAGGGTCCAGGCGCGCACGACGTTGCCGACATCGTATCCCCCACCGCCGAGGGCAAGCCACGGCTTTTTAAGCTCGTGGAAGAAGATTGCAAAGCGCTCGAACTGGCGCAGGCTCATCCCCAACGCGGCCACGCGGTCGCCGCGGAGGGCATCAGCACCGAGCTGGGTCACCAGGATATCGGGGTTATAGGCGTCGAGAAGGGGGCGGACCACATCGCTTAACACTAGTTGGTACACGTCATCGCGCGCTCCAGGCAGGAGGGGGACGTTCACCGCGTAGCCGCGGCCGGCCTTCTGGCCGATCTCATCGACAAACCCGCTCCCTGGGAAGATGGTGTGTCCACTCTGGTGGATGGAGATTGTCAGTACGCGATCTGTAGAGTAGAAAGCGTGCTGGACCCCGTCTCCGTGATGCGCATCGATGTCCACATACGCAATCCGTTTTTCGTCCGCGAGGAGGGCGTTGATGGCAAGGACAACATCGTTTACATGACAGAAGCCCGAGGCTTGGGAGGGCATGGCGTGGTGCAGCCCCCCTGACATATTAAACGCTATCTTCGCCCGCCCGGCAAGGATCTCCTTGGCGCAGTCGATCGATGCTCCGGCGACGAGCATCCCCCACTCGTACACCCCGGGGAAGACGGGGTTGTCACCGGTTCCCAACCCATGCGAGAAAAGGTTGGGAACCCACATTCCACCGTCGGCGAGGCGGAGGACCTCGAGATACCCTTCTGTGTGGAAGCTCTGCGCCTCCTCTTGCGTCGCTTCCCGCGGTTCGAGGGTGTAGACTGAGGTGGCACTCGTGAGTCCGTAGGCCTTTATCAGGTTGTAGGCCAAACCGAGGCGGTAGGTCTTGAATGGATGAAGTGGGCCGAAGTCAAAGCGAACCAACTTGCGCGGATCGATCAGACAGTTCATCGGTGAACTAACTCCTCCTTTCAGGTTGATAATACCTTTCCTGAGTGTGGTTTAACAACTGCTTGTATGAGTTGCCTTTGCTTTACATCTCCCGTTTACAGAGAGGGCGACGTTTGCGGGGGAGAAGGATGGTTTCCCACCGAGAGCGTCCGCATGCAGTTCAGAGGTTCCATATCCTCTTAAAATCGGATTCACTGAGCCCCCAAGGATCACAGCCGAGCGGGATGTAGCCCCTTTGGTCAGGATCGACCGCCGTCTCTGCCAGAGCATAGAGTTGACCACCGATCTTTAAAAAGCCTTGCGACATCCCGGTGGGACAGGTGACAGAGTCCGGGTAGGATGAGGAGACAGGGATCAGGGCCAGGACGTGATCCGGCATGTTGTCGTGGTTAGTGTCCACAAATGCCATTGCGGTGCCGTATCCCATGGCTCTTACGAGGCTCACGTACAGGATGGTTGTGTCTTCGCAATCGCCAATTCCATCGACCAGGGTCTCCAATGGATAAAGCGGGTACTCAAACCCCTCCGGATCCGGCGTATACTGGGTGACACCTTGCACGAAAGAAAGAGTGCACTCTACAAATGATTCGTAATTACCTTCTACTCTGTTTAACAGCGCTTGGGCCAGATCTTTAAGCGTCGGTTCGTCTAGTGGTTCCAATATGTAGTCGTCATAGTTGTAGTTGTCGACAAAGGGCTGCCGTTGCCGATCGTGGTAATACTGATAGAGAGTTGTGGGTAGCAAGACATCCCAGTACTGAGGATCTTTTTGGTACTCCCACTCGTAGTGGCGAAGAAGGTATCCTTGTGGGACCTCTAAGGCGAGGATTTCAGCGGTTGAAGAGTCCTTTTCGCCACGATTATCGAGGATACGCAATTCAACTGTGTAAGTGCCTGGGAAAGCGTAGGTGTGAGAGATGGTTGAGCCGGTTCCTGTTTTGCCGTCTCCGAAGTCCCAAATGATGGAGACGATGCGTCCATCCGGGTCATAGGAGTCGCTGGCATCGAACAGGACAGTAACAGGAGCGTATCGCTGATGGAGTGTAACGGAGAAACGTGCGACCGGAGGAGTATTAGACTCCGGCTGAAAGCAACCACTCAAAAGGAAGATAGCACCCAAGAGAAGAGCAGTTGGCAGAGACCACCTTGTCCTTCTCACCATTATCGAATGTCCCTCCACGATTGTGTTATCTTGCAGATCAAATTCTAAACAGGTGGAGTGGCATCATCAACGGCTGGACAAAACGCCGTTAGCATCGACCTTGAAGAGCCTACCCCGTTGACCCTTAATCTTATCTGTGCTACCATAGCTCCTGTTTGGGAGGGATGGGTATGTACATGATCATCGTGGGGGCAGGGAGCATCGGGACCAGCCTGATCGACATTGCCGTGAGGGAGAAGAACAACGTGGTGGTGATCGACGCAAGCCCGGATCGCGCTCGAGAGATCAGCAATAAATATGACATCACTGTTTTGAACGGAGATGCAACCTCGGCAGAGACTCTGCGCGAGGCAGGATCGGAGCGGGCCGATGCCCTGATCGCAACGACGAGCGATGACGCCGTCAACCTGATGGTCGTCTCCATCGCCGAGGATCTGAAGGTCCCGTCCATCGTTTCCGTAGTCAATGACAAGGAACACGCCGAGTTCTTCCGCAAGCTTGGAGCGAACGTGATGGAGAACCCGGAGGACGTGGTGGCAAACCACTTGTACAACGCGGTGAAGCGTCCCAAGGTGAAGGACTTCACCGTCCTCTCGCACGGGGATCAGATCTTCCGCCTCACGATAAATGAGGGGTCGCCGCTGGTGGGAAAATCCCTTGCTGAGAGTACCAAACGGGGAAGCCTTCCGCATTCCATCCATGTCATTACGTTCGAGCGCGAGGAGAAGAGAGAAATCCCCACCGGCGAGACGGTGATTGAGGTCGGGGACATTCTCACCCTCTTCTCTCTGGAGCGGGCCAGTGATGAGCTGGTCGAGAAACTCTCCGGATGAGACTTCCAGCCTTCCGTGTAAACGAGGACCTGCACATCATCTTGCGTGACCTTGGGCTACTCCTCCCCGTGGTAGGAGTCATGGCCCTCCTGTCGCTTGTTGTCCCGTTGGTCTTCCACGAGCCCTACGCCTTTCTTCCTTTTGGTATTACCGCTTTTGTCTCTTTCGTGCTGGGGGCCTGCCTGTATCTCCCGTTTCGCCACGCCGGCGAGACCAAGCTGCGCCACGGGATGATCATCGCCTCGTTCGGCTGGCTGCTGGTCGCCCTGTTGGGGGCGATCCCCTTTGTGCTGACCGCGCTGTTCGCGCAGCGTAGCGGGATCGGCTCGGAGACCCTCTACTATTTTAAGGACCCGGCGAGCGCCTTCTTCGAGGCAGTCTCCGGATACACCGGGACTGGGCTGACCATGGTGGCCCGTGCCGACCTGTTGCCACGGACACTTCAGTGGTGGCGGAGTTTCATGGAATGGGTGGGTGGGATGGGAGTTATCGTGTTCATGCTCGCGATCCTCGCCGGGCCACGCCCGGGCGCCGGAACCTACAGCCTCTACTACGCCGAGGCGCGGGGAGAGAAGATCCATCCAAGCATCCTCTCCACGCTGCGCACCATGTGGTGGATCTTCCTGCTTTATACCTTCATAAGTGTTGTCGCCCTGTGGGGGGCGGGGATGCCGATCTGGGAGGCGCTCAATCACGCCATGACTGGGATCTCCACCGGCGGATTCAGCGTCACCGCCAGCAGTATGGCCTCCTACAACAGTATCGCTATCGAGATTGTCCTCTTACCGATCATGCTCTTCGGCGCGATAAGCTTCGCCGTGCACTACGAACTGATGCGGGGGAAAGGAACGATTCTGTGGCATGATTTTCAGACCCGCTGGCTTATCATCATCCTGACGGTGGGAGTCCTCTTCCTCGCACTGGAGAACGGTTTGGCCTTAGGCCCCTTGCGCTCGCTGCGCTACTCGGCGTTTCAGTTTGTCTCGGCGATGACCTGCACCGGTTTCCAGACGGCGAACATCGGCTCCTGGAGTGCAACGGCAAAGCTTCTCCTTGCCGGTGGGATGTTCTTCGGCGGGGCGGCCGGATCGACCGCCGGCGGGATCAAGGTGATCCGCATGCTGATCCTAATGAAGGGGGTCGGGTGGCGGTTCCGCAAGATCGTCTCCCCCCGGGGAGCGATCGTCCCGTTTCGGATCGGACCAACCGCGGTCGATGAGACCGACGTCGGCCGCCGGTTGGAGGACGCCTCCCTCATCACCTTCCTGTGGATGGTTTTTCTCGGGGTAGGGGTGATCATCCTCCTGCGCACATCCCCGCCGCACTTCACCCTCTCCGATGTCATCTTCGAGGTGGCGAGCGCCCAGGGAAACGTCGGCCTCTCGGTTGGGATCACTGGGCCGATGATGCCTACAGTGAGCAAGCTTGCGCTGTGTTTCAACATGTGGATTGGGAGACTCGAGATCATCCCTGTATTGATGCTTGTTCGCTTTCTGTTTTTCGGCGTTCAATAGGATTACCGGCACTTGAGAATTAAGATCCCATGATCTCTTAGGGCTGAACCTCAATCATGCGCTCTGTCATCGCCTTGAGCCCCTTGGAATCGATCACAGTCAGCCTCACCCGCCACATACCCGGGCGGTCAAGAACGATCTTAACTCTCCGGCCCAACGCTGTGATCTGCTTGTCATCGATGGTGATTTCCCATTGATAGGAGGCGATATCGGCATTGATGGCACTGCTTTGGGAGCCGTCGAGGCTCAGAGTATCCCCGACCGAAGGCTGGTCAGGAGTGAAGGTAAACGCCGCGGTGGGAGGACCGAACGTGACGACAACAGGTCGAGGCTTCTTGTAAACTCCAAAGGAAACCTTAGCGGTAGCCTGTTTAAGCGCAACGACTCCAACGCGGGATGTGGTTGTGGGTTCGAACCTCTCAGGCAACGTGTTGACCAGCAGTACGACGGAATATTGCCCTGGCGAGAGTTGCATTCCAAACTGGCCCACGTTATTGGTCCTTAGTGTCTGCTGCATCCCTTCCCCTGAAATCCTAACGGCTACTCCGCCGACCCCCGCTTCCCCAGCGTTGCGTTCTCCGTTGTGATTCGCATCATTGAACACAAATCCTGTAATCCAGGACTGCGGACTCAACGGTATCTCAACCTGAATTTCCTCACCCGCGCGGATTGAAACGTAGATCGGAAGCGGCACTCCTAGCCTCACTCCCATTGGCAGATCATCGATCCCAAGCTTGTACCTGCCCGGCATCAAAGGACGGAAGACGAACAAGCCATCAGAGTTTGTCATCGCCTCGCGACCATCGATGAGCAGCAGGACGTTCTCCATGCCGAGATCAGCTGCATCGCGCAGACCGTTGCCGTTCGCGTCGATGAACACGTGCCCAGAGACACGGCCTTTAATTGGTCCGCAGAACGGGAAGATCCCAGAGAAGTTGACACTGAGAGCAATAGAGAACGTACATTCTTCACCAAGCGAAAGCTCACTCGTCCACATAAAAGAGGCATCAGGAGGTATGGTTCCTGCGAGTGATAGCCCAAGCATTGAGCCAGCTTCATCGACTGACAGGGTCACCTCTGGGGTCACTCTCACCTCTGGGAAGAATAACAGGTCCGCCAAACGAAGCGAGCAGGAGAGATCCCATTCATCAGTGATACCCGCAATTGTCGCCTCCCTCTTCAGAGAGAAATCTATTCCTGCCTGTATGGAGTCGAGGTTCAGCTTACCCATTACTCCAACGTTCTGAGAGGACGTCGTAACTCCGGTCACTCGGTTGCCGGTATGGGTCAAACCACCATTGATGTGCCAGGAGAACGGAGCCACAGTGCCTCCGACGGACTCCGAGAGGGAATAGGAGTAGTCGTTTGTGGAGACTGGGCTATCGTTGCTCTTTGTCACCCTCACTGAACCGCTAAGCGACATGGAAAGCATATCGCGGGAAAGCAAGGAGGCAGTTACGTTGACGCCTTGTTCCACGATGGCAAATGTGTTGGGTGCAATTCCAGCAACACTCTTCTTATATGACCAACCCCCACTTATTGGAAACGGACAACCGGCGCAATCCGCCGATATGCTACAACCTGTTCGCTGGCTCTCCTTAGGATACCCGGGCGGTACTTCGATGTAGGAAACACTCAGGGCTAGCCCGTCCAGAGAAAGCGTTGCGCTCCCCTTGAAAGCGGTCCCAGAACCGGTTTGGTCTTCTGCTTGCGACAGCAGTCCCTTGACGTACGACAAGCCGTCAAAGTCGTAGCTCCACCAACCCTCCTGAACAGAAAACCCCTCGGAGAGGTCGCTGATGTTAATGACTCCAAATCCGCATGCCTGGCTTCCCCAATCAGCCGAGAATCCTTTCGCCGATTCAGTGAACAGGACTCGCGCCCCTGCATTGATTTGGTCGAGCCCGAAAGCGAAGAGCGGCCAGCCACTGATCCCCAGAAAGGCCCCGGCAATAGACCCACTGCCGAGGTATACGCCCCAACCGTCCTTGAACAGTCGTGCGTGGGCCCTTTCTACCCCCGACATCCCCATGGCTAGCGAGGCGTAGAGGTCACCAAAGAGAGGAATATCGCCCGATCCCGTGAACGTGAACTTGGGATCTCTGTCCTCGTCAATGGAAAAGCGACATCTCATTTCCCACTCCGGAAAGAGCGTTCCTCCAACCATCTCTGGTCGAGGTGGGCCAAGGGTGTTGGTCGTGCTGAGTAAATGGGAAAGCGATGGGTCGCGAGCAGACTCAACGATAATGTTAACAGAGTACCGAGTTCCAGCGGCGGCAAATTTCGGGACCAGCACGTAGAAGTCGAGTATCCTTCCCTCACCGGGTAAAAGCCGGATCTC
>Ga0209121_10004426_pt1 | contig 13115 bp, 11 predicted proteins | sample Cruoilmetagenom3_FD_187292 | JGI IMG/M metagenome (GOLD analysis project Ga0209121, IMG submission 187292) | Oil polluted marine microbial communities from Coal Oil Point, Santa Barbara, California, USA - Sample 3 (SPAdes) (version 2) | ecosystem: Environmental > Aquatic > Marine > Oil seeps ... | reverse complement strand
ATATGTTAATCATAACATAAAAATAAAAAAATTTTTGTAAATAAGTTAATTCGAGTAGGTTATAAATGTTTTAAAATTAGATATCCTAATTTATATGTCATTTAATATATACTTATGTAAATAAAAGGTTTAATCAACAAAGTTGATTAAACCAATAAAACTTATAAAAATTTTCCTAAAACATCTTTTGCTCCATCAAGTACATCACCTTTATCAGTACCATCAAGTGCATTTAAAACTTGTTGTTTAATCGGAGCTGGTAATTTATCTCCAATAAAATCTTTTACAACATCCATTACTTTTTCTGCAGCTTTTTCATCAAGATTAGCTTTTTCCATTAAAGCTTTTACTAAATTGTCCATAATTAGCCTCCTTTTTTATATTATATTACAAAACTAATTACATTACTAATTTAATAATTTAACTATTTTCTTTTTCCTACTATTCTTAATACATATAAGAACATGTTAATGAAATCTAGGTATAATTCTAAGGCTCCTAGAATAGTTAACTTTTCCATCATATCTTCATCATTGTTATTTGCATAATAGATATACATTTTTTTAATTTTTTGCACATCATATAATGTTAATCCCATAAATAGGAATACAGCAAGATAATTAACAATCATTTCTATTGCTGTAAGATTAATGAAATATCCAACAACATTAATTAATATTAACATTATTAAACCAACCATTAGATATGGTCTAAGTTTAGTCATATCTCTTTTTGTTCTATTAGCTATAATTGCAATATTAATAAACATTACAGAACTAAGTCCAAAAGCAATAAACATTGATCTAATTTCGTAAATAACTGGTAAGACAGATAAATTTATACCCGTAATAGCAGCATAAACCAAAAATAAAATTCTTGCTGAAGATATAGTCATTGATTTAAGTCTTGAAGATAGTATTACAACTAGAGCAAGCTGTAACATTAATAAAAGAATACTTCCATAACCGTTTAGTGCAACAGCGAAAGTGTACCAAAGTCCTGTGAAATATATATAGGCAGCAACTATTGCACTTACCATAAGTCCTAAAGACATCCAAATTGCTATATTTGATATTTTTCTTGATAGACCATTGTCTATGTCATAAATTGAGTTTTCCATACTTATTCCTCCAATATATTATATTCTATACAAAAAGTATTTATAAAGCAACAATCTTAATATTACATTAATCAATGTTTGTATAAAATATATGTTAAAATATAAATACTATATTAAAATAAGGGGTAAAATTTATGAAAATAGCAATTATTGGATACAGTGGTTCTGGAAAATCAACACTATGTAGATTTATTAGTGATTATTATAAAATAAACAAACTTCATCTTGATTCGGTTCAATTTGTAGATGATTGGGAAGTAAGACAGATAACCGAACAAGAAGATAGGGTTTCAAAGTTTTTAGAAGATAATGAAGAGTGGGTAATTGATGGTAATTATTCACATTTATTTCTAAATCAACGATTAAATGAGGCTAATAAAATTATATTTATGGACTTTAATAGATTTAATTGCTTTTTTAGAGTTATTAAAAGATATATAAAATATCATAATAAAACTAGAGAAGATTTAAATGGTAATTGTAAGGAGAAACTAGATTTAGAATTTATCTGGTGGGTTTTATATGAAGGAAGAGATAAAAGTAAGTTTGAATCTGTTAAGAATAAATATCCTAATAAGTTAATAACCATTTCTAATCAAAAACAACTAGACTTATTTATGAACAATATATCATTACAATAAAAAGTAAAGATATTGTGAAGACAATAACAATTATGATATACTAATTAAGTAAATAAAACAAATGAAGGGGGATATATGGAAGAAAATAATACTATTTTAATAGTAGATGATAATGAGATTAATCGTTCAATACTTAATAGAATATTAAGTGAAAAATATAAAGTTTTAGAAGCCAAAAATGGTTTAGAAGCATTAAATATTATTAATCAAGATATTATTGTAGACGCTATTCTTTTAGATTTAATAATGCCTGAAATGGATGGTTTTGAATTTCTAGAAAAATTTAATAAAAATGACAAATTTGCATATATTCCGGTGTTTATTGTAACAGCTTCACAATCAAAAGGTAATGAAGAAAGAGCATTAAGTATGGGGGCTGTGGATTTTATAATAAAACCATATAATCCTAACTTGATTTTCACAAAAATATCTAACGTGTTTAAACTAATACGAGCTCAAAAAGAACTTCAAATAATTGGAAGTGACACAATAACTGGTTTATTAAATTTTGCAGCTTTTAACTACTATGCTGATGAATTATTAAATAAAACAGCAGAAAAATATTACTTAGTTAAACTTAATGTAAACGATTTTAGATTAATAAATAATGAGTTGGGACATGAACAGGGTAATAATGTATTAAAATGTATTGGAAAAACAATTGAAGAGTATGCAATTAATGGAACTTTAGCATCAAGAACTTTTGGGGATACTTTTTTAGTATTATCTAAAAATATTGATAATATGGAAGATAAAATATATAAGGTTATTGAGAAAATAGATCAAGAATTTAATGCTAGATTATCTTTTAGAGTTGGTGTGTTAAATATAGATAAATATGAAAATAATATAAGTTACTATATTGACCAGGTTTCTTTAGCATGTGCTTCGGCGGGTAGAAATAAACAAATCAATATCAAAGTATATGATAAAAGTATTATAATTTCTGCAGTGTACAAGAAAAAACTTTTAGATAGTTTTTTAGAATCTTTAATAAATGAAGACTTTGATGTATACTTTCAACCTAAATTTAATTTAAAAACATTGGAAATTATTGGAGCAGAAGCTTTAGTAAGATGGAATCATTCAACTTTAGGATTTATTCCGCCAGATAAATTCATTCCAACATTAGAAGAAAATAATATAATTGATCAACTAGATTATTATGTTTTAGAACATACTTGTAGGTTTATTAGGAAAAGGATTGATAATCAGTTACCTATAATTCCTTTATCAGTAAATGTTTCTCGCTATGATTTAAATCAAGAATTAAGTAATACATTTAATAAGCTATTAGAAAAATACAGTTTATCTAAAGAAATGATTCACATTGAAATTACGGAATCATATGCAAATATGAGTAATGAAAAAATCATCAGTGTCACAAATGATTTAAAAAATAACAGTTATGTAATTGAATTAGATGATTTTGGTTCTGGTTATTCTTCATTAAATGTTTTGAGTGAAATGCCAATTGATATCATTAAGCTTGATTTGAGGTTTATACGAAGTGAATCAGTAAATAGCAAAATGATTACCTATGTAGTTAATTTGGCTAAGTCAATGGATTATAAACTGATTATTGAAGGTGTTGAAACTAAAGAAGAATTAGATTTATTAGTTTCACTTGGTTGTGAATTTGGACAAGGATATTATTATTCAAGGCCATTGAAACAAGTAGATTTTACTAAGTTTCTTGAAGAAAAGTTAAGTAGGGGCTATTTTTAGTCCTTTTAATATATGGAGGATTAAATATGAAATTAAATTCATCTCAGCTAAAAATAATCGCGATGTTAACAATGTTGATTGACCATGTTGGAGCAGTATTGTTTCCACAGTATATTATTTTAAGAATTATTGGAAGAATAGCTTTTTTTATCTTTGCTTTTGAATTGGTGGAAGGTTATTTTCATACATCAAATGTTGGTAATTATGTACTAAGATTAATATTATTTGGTATTGTAAGTGAGTTTTCGTTTGATTTTGCCTTTAATGGTTCTATGACCTTTACTCATCAAAATGTAATGTTTGAATTAGCGTTAGCTTTAATAATGATTTGGTTATTAGAAATATATAAAGATTATAGTAGTCAAATTTTGAGATGGATATTTAGTGTTTTGGTAGTATTTATAACTATGTTTATATCAGAAGTGTTGAAATTTGATTATAGTAGCTTTGGTATTATGATGGTTTTAGTATTCTATTTAACAAGAAATATGAACTTTAAGTGGTATTTTCAGTTAGTTATGTTATTTATAATTAATGTTTATATAATGCCAGTATACAATATTCCTGTAGCTGGAATTAAAGTACCGATTCAAGCTTTTGGTTTAATATCATTAGTGTTTATTGGTTTGTATAATGGTGAAAAGGGTAAAATTAATAAATATTTAGTATATTCTTTCTATCCGATTCATTTATTAATACTTGGTTTAATTAGTTATTTTAATTAAAAGTAGACCTTTTAAGGTTTACTTTTTTACAATTTGCATCAATTGTGTAAAATAGTGTGTAATAGTTGAGTTATTCAACTTCAAGTTGTATAATACTAGAGATAAAAAAGAGGTGTTTAAATGAGAATTGGTTTAGATGTTGGTTCAACAACGATAAAATGTGTAGTACTTGATGATGAGAATAATATTCTTTATAAGTCATATAATCGTCACTTTAGTGAAATAACTAAAAAAACAATAGATTTATTAACTATGTTAAAAGACGATGTAATAAAAGATAATGAATGCTCTTTAATGATAGCTGGATCTGCTGGTATGGGAATGGCTGATGAAAGTGGTATTCCTTTTACCCAAGAAGTTTATGCAAGTAAAAAAGCAAGTGATATTTTAACTCCGAATACCGATGTTATAATTGAACTTGGTGGTGAAGATGCTAAAATTTTATTTTTAAAGGGAAATTTGGAAGTTAGAATGAATGGTACTTGTGCCGGTGGTACAGGTGCTTTTATCGACCAAATGAGTACATTAATGAAAGTTAGTATTGAAGATTTAAATGATTTAAGTAAAAAAGCTGAAAAAACATATACAATCGCATCAAGATGTGGTGTTTTTGCTAAGAGTGATATTCAACCTCTATTAAACCAGGGGGCAAGAAAAGAAGATATATCAAAAAGTATTTTCTATGCTGTAGCAAATCAAACTGTTGCTGGATTAGCTCAAGGTAGACCAATAGAAGGAAATGTAGTTTATTTAGGTGGTCCATTAACATTTATTTCGGAGTTAAGAGAAACATTTGACCACGTTTTAAATCTTAAAGGTGTTTGCCCAGATAATTCTTTATATTTTGTTTCTTTCGGAGCTGCATCATTGGCTACTGAAAATGTAGATATTGAAAAGATTATCGAATCATTAAAGAAAGAGTCAAAAAATCAATCATTTGATTATGCTGAACCTTTATTTAAAGATGAAAATGAATATAATGAGTTTAAAAAGAGACATGATAAAGATAGTGTTAACATATTAGATGTTGAAAACTATAGTGGTAAAGCTTACTTAGGTATTGATGCTGGATCAACAACTTTAAAATGTATTTTAATAAATGAAAATGGTGAAATCATTGATCAAGTTTATCAATCTAATAGTGGTAACCCAGTTCCTTTAATTAAAGAATATTTGATTAATTTATATCATAAACATCCTAATATCCAAATTTGTGGTTCATCTACAACAGGATATGGTGAAGACATGATTAAGAGTGCTTTTAGAGTTGATGAAGGAATAGTTGAAACATTTGCTCATTTAAAAGCTGCTCAAGCATTCAAACCAAATGTCGATTTTATCATTGATATTGGTGGTCAAGATATGAAGTGTTTTAAAATAAAAAATGGTACTATCGATAATATTTTCTTAAATGAAGCATGTTCATCAGGCTGTGGATCATTTCTACAAACCTTTGCTGAAGCTTTAAATACTGAAATCAAAGATTTTGCTAAAGTTGGATTATTTGCTGATAAACCAGTTGAGTTAGGTTCTCGTTGTACAGTGTTTATGAATTCATCAGTAAAACAAGCTCAAAAAGATGGAGCAAGTATTCAAAATATTTCTGCAGGATTATCAACAAGTGTTGTTAAAAATGCTATATATAAAGTTATTAGACCAACTAGTGCTGAAGATTTAGGTCATCACATTGTTGTTCAAGGTGGTACTTTTTATAATGATGCTGTATTAAGATCATTTGAAAAAGAGTTAAATACTGAAGTTGTAAGACCAAATATTGCAGGATTGATGGGAGCTTATGGTTGTGCTTTATATGCGAAAGAATTGAATCTTGAAAAGAGTGCAATATTATCATTAGATGAGTTAAATAACTTTACTCATAATGTGTCTCAAGCATTTTGTGGCCTTTGCCAAAATAAATGTTTACTAACAATAAATACTTTTGATAGTGGACGTAAATATATTAGTGGTAATCGTTGCGATAAACCTACAACAAGAAAAGTAACTAAAGATACTTTGAATATGTTTGAGGAAAAACGTAAAATGTTAGAGGAAATTAAACCTATTCCTGGTAAAAGAGGTAAGATAGGTATTCCTTTAGTTTTAAATATGTATGAACTATTACCATTTTGGCATGCTTTATTTACTGATTTAGGTTTTGAAGTTGTCAATAGTGGATTTTCTAATCGTAAGTTATACCTAAAAGGTCAAGCATCAATTCCAAGTGATACTGTTTGCTTCCCTGCTAAATTAACTCATGGTCATATAGAAAAATTAATTGGTATGGGAGTAGATACAATTTTCTATCCATGTATGTCTTATAATGTTGATGAAAATTTAGGAGATAACAATTATAATTGCCCAGTTGTTGCATATTATCCAGAAGTTATTTCAGCTAATTTACCAAATATTAAAAAAGTAAGATATATCTATGATTATGTAGGAATTCATCGTAAAAAGGATTTTACAAAAAAATTCTATGAAATATTACAAAAATATTATGATGATATTACTTTAAAAGAAGTTAAAAAAGCTTGTGAGGCTGCTTATGCTTCATATGATGAACATATTAAAAATGTAAGAAATAAAGGTGAAGAGCTTACTAAATTAGCTCGTGAAAATGATATGCCTATCATTGTAATGGCAGGACGTCCATATCATATTGATCCTGAAATTTCTCATGGTATTGATCAATTAACTGCAGGTTTTAATGCTTGTGTCTTGACTGAAGATTGTGTAAGTTACAAGTTATTAGAAAAACCAAAAGTAAAAGTTTTAAACCAATGGACATATCATTCAAGGTTATACTCTGCATGTAAATATGTTTCTGAGGTAAGTGATATGGAATTTGTTCAATTAGTATCATTTAGTTGTGGTTGCGATGCTATTACAACTGATGAGTGTAGAAGTATTTTAGAAGAAAAAGATAAAATGTATACTCAATTAAAAATAGATGAGATTACAAATTTAGGAGCTGTTAAGATTAGACTTCGTTCTTTATTCCAAGCAGCTAAAGAAAGGGATAGTTAATAATGACTCAAAATATAGAACGTGTAGTATTTACAGAAGAGATGAAAAAGACTCATAAAATATTATTACCAAATATGGCGCCAATTCATTTTAGAATGCTACAAGATGTTTTCTTAAACTTGGGTTATGATGCTGAACTTTTAGTTAATGAATCACATACGGTTGTTGAAAACGGCCTTAAGTATGTACATAATGATTCATGTTACCCAGCACTTCTTGTTATCGGTCAAATGATTGATGCAATTAAAAGTGGTAAATACGACCCTGACCATCTTGCAGTATTGATTACGCAAACAGGTGGTGGATGTAGAGCTAGTAATTATATTCATTTGTTAAGAAAAGGTTTAATTAAAGCTGGATATCCTCAAATACCGGTAATTTCATTAAATATCTCTGGTCTTGAAGAAAATCCTGGATTTAAAATAAACTTAGAACTAGTTCGCAAATTCGTAGCTGGAGTTGTTTATGGAGATATGCTAATGCACCTTTCTAATCAAAGTAGACCTTATGAAATTAAAAAAGGTGAGACTGATGAAATGATAGAAAAATGGGTTACTAATATCGGTGAAATATTAAATTCTGGTAAAGGATATTCAAATAGAGAAATTAAAAAAATATGTGTTAATATTGTTAAAGATTTTAATACAATTGAAATGAAAAAAGAATCAAAACTTAAAGTCGGTATTGTTGGAGAGATTTATGTTAAGTACTCTCCTTTAGCGAATAATCGTTTAGAAGATTTCTTAAAAACTCAAGATGTTGAGTTTATGATTCCGGGTATTATGGGCTTTGCATTGTTTAAGGTTGATAATAGAATTGAAGATATTAAATTGTATGGTGGAAATTATTTTAAAAAGCTTGTTATAAAATTGTTATACGCCTATTTAATTAAACTTGAGAAAATAATGTATGAAGCGATAGCTAATAATAGTGATTTTGTACCAACAAGTCATTACGAACATCTTAAAAAACTTGTTAAAGGAGTCGTTGGATACGGTTCTAAAATGGGAGAAGGATGGTTGTTGACTGCTGAAATGATGGAATTAACTGAAATGGGATACGCAAATGTAGTTTGTACTCAACCATTTGGTTGTCTTCCAAATCACATTAATGGAAAAGGTATGATTCGTAGAATTACTGAAATAATGCCAGAAGCTAATATAGTTCCAATTGATTATGATCCTTCAGCAACTGCTGTAAATCAAGAAAATAGAATTAAACTAATGTTATCTGTAGGTAGAGAAAACTTAGAGAAGAAAGAACAAGCAAATTCTTAATAAACATAAACCACCTTTACAAATTATTTGATTAGTTTGGATGGTGGTTTTTTTATATCTTATAATGTATCAAAATAAAAGTGATCTCAATTTAAAGTTGAGATCACTTTTTAGTTTATCAATAAGTATATTTTAATATGGTAATGGAGTAAGTCTTATGACTTCTAATCCACTACTTTCTAAATCATTAATATCATCATCGCTTGCATTGATATCTGTTATCAAATAATCAATATTTGATAGTGAAGAAGTTGTAAATGAATGTTTTTGATTTATCTTAGTATAATCAGCTAAAACAAAGACATTACCACTACATCTTGATATCATTTTTTCATTAATTGCTACCTCGGATAATATTGCTGTTGTTAATCCGTTTTCATTGTCTATTCCACTACATCCAAGGAAACATTTGTTTGCTGAAATTTTATTTAGATTATTGAGTGCAAATTCACCTACCATAACTTCTTTTGGATATCGAAGTTCGCCACCTGTTAAATTAATTGTAATTAACGGGTCATGTTTTATAAAGATTGATCTTGCGTTATTAGTAATAATATTTACTCTTTTGTGAACTATGTACTCAATCATTAGTAATGCTGTAGAACTAGAATTAATAAAGATTGTATCACCGTCACTTACATATTGAGCAGCATATTTAGCAATTGCCCTTTTGTAACGCTCATTCGACATTAATGGATTTTGAACATCAACCATTCTTTGAACAAGTTTTGCTCCTCCATGATATCTAACGATAGCACCAAGGTCTTCCCAGTATTGTAAGTCACGTCTAATTGTTATTTCAGAAACATTAAACTCTTTAGCTAAATCTGATGAAGAAATATTTCCAAGCTTTTGAATTAATAACATTATGTCTTTTCGTCTTTGTCTTACGATGTTGTAATTAACTTTCATATTATAATCCTAAATCCTTTACAGGTAATTTATTAGCAATTTTTTGTAGTTCATTATATTTAGCTTGAGCTAAATCCAATTTGTTGTTTGCTTTAAGTGCTTTTGCATAATAATAAAGGTATTGTGTTTTCTCTCTATTGTTCATATATTTTGTATTAACCTTTTCAAATGCTCTACAAGCATTTTTAAAATCATTTCTCATTAAACAATACAAAGCTTCTAATTCTTGCCATGAATATAAAATAGCTATTTTCTTACCTTTAACCTTCGCTCCTTGTAATTGGTTAAGCTCTGGAAATATTTTTTTTGCTTGAGCTTTATTATTTTGTTCTACGTAAGCTATAAATAAAGATGCATTTCTAATTAATAAAGCATCAAGACCGTCTCTGAAAAGTTTGTCGTTTTCATTTATTACTTGAATGCATTTGTCTGGTTGATAGGTTGCAAGATAATAAACAGTATTAAAAACAATTCGATTACTTCTAAAACCTTTGAAGAAATCCATGCGTTCTAATTTATCAAGATACTCCTTGCACTTTTCAGGATCACAATCATAATTAAGTGCCTTGATTGCGTTTTGATTAATATACATTAAGTATTCATAATAAGTAACAACAACTAATGCTACTACTGATAATACAGTAATAAGTATCTTTGCCGCTGTATTTTCAGCATCTCTGACAAAGGTGATTGAGAAATATATAAATAATATATATATAATAATGTTTATAGTTCTGGTTATTCTAGGACCTGTAAATATGCTTGCTAATTTTTTCATAAGTAAAATTCTCCCTTTTGACTAATATAAACATTATAAATGAATGAAACATAAAAATCAAGACTTTTATGAACGTTTTACGATTATGTAACTGCTTACTGATGGGTAAACAATCATATAAACGTTCAAATAAACATAAAATTATTTGATTAATGATTAAATGATTGATAAAATGAAGTTGCTTAAAGAAACTAAGAGAGGTACATAGAATGAGTAAAGTAAATGAAATTACAAGAGAGTCTTGGATTTTAGGGGCTTTCCCAGAATGGGGAGCTTGGCTAAATGAAGAGATTGATGACGAAGTAGTAAAACCTGGAAACGTAGCAATGTGGTGGATAGGTTGTGTTGGTATTTGGATGAAAACAGAATCAAACACTAATATTTGCGTTGATCCATGGTTTGGAAATGGAAAACAATCAACAAAAGCAACATATATGAGAAAGTATCACCAGATGAATAATATGACTGGCGGAAGACTTAATCAACCTAATAGACGTGCATCACCAATCGTAATTGATCCGTTTAAAATCACTCAAATAGATGCTGTATTAGCGACTCACTACCATAGAGATCATATTGATCCTTTCTTCGCTGCATCAGTACTACAAAATATAGAAAAAAAAGTTCCATTCATTGGTCCAAAAGAAGCAATAAACATTTGGAGAGAATGGGGAGTGCCAGAAGATAGATTAATGATGGTTAAACCTGGTGACGAAATTCAAATTGGAGATATCACTATTGTAGCTCTTGAATCATATGATAGAACATGTCTTGTTACTACTGATGGTTTACCAGAAGATCAAAAAGAGCTTAGAGGTAAATGTCCTTCAGATATGGATGATAAAGCAGTGAACTATTTATTTAAAACTAAAGCTGGAAATATTTATCACTCTGGAGATTCTCACTACTCAATCAGATACGCTAAAATTGGTAAAGATTATGATATCGATGTTGCATTTGGTTCTTATGGAGAAAATCCTGTTGGAATGATGGATAAAATGACTTCAATTGACATTCTAAGAATGGCTGAAGCATTAAAAACTCAAGTTGTTATTCCTTTACATTATGATGTTTGGACAAACTTCAAGTGTGATCCAAAAGAAATCACAATGTTATGGGATTATAAAAAAGATAAATTAGAATATAAATTCAAACCTTATATTTGGGAAGTTGGCGGAAAATATGTTTGGCCAGCTGACAAAGATAAAATGTTTTATACTTATCGCCGTGGATTTGAAGATTGTTTCGATGAAGAACCAAATGTTCCATTCACAAGTATTTTATAGGAGAAAAAAATTATGTTATTAAATAAAATTATTGAAAATAATGTTTATTGTTTTGAAGAAGGCTTTAACACATGGCAAGAGGCTTTATATGCTGCAGGTAATCCTTTAGTAAAAGAAGGATACTGCGAGAATAAGTATATAGATGCTGTAGTTGAATGTGTTGAAAAGTTTGGTCCTTACATTGTAATTGCACCAAATATAGCAATGCCACATTCGACAGAGGGAGCAGAAGGGGTTAATAAAACTACTATTGGTTTTATGAAAACTGAAAAACCTGTTCACTTTGATCCAAATGATCCTGAAAAGGATGCTAGATTATTCTTTACATTAGTATCAGCCAATCATGAAGAACATTTAGAAAACATGATGGCTCTAAGCACAATGCTAATGAATGAAGAGATAGTTGAAGAATTATTATTAGCTAAATCTGTTGAAGATTTAGAAGCTATTGCGACAAAGTATCAAGATAGCTAGAGAGAAAAAAGGGGTATTAAAATGGATTTTCTATTATCAATTTGGGAGTTCTTCGTAGCGAACATCCTAACAAAACCACAATATTTTATTGGTATGATAACTTTAATTGGTTATTTACTACTTCGTAGACCGTTCTATGAAGCATTCTCAGGATTTATCAAAGCAACAGTAGGTTTTATGATCTTATCAGTAGGTTCTGGTGGATTAGTTGTTTCATTCCGTCCAGTTTTAGTTGGACTTGGTGAAAGATTCAACATTTCAGCAACTGTTATTGATCCATATTTTGGACAAAACGCTGTACAAGCTGCAATGGATGATGCTGGAAAATCATTTTCAGCGGTAATGATCCTTTTACTAGTAGCATTTATTGTTAATATACTATTAGTAAGATTTCAAAAATATACAAAATTACGTTCAGTATTTACAACTGGTCACGTTCAAATGCAACAAGCTGCAACAGCATTCTGGTTAATTTTCTTCTGTTTCCCAGCATTAAGTGATTCATCATACTTAATTTTAATGGCAATTTTATTAGGATTATACTGGGCAGTTGGATCTAACTTGACTGTAGAAATTACACAAGAATTAACTGAAGGTGGTGGCTTCGCTATCGCCCATCAACAAATGTTTGGATTATTCTTATTCTCTAAATTATCAGAAAAAATGAAATCTGAAAAATCTCAAAGATTAGAAGATATGACTTTCCCTGGTTGGTTAGAAATATTTAATGAAAATATGGTAGCTACATCAGTATTAATGTTAACATTCTTCGGAATTATATTAGTAGTTTTAGGTAAACCATATTTAGTGGAAGCTGGATTTATGGCTGCTACTGATTCATTCTTCTTCTATATCTTAACAACAGCATTAAAATTCTCAGTATACTTAGCTATATTACAATTGGGAGTTCGTACATTCGTTACAGAATTAACAATATCTTTCCAAGGTATTTCAAACAAATTCTTACCTGGATCAGTTCCTGGTATCGACTGTGCAGCTGTATACGGATTTGGTTCTCCAAATGCTGTAACAATTGGTTTCTTATTCGGTGCATTAGGTCAATTCTTAGCAATCCTTGCATTAATTGCCTTGAAATCACCAGTATTAATTATTGCAGGATTCGTTCCAGTATTCTTCGATAATGCTA